>OGQE01002630.1_pt1 | contig 12911 bp, 9 predicted proteins | sample 1553131 | NCBI WGS metagenome assembly OGQE01 (sample SAMEA2579929, study PRJEB22360) | human gut metagenome | biome: human gut; feature: human-associated habitat; material: faeces | place: Denmark | collected 2008/2010
CCTGTGGGCTCGTTTCTCCGCGGCCCGCACCAAGTTCAATTTCGCCCGCCGCAAGTGGGTGCAGAACCGTGACGAAGAGCGTAATTCCGCCAAGTCCACCAAGGAAGCCATCATCGCCGAGGCCGAGGCGCTGCAGGATTCCACCGCTTGGGTTGAAACCTCCCGCAAGTTCACCGAGCTGATGGATCGTTGGAAGAAGGCCGGTCGTGCCGGTCGTCGTGACGATGATGCCATGTGGGAGCGTTTCCGCGCCGCCGCAGACACCTTCTTCAACGCACGTCAGGCCGATCGTGACCAGATCAGCTCCTCCGAGAAGGAAAATCTTGCCAAGAAGGAAGAGCTGCTGGTCAAGGCCGAGGCGCTGGTTCCCGTCAAAAGCGAAGAAGAAGCCAAGCAGGCCCGTCAGGCTCTCGCCGCCATTCAGGAGGAGTGGGACCAGATCGGTTACGTGCCGCGTGACGAAGTGCGCCGCATCGAAGGCCGTCTCGATGCTGTAGACAAGCAGATCAAGGCCATTGAGGATGCCGCTTGGAAGCAGTCCGATCCGGAAGCCGACGCCCGCAAGTCCTCCTTCGAAGAACAGCTCAACGCTCAGCTCGCTGAGCTTGATCAGAAGATCGCCGCGGAATCCGATCCGAAGAAGAAGGCCAAGCTCGAATCCGAGAAGGCCACCAAGGAACAGTGGCTGAACGCCATCAAGTAAGTCGCACATCCTGATATTTGGTTGCACCACAGAGATGCGGTCAAATATCAGCTGGACTTCACTCAGGCATAATCAAGAAGGCTGGTACGTAACGACATCCGTCACATACCAGCCTTCTTTGTATAATCGCACGTGTTCTCACATGCGCAATCACCATACAGAATATTCAACTATCATTCGCCGAATTCGGTAGCACAAATATCGGCCACCGCATCAATGTAGGCATCGACGATGAGCTTACCTCGTTCGGCGCTGGAACCTGCAGGAGTGGCCAGTCCTCCGTAATCCGGAACGTCGCCCTTGCGCACCGGGTAGCGCACGTAAGCCTTCGGTGTGACATTGCCTTCGTCAATCACACGGTCCATATGCACCAATTCCGGCTCGTAATGCATCATCAATGAGGTTTCCGTCACTGCGGCATGTTCCAACGCCCAACCGGGGAACACGAGTCCGTCGAACACCTGCTCGACCACGTTCTCCGGCAGCGGATCCCACCAGTTGGTTTCGACGATGGTGGCCACTCCCCTGGTTTCGCGGGTGATCAGATCGATTGCCTCGATAATGAATGCCTCGTTTTCGAAATGCGCGTTCATCACCACGATTTTGGTGAAACCGTCCGCGATCAGCTCGCCAAGCACATCATGCATTTGATTGATCACCGTCACACCGTTCATGTCGATGGTGCCGGGGAACAATGGGCCGCCTCCGGAAAGCGGCTTCGACTTGTACCCGTAGTTCATGGTCGGTGCCACGATGCCGTCGATGCGTTCGGCGAGGTCTTCAGACACATGGCTGGCGATCATGGCGCACACCAAGGGGAAGATGCTGGCTATGCTGTTCGGTGGAGCCGATTGGCACAATAACCGGCTTTGATTTCGATGCTTCGATTTCCGGCCAGGTCATATGGTCCATCCGACGGCTGCTGCTCATGATTGCTCCTTTATGTGCTGTTGTTGGTTTGCGTTTCAACAATTGATAATGATTGCGATGATGCCGTCCCCGCGAATCGATGTTGCAATCGATGTTTCAGGGACGGCGTTTATTGTTTCGAGGAATTGTTTCGTAAAAACCATTTCTTCTCAGATGCGGCTCAGATCCTTATCCGTGTTTTCGTGAGAGAGGATCATGGCGACCAGTGCCACGGCGGCCACCGCCACCATGTACCAGGCCGGAGCGATGCTCGAACCGGTGGTGTAGATCAGCCAGGTTGCGATGAACGGCGCGGTTCCACCGAAGATGGCGTTGGCAAGGTTGAAGCTGAATGCGAAGCCGGTGAAACGAACCGATGTCGGGAAGGTTTCAGTCAGGTAGCTCGAAAGCGTACCGTCGTTGGCGGTCAGGGTGGCGCACATGGCGAGCTCAACGATCAGCACCGGCCAGAACTGTGCGGTGTTCAGCGCCATGAAGGCCGGAACGGTGAGCACGATGAAGGCCACGCATGCACCAATCAGCACCTTCTTGCGTCCGAACATGTCGGAGATGTGACCCATGCCGAACACCAAAGCCACATACAGTACCAGGCAGATAGTGGTGATGGTGGACGACTGTGCGGCAGCCATGCCAACCGTGTCGCTCAGATAGGTCGGCAGGTAGGTGAGCACCGTGTAGAAGCCGACCGCGTTGAGCACGCAGGCACCGAAGCTGATGACCAAAGTCTTGAAGTGGTTCTGGAACAGCTCGCGCAGCGGGGAGACGCTCTTAGTGGTGGAAGCGAACTGCTGCTTGTCGTCCAAAGCTTCGGTCATGGAAGCATACACCGGCGAATCAGCGAGCTTGGTACGGATGAAATGCACGATCAGACCAAGCGGGCCGGCCATGAGGAACGGAATACGCCATCCCCAAGAGGTCAGTGCATCAGAGCTCAGCGAAGCGGTCATCACGGTGGCGAGCGTGGAGCCTGCGAGCAGACCGATGGCGGTGGATGCCGGAATCAGCGAGCAGTAGATGCCACGCTTCTTGGTCGGCGCGTATTCGCCAAGGAAGGTTGCGGCGCCGGCATATTCACCGGAAGCGGAGAAGCCCTGCACCATGCGAAGCAGCAGCAACAGTGCCGGAGCGAAAATGCCGATCGCAGCATATGACGGCAGGCAGCCAATCAGGAACGATGCACCCGACATGAACATGATGGAAATCGCAAGAGCGCCCTTGCGTCCCTTCTTATCGCCGAAGTTACCCCAAAACAGTGCACCGATCGGACGAAGCACGAATGACAGTGCAAACACGCCGAACGTCTGCAGCATGGCGACCGTGTGATTGCCGGACGGGAAAAACACCAAAGCGATGGTGGTCGCGAAGTAGGAATAGGAAGCGTAGTCGAACCATTCAATGAAGTTGCCGAGGAAAGACGAGACGGCCACTTTCTTGACCATCTTCTGCTCTTCGGACTGTTCAGACACGGAAGCCCTGTTGGCGGTTGCGATTGTTGCACTGGCACTCATCATGTCACCTGCTTTCTTCTGCTGAATCTGTCTGTACGTTCGCGTTTTCTTCATACCCGGCGAACGTTGTGACTCTGACTATCGCCCGAAGTATTTGCGCCAAAGTGAACTGATTGTTAAACCGCAACCGTTTGTTTTTGACGTTTTGCCAAGTTCCCCTTGCTTACAGCGCCGAAGTGGAAAATATGGTGTGATTATGTTGCGATTTCGCCATTTTCGCACCTAAAAGCAGCATTGACCAGCTGATTTTATCGGTAGGCGCTATGCCCACGATCTGTGTCACTTTGTCCAATCGGTTGTACAACGTCTGCCGTTGGATACCTAATTGCTCGCATGCGCCGGTCTTGTTGTCGAGATTGTCGAAACAGGCGCACAACGTGTCGATCAGCATGGCGTTATGCATAAGCTCATGCCCAACCGTCTGCGTGATCACCATGCGCACGGCCTCATCGGTACGTTCCATTCCCAACATGCGTTCCAGCAACGAGGAATCCACACATTCGAGGGTTCCATACGGGCATTCCGCATCGTTCGAAATGCATGTTCGAATCACACTGCGCAACGCACCGAACGCGTCCATCAATGAAATCGTGTCCAACGCTGCGCGTCCATGCACGGTATATACGTATTCGTTTGCAGCGACTTGCGTCAACGCATGCAAACACCGATCTGAAAATACCGACACATCGCCGCCGCTGTCTTGCGCCGCGAGAAAACCGATCATTAAATCGCCTTCCAACAAACAGATCGATTCGCAACCGCCGTTGGATTCGAAATCGTCGATCATCGACACGATTGCCGGCATGGCGTTGGCCACCGACTTGAGTTTCATGGCAAATGGCATATACACGCCCGAAGCGGCGAATCCCAACGCATCAAGCATGGCATGGCCCTCACGCGCTTCCATCGGCGAAACATGCACGCCATCTTCCGGCCCCGCAATCAGATGCGCCACCATGCCGACGCGCGCTCCCCCATCGAGATACAGTGTCAAAACCGGAGCGGCAATCTGTTCGATCCTTCTGCACATCGCTTCATCGAACACCGTATTGCGCTGGCTGATCTCCAAAGCACCCAAAGGCCGTTTCTGTTCCTCCAGTGCAAGTACAATGCCGCAATCTGTAGCGGTATTGATGTTCTGTCCAGCTCGGGCGACTTCAAGACCGTCCACGTCGAATATGACCACATCCTCGCCGAACAGGTTCGCAATGCCATCGGCAACGGCTTTGGGATTGGACGCTTGAGCAAGCTCAGAACGCAACGAAGTTGACATAACGTCCACTTGCATCTGCATACGCATCTGATCACGCACAATCATGGTATTGACGCTCTGGCAGATATCGACGAAAGGAATGCGACGGCGCAATCCAATAATCGTAAGTCCTTCATGCTTGGCTGCCTTCACCAACATTTTCGGCAGTTGGGTGACTTCTTCAACCAATTCGACCATCAATGCCGCAATATCAGCATTCACGAGGCTTTTCACATATTCGTCCGCACGTTTTTCACGACCGTCCGCAACTAAAGATCGCCCCTCCACCACCAGAAGCTCACCTCCTGCCAGAAATGAGGCGACGTCCTCGCGTTCGTTGGTGAACACCCAACGCACCGGATTATCCAAGCTATCGCCAGCAACTTCAACCTGTGGTTCCGCCGTCGCAACCAAGGCATCATCGAGCACTTCCCTCACCGTAACAGCCATACAAACCGTCCAATCCGAAGTAATACACATGTCACATCAAGTAACGTGACCGCAAAGCAATACGCCGACAATAACCATCAACGATTACGTCAAAGGTTCCCTTCCGTAACCCAATGGACATATGACAAAACGTCTGCCGGAACCCGAAAACTCGCATGAAAACTCGTATTGGAAGGAGTGATTATGAGCACGCAACTGTTCATCAACGCACACATCGCCACCGGCATGCCGGGCAGCACCGCAGCCGAAACAGCGGCAATCCAAGATATTCTCGTCGAAGACGGCAAGTTCATCAGCATTGCACCCCATCTCAAAGCAACACTCGAAGCACAAGGCAAAGATATGGCGAGCGTGGAAGTCGTCGATTTGGGCGGAAAGCTGGTCTGTCCACCATTCTGCGACACCCATCTGCATCTTGATTACGTCTTTACCGCACGCAAGCCCGGCGCGGTGAACGAGTCAGGCACCCTGTTCGAAGGCATTCAGCGTTGGAGTGAAACCAAGGCAGATCTCACTGTCGACGAGATCAAGGAACGCGCGAAAATCGGCATCGCCAAGGAAATGCGTCATGGCGTGCAGTTCATTCGTTCGCACGCCGATGTGACCGACCCGAATCTTACCTCGCTCAAAGCTCTGCTGGAGCTTAAGGAGGAACTGAAAGATACTGTCACGCTGCAGATCGTCTCCTTCCCGCAGGAGGGCATGTACTCCTATGAAGGTCCTCATGGCGAATCCGGCGCGGATTTGGTTGAGGAAGGCCTGAAAATGGGTGCTGATTGCGTCGGTGGCATTCCGCATTTCGAGCAGTGCCGTGAGTTCGGCGAACGTTCCATGCACACCGTGGTCGAACTGGCTTCGAAGTACGACAAGCTCATCGACGTGCATTGCGACGAAACCGACGATCCAAACTCACGTTATCTTGAACTGCTGTCCGCACTCGCCTATCGCGCCGGTATCGGTTCGAAGACCACGGCAAGCCACACTTGCTCCTTGGGATCGGCCGACAATGCCTATTTCTTCCATCTGACCAAGCTGTTGAAGGCCGCACATATCAATTTCACCTGCGCACCTACGGAAAATCTGTATCTGCAGGGGCGTCAAGACACGTTCCCGAAGCGTCGTGGCATCACGCGAGTCAAGGAGCTCACCGAAGCTGGGGTGAATGTGTCGCTTGGTCAGGATTCCATGCAAGATCCCTGGTATCCGGTCGGTAACGGCAATATGATGCTGATTCTCGATTATGTGCTGCATTTGGCGCAGATGATGAGTTTTGAAGAGATCGATGATGCGTTGAAGTTCCTGACAGTCAACGGCGCAACCACGCTCGGCATGCGCGATTCGTATGGTCTTGAGGCAGGCAAGCCCGCAAACTTCATTGTGCTTGATGCTTCCAGCGTGTTCGACGCCGTATACGAGCGTTGCGAAGTGCTTCGCTCGGTACGAGAGGGTCGCACACTGTTCACCCGTAACACGTCAATCACTGCCGATCTCGATCTGCTGACACTGTAATTCGTCAAGTTTCGAAATACTTTCGGCATACGAAAGGCCTTGAAATCATTACATACGATTTCAAGGCCTTTCGTGTGTCGCGTTACTTACGCACCGATTGCTTATTCAACAGATTCTGCGGATTCCGTAAGTTCTGTCGATTCCGTCGATTCGGCAGGTGCCTCGGTTTCAGCTGCGACTTCACCTTCAGCAGGCTCCGTATTTGGCTCTTCGAACGCCTCACCGGTAAAGGTGAACTCGCCCAGGATGCCTTCGCCTTCCGCATCGACCTTCACGCGCTGGCCATCTTCGAGTTCGCCCATCAGGATCTTCTCCGAAATGGCGTCCTCGATGTCGCGCTGGATCACGCGACGCAGCGGACGGGCGCCCAGCAGCGGGTCGAAGCCCTTCTGTGCGAGCAGATCCTTGGCCGCGTCGGTCAGTTCGAGCGACATGTGACGGTCGAACAGACGGTCGTTGAGCTGCTTGACATCCAAGTCGACGATCTGGCGCACCTGCGGTTCGGTGAGCTGCTTGAACACGATGATGTCATCCAGACGGTTCAGGAACTCCGGACGGAACTGCTGCTTGAGTTCGGCGGAGACCTGTTCCTTCATGCGCTGGTAGCTCGATTCGGTGTTCGTGCCCAGGTTGAAACCGGTGTTGGCGGCCTTGGCGATGTCACGAGTGCCGAGGTTGGTGGTCAGGATGATGATGGTGTTCTTGAAGTCCACCTTGCGTCCCTGGCCGTCGGTCAGATGGCCATCGTCCAGCACCTGCAACAGCGTGTTGAAAATGTCCGGATGGGCTTTTTCGATTTCGTCGAACAACACCACGGAGAACGGCTTGCGACGCACCTTTTCGGTAAGTTCGCCGCCTTCTTCGTAGCCGACGTATCCCGGAGGCGCACCGAACAGGCGCGACGCGGCGTACTTTTCGGAGAATTCCGACATGTCCACGCGGATCAGCGCATCCTCATCGTCGAACAGGAATTCGGCGAGGGCCTTGGCCAGCTCGGTCTTACCAACGCCGGTCGGGCCAGCGAAGATGAACGAGCCAGCCGGACGCTTCGGATCCTTCAATCCGACGCGTGCGCGACGGATGGAACGGCTCAATGCTGACACAGCCTCATCCTGACCGATGATGCGCTTGTGCAGTTCGCTCTCCATGCCCATGAGCTTCTTGGACTCGGCCTGGGTGAGCTTGAACACCGGAATGCCGGTGGTCTGGGAAATCACTTCGGCGATGACATCCTCATCCACAACCATCTTCACATCGGATTCGCCCTCACGCCACGAAGATTCCTTCTGCTTGCGTTCGGCTTCCAGCTTCTCCTGCTTATCACGCAGCTCAGCGGCCTTTTCGAAGTCCTGGCCCTTGATGGCCTGGTCCTTCTCTTCGGCAAGCTTGGCGATCTTCGTGTCAAGTTCCTTAAGCTCCGGCGGAGCGGTCAGACGACGGATGCGCAGACGCGCACCGGCCTCATCGATCAGATCGATGGCCTTGTCTGGCAGATGACGGTCCTGAATGTAACGGCTCGACAGATCGGCCGCGGCCTGCAACGCACCATCGGTGATCGTCACATGGTGATGGTTCTCGTAACGCGAACGCAAGCCCTTAAGGATCTCGATGGTTTCGGCAATGCTCGGCTCATGCACCTGGATGGGCTGGAAACGACGTTCCAAAGCGGCATCCTTCTCGATGTACTTACGGTACTCGTCGGTGGTGGTGGCGCCAATGGTCTGCAGCTCACCTCGCGCGAGCATTGGCTTCAACATGTCGGAAGCGCCAAGAGCGCCATCCGCGGAACCAGCGCCCACAATGGTATGGATCTCATCGATGAACAGCACGATGTCGCCGCGGGTCTTGATCTCCTTGAGCACCTTCTTCAGACGCTCCTCGAAATCGCCACGGTAGCGCGAACCAGCCACCATGGATCCCAGATCCAACGAATAGACCTGCTTGCCCTTCAGCGTCTCCGGAACGTCGCCGGCATTGATCTTCTGCGCCAAGCCTTCGACCACGGCCGTCTTGCCGACACCCGGCTCGCCGATTAGCACCGGATTGTTCTTGGTACGGCGGCTCAGTACCACCATCACACGCTCGATCTCACTCGAACGCCCAATCACCGGATCAAGCTTGCCGGCGGCAGCTTCAGCGGTCAGATTGCGGCCGAACTGGTCAAGAATCGCGGAACCGGTCTGGTTGCGACGATCCTGCACGCCACCGGCATTGGCCAAATCGCCCTTGCCATCACCCTTGCCATCACCGGAATTGCCACGGATCAGGTCGATGGTGGCGCTGCGCAGCTCGCCAAGATTGACGTCCATCTTGATCAGCACCTGGGTGCCGACGCCTTCGCCTTCATGAATCAGACCGAGCAGGATATGCTCGGTGCCGATATAGCTGTGCCCCAGCTGCAACGCCTCACGTAGCGACAGCTCCAACACCTGCCTGGCATGCGGGGTGAAGGGAATGTGGCCGTTCGGCGACGCATTTCCCTTGCCGATCATCTCTTCGACCTGCTTGCGGGTGTCGTCCAAGGTCACGCCCTTCGAGGCCAATGCCTTGGCGGCAACGCCTTCACCCTCACGAATCAGGCCCAGCAGCAGATGCTCGGTGCCGATGTAGTTGTGCTGGAGGGTCCGAGCTTCTTCCTGCGCCAACACAATCACGCGTCGCGCACGGTCGGTAAACCGTTCGAACATGCTTGTCCTTCCACTCTTGTTAGTCCTTCAACACTCTACCGATTCGCGGTGACGTTTATTCCGCCGGCGCGTAAATTGCGCTATGGACGCAAAGGAACGGATATGCTTGACTTATGGCAACGACCAAGGAGGTCACCAAATGAGCGACACCATCCTGCAATCGAATGATGTGATGGATTCCCACCGAGGCGACATCGTCGTCGGCGTCGACGGGTCCGATGAATCCTTCGCAGCCCTGCGTTGGGCTCTTGGCGAAGCATCGCTGACCGGACAGCAGGTGAATGCGGTCTACGCATGGACCCATTCATGGGATATGGGATCCCAGCCAGAAGATGAGGAGCAATGGGCGCAGATGCGTCATGATATCGCCCGTCGGCTGCGCGAATGGGTGGCCCAGGCCTCGCAAGGCATGACGATTGACGAGAACCGCGTCAAACTCACCTCCGTCAAAGCCACCGGAACGGCAGCGCTTCTGGAAATCGGCAAGGACGCCCAACAGATCGTCGTCGGACGTCGTTCGCTTGGACGCGTGGCACGATGGTTTCTGGGATCGCTTTCCGCTTCTCTTGCAGAGGAGGCGAAGGTGCCCGTCACCGTGGTGCGTATCCTCGATGATGAAGAGGCATCCGTGCAGGACGCCATCGCCAATGCGCTTACGCCGACCGAGGAAACGGTCTCCTACACGATGCCGGGTTCTCCCCTGCCTCGGAACCAGCGTCCGGTGGTTATAGGCGTTGATGGTTCGGAGACCTCCAAACACGCTTTGCGTTTCGCCATCGATTTCGCGGCCCTGCATCACGCTCCCCTGCAGGTCATGTTCTGCTGGCAGCTGAAAGATTTGGGCGTGGTCAAAGGGTATGAGAACGCCGTCGCCCCCATCTCCGTCGGCCAGGCGCAGGCGGAACGCATGCTTGATGAATTGCTCGATTCGGTTCAGGTTTCATCAGCGAACATTCCCGACGATTTCCAAATCGAATCGCACGCTTTCCATATTCCCGCCTCGAAGGGGCTTATCGCGGCTTCCCGCTACGCACGTCATCTAGTGGTCGGTTCGCGCGGCTTGTCCGGTCTGGACGCGCATTTCCTTGGATCGGTTTCCAAGCAAATCATCAACTTCGCAGACTGCACCGTCACCGTCGTGCACTGACCGCATAAAAAAGAAAACAAGATATGAGAGGGCCACGTACACATTCAGGTACGTGGCCCTCTCATATACGATGACGATTATTCGTCGGATTCGGCTTGGGCCGACGAATCAGCTTCCGTCATTTCGCTTTCCGTTGTTTCAGCCGCCGCCGATTCGGCTTCTGTTGACTCAGCTTCCGCCGATTCGTCTTCCATCGATTTGTTTTCCGTTTGCCCGGTGGTTTCAGCAGTCGGCTCAACTACCGTCTCATCCATCTGTTCAACCGGCTCGAACGACTCGGCGGAATTGACGGAATCGGCGGAATCAACCTGTTCAGCCTGTTCGACTGGCTCGTCCGATTCAGTCGGCTCAGCCGTATCAGCCGATTCGGTATCGTCCGACGTTTCCGGCTTATTCTCGTCGACCACGGTGACGGTGGTCTCTACTTCAGGCGCATCGTCGGAGGCCACATGCTCAAGCACATCCTCTTGGCTGGCGTCGTCGTCGATGGTGTTGGCTTCGATGTCCGCGTCCGAACCTTCCTCATCCTCATTCGGATTATGGTCGTCATCGGACGAAAGCTGTTCGATCAGCTCCACGGAGCCCCGCTCGTCACGCGGCGCCTGGGCGATGATATCGATATGCATGTCGTCGAACGCCGGCTTCGACTGCACCCACAGATGCGACGGCTCCGGTGGATCGATTTCGGAATGCTCTCCGCAGCCATGATCGATGGACACGACCCTGCCGTCATCCGGGCTCCACTTGTTGGCGCACACGCCGAACAGCAGGTTCAACTCACCCTTCAGCGGAATGAAGAATCCGCATGTGGAGCAAGGATTGCCGTCGGCCGTCTTGGTGGATAGCGATTTTGGCCCATGTGGGCCTTCGTACCAACGTTTTGCGGTCTGCGACCGGCCAAGCGGAGTCAACACGTGCCTGCGGGACAGGTCGAATTCCTCGACCGCCTCTTCGACATCCTCTTCGGACGTCACAGGCTGTTCGGAATCCTCCGAAACGTCCGTCTTCTCAGACTCATCCGAAGCGTTTCCATCCATCGCCGGTTCCTGTACGGTTTCATCCGCGACTGACGGTTTGTCGTCCGTATCGTCCGATGTCTCGGCATCCTGCGTCTTGCGGAAGCCCTCTTCCATGCGGGGGTCATCGGGATCGGTGCCGATTGAATCGGTCACCGCCAAATCGCCCGGCTCGAGACGGTCCTTCCAAGGAATCCATTTTGGCGGACGCAGGGCCTTGTCGGTCGGGACCAGGGATGATTCGTTGACCGTCCAATGGTCCAGTTCGACATCATGGTATAACGTGACCGACCATTGCCAGCCTTCGTAGCCGCGTACTCGGGATTCGAAGCGGAAATCGGTGACGTTGTCTCCCAGGTCGATGGCTTCCACGAAGTCGCCGACCTGACCGTCCTCGTCGGACACTGTGACAGCGACCGCTTGGGCGATTGCCTTGGGATCCATTGTGGTATCGGACATGAAACTCTATTCCTGTACGTCGAAATTGTCGGCGACCGCGCGCAGAAGCGTGGCGAGCTTCTTGCTTTCAGCCGGTGAAGGATAGCGATGTCGACGAAGCTGATTGCCCGCGGAGTCAAGCAGCTTGATCAGATCCTCCACGATGGCGGCCATATCGTCCGGCTTCGGACGGGTGGCTTTAACCAGCGACGGGGCCGAGGCAACCAGCGTCACTCCCATCGCCTGCGGCCCACGACGACCATCAATGACGGAATACTCGACCTTGGCGCCCTTACGCAGCGTCTTCACGCCCTCGGGAAGGGCGGCAGCGGGCAGGAACACATCATCCGTGCTCTCACCCGTCTGAATGAAACCATAGCCTTTGTTCGCATCAAACCAACGAACACGTCCGCTCGGCATTGTCACCTCACATTTTGCTGATCAGATACCTTCACGCGAATAGGTAAAACCATTCGCCCATTTTCAAACCAAAGATACAGTTTAGCGCAAGAGGTGGGCCGCACCCATCCTTCCGCGCCGATAGCGTCTGCTTTCCCGACGGAAAAGAGCGTTATTTCTTTGATTTGCGATTCTTTTTTTCGTTTTTTCGATTCTCGCTCGCCGTAATCGGCTGCGGCTTGGGTTCGACCGGGGCGATCGGCAGCACCACCGTCAGGGTCAGTCCCGTTCCTTCGCTGCCGGATGCGCAGATGAATCCATGATGCGCCTTGACCACGGATTGCGCGATTGCCATGCCGAGTCCCGTACCGCCCTTCTGACGCGCACGCGACGGGTCGGCGGTGTAGAAACGTTCGAAGATCTTCGACCGCGCTTCCGGCGGCACGCCGGGACCGTGGTCGCTGAATCGCACAATCGCGTAGTTCATACCCACTTGCATGGACTGCCCCACTTCGATGGCTTCGACCAGATGGCGCAGCGACTGCTCGTTGGACGGCATACGGGATAGGGATTCGGGACTGATCGACGCGGGGAGCACACCCATGGAGATCTCCACAGGCGAGTCCGCCGGCGTATACCGGTGGATATTGCCCACGATGTTGGTGACCACTTGACGCAGTCTCGAAGCATCACCCTTCAACTCAATCTGGGGCATCTGGCCATTTTGGAAGGCGAATTGGGTGGGATGGTCCATATCGGTACCTGGTTGGAGCACGACCTGTCCGCAGGAAATGCCGCGGTCGGGGTCGAGCGCATGCAGGTCATCGGCTGGGGCGCGTACCCCGGGGGGCAGCTTCACCCGAGAGACCACC
>OGQE01002631.1_pt1 | contig 12899 bp, 9 predicted proteins | sample 1553131 | NCBI WGS metagenome assembly OGQE01 (sample SAMEA2579929, study PRJEB22360) | human gut metagenome | biome: human gut; feature: human-associated habitat; material: faeces | place: Denmark | collected 2008/2010
GTTTCGGGATGTGGCGGCCTCCCTCCGGGGATTGGCCCCGCAGCCGCTGCCATAGCTGCTTTTCGGAAACTGAAAAATCCCATACTCGAGGATTTTAACCGGAATATCCATACCGTCCTTCCCAGTGGCGAAACGATTGAAATTCCTTGCCAATCCGTATCCGGTACATTCTCCGACGAGAAAATTGAAGTCAGCGCTACCGTCATCAAAGATGGAGGAGACGACCCCGATGTGACCAGTGGGCTGCCGATTATAACCACTTTAACCCTGAACCTCGCAGAAGCGAAACAGGCTAATAACGCACCTGTACAAACTCCGGAAACATGGGAGATCGTCTTCCATGGTGGCCCGGGTGTAGGAACAGTTACCCTGCCGGGACTCGGGCTCGAAGTAGGTGGTCCGGCCATCAACGCTACTCCCAGGCAAATGATTATCGACAATCTGAGGAATTGCATCCGGTACTACTATCGATACCTGCCAAACGTTCCCATCCATGTCACCATCTCAGTTCCCGGAGGTGAAGAAGTCGCCGCACGTACTTTCAACCCCCGGCTGGGTGTCGTAGGCGGAATCTCCATCATCGGTACCAGCGGTATTGTGAAACCCTTTTCTTCCGAAGCTTTCGTCCGTTCCATTCGTAAGGAGATGGAAGTGGCACGTGCTACAGGTGCTTGCCGTATTGTCATCAATTCGGGAGCCAAAAGCGAAAAATATATTCGCAATCTCTATCCGGAACTTCCGCCGCAGGCTTTTGTGCACTATGGCAATTTCATAGGCGAAACGATCGGAATTGCAGCCGAACTCGGCATCTCGCGGCTGACCTTGGGAGTGATGATGGGTAAAGCTGTGAAACTGGCGGAAGGGCACCTCGACACACACAGCAAGAAAGTCACCATGAACAAGGAGTTCCTCAAAGAAATTGCCCGACGGTGTGGATGTACCCCCTCCAGCATAGAGGCAATCGACCATATCATTCTGGCACGTGAACTTTGGAACATCCTTCCTGAAACCGAACTGCAGGCTTTCTGTTCCCTGTTGATCGAACAATGCCACCGCCACTGCGATGTGCTGCTCCCCAATGGAGAACTAACCATCCTTCTGATTACCGAAGAAGGAAAAATCATACAGTAAGTTCCTGTCTAAGTTAAATCGATCCTTTATGACCGATTTAACTTAGACTGACAAACAACCAAGAGCATACCCTGTTTTGAGGTTAATCCACTGAATGTTAGCAATCTCTATTTTTCAATTTCTATTATGATCCTTCCCATTCAATAAAATTTAAACCGAATACAATAAAAAAGCAATGTAATCCAAGCAGTAATACAAGGTTTATTGCATTTATAGAATATAATTATCAAAACATGAAGTTTAATAGAAAGGAAAAAACTTTTATTATGAAGAAAACTTATTTATGGACGGCCATGCTTTGCACGGCAATAGCATTTTCGGCATGCAAATCCAATAAAGCCGGACAGGACACCGCAAGCGAAGCAAAGACTGAAGAAGCAGTTATACCGGGAAGTGATAAAGACGAACACGGTTGCGTCGGCTCTGCCGGATACGTATGGAGTGAAGTGAAGAAAGATTGTATTCGTCCCTTCGAAGCAGGACTGAAAATCAGCGAAACCCAAAAAGACAACGCTACTTACGCCACTTACATCGTATTTGCTGCCGACTCTGTGCAAGCAGAACTCTACACACCCGAGTCTGAAGGAAGTATCCTGCTCGAACGTGCGGACAACCAATGGAAAAACGATACGATCAGCGTCAGTTGCAAGAACGGTCAATGGAGCATTTCTAAACAGAAATAAAAAAACACCTCGCCCCGAAAAAGCTGTCTCAAATTAGATAATCGCTAATTTACCGGCCGGTAACATCATCATCTCAATTTTTCTTTGCAATGTAGAAGCCCGATCCGGGCGCATCCACTCTACGCAAAATAAGTCCATCCCGGTCAGACTAACCTCGACGGGCGAGGTTTACTGTTTGTATTTGCCCCGATGAATATTTCATCAGGACAAATACAAACTGTCTACAATCAGGATAATGCCGCAATCCCCGTTCCTATCAGATTGGCATTATCCATACTATTAATATGAACTTCGACATCTTCCAGTTCAAGCTCACGGAGAAGTTCCTGCAATTTCTCCATTACAAGGATATTATAGTTTTTATCTTTCCGACTTTCACTCCAGAAAAGACTGCCCTCGGCAATCAGACAAACCCGATGGATATCTCGATTATACGATTTCAGCAATGCGATTAATCCGGCAAGAGAGGCAGCGACGAGCTGGGCCGATCTGTTATAGATCCAATGGGCTACCTGAACATAGATATCTTTGTGTATATCAGGATAATTCATAATAGCAGTCAGTTTCCTTGCATCAAATCTCTCTTCAAATTCTTCCAAAGGGAAAGCTGCTTTCAGGATATCTCCCAGATACATGCCGGATACCGCTTTCTCAAAACGCTGTTTACCCAAACTGTCAGAAGTTGCGTCAACAGTATCGTCCACCGCAGTCAGGAAGGGAGGATAAAAGTTTCCCGATTCCAGATTGACCGGAATCAAGCCTTGTACGTGACATTCCGGGTCCAACTTCGTTATCTTGTCAGACGGAATAAAAGTTGCCATATTTGTACCTGTCCCTACAATCAGGCCAATATAAGCATCATAGCTTTTGTCGGTAAGCCCGGCAAATAAACTGGCAATCGTGTCATTCAGCACTTTAACTCCTGTAAATCTGATTTTATTTTTTTCATTCAGGTAGTCGAGTAAGGGTTTCCCAACAAACTGTCCCACCATTTCCCGAATGTCTACCCCCTTGGTCCAACGAAGCAATCTTGCATCGCCTCCCGGTATCGATTCGGTCGGATAAGAAAAACAATAACCGATAGGCATTTCCTCTTCCCGCTTTATTTCAACAATCAGGTCGGCCAACTCTTTGAACAACTCTTCACGGATATAACCAGGTGACTTCATAATCGACATATCCTTCTTCCAACCATTATTGGGATAGATGATTGGCTTTTCGGTTGAGAAATCGACAATTGCCACTCTATAGTTGGTACCTCCCAGGTCCAGAACCAAAGCCTTGCCTTTAACATCGGTCGCCTTAGGTAAAATAAAGGTAGGAATACATTGTATTTCAGCATTATTCTTATTTAATCCCTCTTCCACTTTCTCCCGGAATGCGTGTGCGATTCCCTTCAGTTGTTCATTGTCCAGTTTGAAAATATTCTTCTCCATGATATTAATTTTATGTATGGATTATCTTATATCTGTAAATAACAACTGAAGATGAATTTTGCTCAAAAGACAATTTGTTTTAATGCTTTCATCACAGAGTAGCACGGAGTGGACCCTACAAGATCGACTCTGTGTTACTGTGTGGTAATCAGTTCCTATTCCTGTACACAACGAGTGGTGTGCGCATCATAATCCTGTTATCCAGCAACCGCGATTATATTATCGGATATCCGGTGAACCTCAAATAAGTGCGGTTCTCCGTTGCGTCATACTTCAGCAACATTCCTCCATCTGACTGCGCAGTGGCTGGAATACTGCTATTATAACCAGCCAGCACCTTTAGATCTGCTTCTGCGGGTATACGCCAGCCTGCCGGACAAGGATCGTGTACCGTTTTCGACCCGTCGAGAGCATATTCAGCACACTGAAAGGATTGAACATCCCCTCCCGGTTGCGATAGTTGAAGTGATAACCGTCATATCGGCGGGTAAACTTTTCCATCGTTTCCTCGTACGTCTGTCCGTTCGCACAGGGTAGTATAAGCCGGATGAAGGCTGATGTCCTGCAACTGGTTCAAATTACTGAAGTAACCCTCTGTACGGAGTTTCTCAAAACTTTGTATTCCAATCGGAAGTTTACGAGAGATCATAGAATCTACATTCATATCCACTTTATTTTTAGATCATCGCTATTATGCACAAAGATCGAAATTGTTTTCCGTTATTCCAGTATGTCAAAGATCGAAATTGATTCCTCTGTCAGTCCTTTTCCTGTATGCAGCGCAAAGGAAGCATCGCACTCAAAGTCCCTTCATTATTAATTCCATTGATACCTCTCCGTTGATCAGATGCTGTAGAAACCAACTGTAAATGCCTCGCCTGATAAGTATTACCATTTTTAGCACAATTACAACACCATATAAAATCGAAATAACCTATCTGGACAAACACTCTGTCAGCATAATATCCACACAATCGGAAATAGGTAGTCTTCGACTGGTCCGTCTCATCATAGCGCAATACAAAACCTTTATCGGCTCCTTGCGTATTATAATTACTCATATTCATATTATTAGTCGAATAGCTCGGCAACGTCCCATTATACCCCTTATCACTGAACAAAGAGTAATACTCCTCCGCCTTCGCTACCCGCCATCCCGCCGGACACGGATCATGCACAGTCTTAACGGTAGCCCAGGCACCGGATATCGAACTGGTGACATCATCTGTGAACCAATACTGGCTTCCCGACGGTTTATAGGCAGTCAAAGGATTCCGGTATGCCGTCTGATAACCGGCTCGTCCGTTGTATGACGGCTCGAATGGTAAAAACTTCACCCCGTCCGACCCATATAAACTCATGATACCCACTATCGGTTCCGTTATCTTTGCCGGTAAATTCACCGTTTTAATCGGCTTATTCGAATAACTGCTCGGATACGGGTCTTTTCTCCCCCACTGATATTGAAAGCCATGCGCTTTAAACTTCTCTACATCCAAAGTGGGAGCCTTTGCATACCCTGCCATCGCCCCCAAATCCCGGTCCATCATCGGCCGTTGATCCGAATGGTTGCCATACGTAAACTTCAGTTTTCTTTTAGTCAACGGTTCCTGCACATCCACATTACCCGTAGCGTCCGGATGATAATCCGTCACCCACACATGCCAGCTCCACAGTATTTTATCACTACTATCATAAGCCGCAATCACACCGCTTCCACCCGTCGTGCCCGGAGCCACCCGGCAATAAATGCGGCATTGCCCCTTATCGGTAACGGGATTCTGTCCCACTGCCTTTCCATCCGTACGCTTGATGTCTACAATGTTCGTATGGTCCTCAGCAGAGTTGACGATACCCATCACCGGCTCGCCGATGTCCCCGTCCTCTTTCGTCTGCCAGAGAAGTTTCACCTTAACGATGCCTCCCCCTTGGCACCAGCCCTTCAAGGTTTCATTCGTTTTCTCTGTTCCGTCACTCTGATAAGCCAACGGGTCGAAGCAGAAACCTCCACCGGGAGCCACCATAAAGCAATTGGCCGTCGGAACCGGATTGTCATTGTTCTCCGAAGCGGGCACGGGATCGATGTAGGTCACACGTTTGTCATTCGTCGGGATACCCGCATGGCTAAAACTCACCGCATAGCTGTACTCCGTATTATTGTTCAGGCTGAAATCCGAGGACGTTTTCCCGCCGATGTACACACGATAATCCAGTTTCTTTTTGGGATCCGTGGTATTCACGGCTACAAAGTTCAGAAAAGAGCTTCCCTTCGGCGCATTCGCTTTCGTGCGCTGCAGATCGGAGTTTGCCGCAGGAGATTCGCCGCGTACATTGGCCGGGATCCAGCAAGAATAAGAATTGCCTTTACTCATATCGATCTCTACTGTATGAAACTGGTCCAGAATAGAGGGATAAGTGCCATTCGAGTCTGCTGTGGGAACCAGTGTATAGTTCAACGGGACGCTCTGCAACAGGACTTGTTTCAGTTCATAACCGCTCACGTTGTAATTCCAGTTCACCGTCAGTCGTGCAGCCAGGCGTTTCAGCAACAGGCGGGTATCATAACTGCCCTCCGGACTCTGAATGACAGCCTTACCGTCAGTTCCCGTCACCACGTTTACATGTTCCAGATGGAGCACATAAGGCATGGCGTTGATAGCGTCTGCTGTCGAAGGATCGATCTGATTGATTACCTCAGAGCTTACCTCCACACTCTTTACACCCTCTGTACCATCCAGATTCTTATTAACCAAACTTCCTACCGCACCCCCATTTCCACGTGCCACCACCAGCAATTGACAGTCATTCATCACGTTCAGCGTCACATCCAGGTGGGTGCCGAGGTTTACGTCACCATAACTTTTACCAGTCTTATAATTCCCGTTTCCATCGTATTGAAGTATCTCCAGATTATACAGCTTATCGGGAACGGCCGGGACGCTACGGGTAACTGCGTCCACTGCCTGAGTTACATCAAAAGCGGCAGCACCTGTTTGAGGCGAGCCGTTGAGGCGAGCCGTTGAGGCGCTTCATTATTTGAATCTTCGGCAAAGCCGAAGACCAGCGATACCGTCACCTCTTCACCTTCAGGAAAAGGAACAGTACCCTCCGGACGATCTTCACATCCACTCAACCCTCCAAGAAGCGTCATGCCTCCCAAGAGCATTAACCATTTATTCTTCCAAGTCTGTTTCATATCATTATTATTCTTGTACACATCGAAACGGATAAGGCTCACCGATCATTCCCCAAGCATTATTCGGAGTACTCAATTCTCCTGCTGCTATTTTTGTATAATATATCCGGTAATTATTGCCATTCTTTGCTATCGTATTCGTTCCTTCGTATCCGGCTGCACTTCCATTAAATATCAATTTTCCATCGCTAAAGGATCGGTATGCCGTAACCGGAAACCAGGCTGTATTATCTTCTGTACGAAGAGAGGGCACACCATTCCCACCGGATACATTATACAGACGTCCACCCCGATCGTGTGTACTACCATTTTCCACAAACGTTCCATTCACATTAAACCAATATGCCTGGCTCGTGCCCCAGCCATTATACACTGTTTGATGGGGAATCTTCCATCCTGCCGGACAAGGGTCATAAAGAGTTTTAGAGTTATTATACAAATACTGATAGTCCGCAGTAGTTTCATTCAAACTATACCAAGAGCATTTGCTTTGGTTCTGATCGCTGCTCGAACCTGTTATAATATGGTCGGGATGTTCAATGACATATTGCAGCGTATTGCCATTTACTAATGTAATATTGGAGTAAGCGACCTTTCCCAGTTGTACCCCTCGTCCTTCTCCATCATAAATAACATTGAGTTCATTCGCCGTTCCGTCTGTCGACCCCAAGAACGGATCCTTGCGTCCCCAATAGTACAAATAGCCTATCCGCCTTGCAAATTCCAGCAATGAAGCATTCTCACCGGGAAATCCTCCGGCAGTCGCGCACAGGTTTCGGTCCATAATCACCTTCCCGACATGCATTCCACTGCTTTTGAAAGCCGCAGTGGCATATTGATGCACGCTTCCGTTCTGTGTCAACTGTTGTGCCTGGGCATAAGTGACAGAGGAAGTAATCCCCTGCGGTACATAATCGGTTATCCAGAGATGCCAGCTCCATACTATTTTACTGCCGGAATAGGCGGCAATCAAGGCATTTCCTCCTTTGCTCACCGGCACTTTGACGTGGATACGGGCTTTTTGCAAATCACCTCCGTCAGTGATACGCGCCAGATTCGAATGGTCGTCTCCACTGATGGCATACCCCATCACCAAATCGCCCGATGTAGCATCGTCTTTCGTCTGCCAGACCAACTTAACATCCGTTATTTTTTTGTTATCGGCCAGCGTCGAACCATCCGTCAGATGTGTATTCCAACCACTCAGCGGAACATTGTAACCATTCATCTTCGCTTCATGCTTATACGGATTAAAACAAATATTCGTACCGGGTTTCATCATGAAGCAGTTGGATGTCTCCACCAGATTGGTGCTTTGCACCGGACTTTGATCCAGCAGTTGAATGCGTTTATCCGTCTGGTAAGCCGTCGATTTGACGGAAAGTTTCCACGTGTAATCCTTGTTTTCATAGAGGTTGAAGTCCGTTGATTCCTGTCCGCCCAAGTAAGCACGATAATAGAGCCGTTCTTTCTTGACGGCATTGTCCACCACCAGTTCTACATACGATGCGGCGGTGGGGGCATTCTCTTTTGTACGGTAATAAGGTGAAGTGGCCTTCGCCGAAGTGCCGCGCACGTTGGCAGGTATCCACACGGTCTTCTTTCCCGCCGCCAACTCTGAGGCATTCGTCAGCCGATAGTAATCGATAAACTCAACTACTTCGGACGGATAGGTCATACCCCACTGCGTCTCCACCGGTGATGCAAGCAACCGGAAGGCTGCGGGGACCTGGCAAAGCTTCACCTCTTTCAGGGCATAGCCCGCGTTTTTCAGCGCAGCATCTATTTCCCAGTTCACCGTCAGCCGTGTTGCCAGCCGCCTGAGCAGCAGACGGGCGTCATAGCTCCCGTCCGGACTTTGAAGTTTACCATCGCTCGTCACGTTCACGCACGGCAGATGGAGCATATAAGGCATCTTGTTGATATCATCCTGCGTAAAACCTTCGGCGGGAATCGTCTTTTTGAAAAGATCGGCGTCCATCACCTGTTGTTGCACATTGGCGAGGCTGCCGCCGATACTCGGGGTCGTATTTCCTTTCCCGCGGACAATCACTACCAACTGGCAGTTCGTGGCCGGTGTCAATGTCACCAGGGTAGAGAAATCCGTTCCCGCAGTGATCTGCTCTTTGGATTGCACACTGCCCATCAGCGTCCCGTCAGCCTTATATTGCATCAAATAGAACTGGTACAGCGCATCCGGATGACCCGGTTCCGTTGCACGGGTCCGCACGGCAGGCACCGGCCGGGCAGTAAACGCACCGTCCTGCCCGGAATCACTCCCCCGTGTGTCGGCAGAGGCAGGAAGGTTATACCCATCCTCTTCATCGGCAAAGCCGAAACACAGGGATACCTCCACGGGCTTTGTGTCCGCATCGACCGGCACGACATCCACCCGCTCTTCACAAGCCGCCATGCCCAATAGGCAGACAAGCACCGGTAGCTTCCACAGATTTTTAGAAGTATGTTTCATATTGGTATGTTTGTTTTAAGTTCACCACAGATTACACGGATTTTCACTGATTAATTATTTATATTCCGATTAATTATTTATATTTCACTGATAATCAAGTTTAATCGAATCAAAGATTCGGTGTTAATCTGTGAAGATCCAGTATTAATCTGTGAAAATCCGTGTAATCTGTGGTGAATCAAGTTCATTTCTGTCTTTTATTTGAAAACTACATTGTTCACCGGAAGCACCTCCACAGCATCGAACATCACTACGTTGCCGTCCGTGATCATCACACGCACATCGGCGCTGTTGGCGCCACTGATATTGACGGTGAGTTTATAAAGGTAATCTCTGCGGATGTTGTAGTCAGTCATCAGGTTGCCGCCCAAATGCAGGAGATAGTTCACGCCGATAGAGTCCTTTGCGCCCGCATACACATATTTGCCCGACAGCTTGATGTACGTGCAGTAGTCCAATCTTCCGCCCGGCCCTTTAGCCGGAATGCTCTTTTCCATAAACGAGGCGGCTGTCCCCATTCCCCGTAAGTTTTCCGGCATATAGAATTCGAAAGAAGAAGACGAAGCCCAATTAGTAGTGATCTCTGTTCCGTCTGTGGATTTAATAGCCGTAGAACCATCCTTATCCGCAGGATACTTATCTTTAATACTTCCGCCTCCCCGCGTATAGAGCGCCATATTCGCGGGTACATTGTAGAGGGAGACGGACTTGACGACAAGGTTACTCGGATTCTTTGGGTCTGCCAGATCTCCCATTTTCTTCCAGGACAAGGAAATCGTGGCGTAAGCCCGCCGCAAGGGAACCACCAGCGGTATTACACCCTGTTTATTAAGATCGGGCGTATATTCCAGCGGCCCCGATGTCAACAGGGACGGCTTGTTCCTATAACCGGAAAAGGCCACCGTTTTCGCCTTCAGTTCCGCTTCGGTTCCGGTGAAGCTGCTCAGGAACGACTGGTCCACATTGGCAATGACATAGAAGCGACTCTCCGCCTGGGCGAAAACAACATCATCATTCTTGGTGTTGACCTCAATCGTCTGATTGCTTCCCGGATTTCCAATCGTACCAAAAAAAGCTTTCTGCTTCAGCTTTGACACTCCGTTCTCGGTGACGTATTGCAGCACCCAGATCGTGTTAACAGGAATATTGTTAATCTCTCCGCGCGTATCCACCGTCAGCTCCGGAGGCAGTTTCAGAACTAATCGAAGCTCCTCGGAAGTCTCTACGGATTCCTCGCTGCATCCCGCCAGCAAGCCGGAAACCGTCCATAGGCCGGAAACCGCCAGCAGGCAACCGAGTGCCCATTTGCCCGTCCATCGTCGTATGTATTGTCTTTTTGCCATTCTGTTTTGATCTGATTCTAAATATGATAATTGTATATGAATATGCCGGTTATTTTCCCATTTCATCCGAATTGAGCGTTACGGTCGATTCATATTCGCCTATCGCCAACGTCAAGTCGGCGGGGTCGAGTATGCCATAGAACGTCAGTGTGAAGTCGAACGTATAGGTCATGCCCGGCAGCAACACCTTCTGGATCTCCGCCGGATAAGTCTCGGTCAATGTCTTATCCCCATTATCTTTGTAACCTACCGTCAGGTTCACATCAAAAGAAATCATGGCCGATCCGTCTACCGGAAGCACCACAACCGGCGTACTTACTCGTGGAATGGTAACTGTTTGCCCTGTCGTATTATATGTGAATCCGGTGAAGGCCTGAGTAGTGGCAAATGTTTCATTCGCCACCGTCCCCCAGGCAGTACTGCCCAACGTGTAAGGCAACGATGCCCGGAGTCCTCCCATCTTGAAGGAGTTCACCACCAAGCTGGTAGGTGTAACCGGATGGGTTCCTATTTTTGCCGCCACACTCACTTTAATCTGTGCTCCCAAGCGTTTAAAGGGAGCCGGCAGCACTACGTCCATCATGTTTTCTCCCGTTTGGTTGGGTTGCACCACGATCCCTTTCAGGCTGGTGTACATAAAGTCTTTTCCGTTCGACACCTGAATCGTACCGTCCGTTTTCAGTTCGGGCACTTCCGTCGAAGAGTTGTACGATACCAGGTAAAGGTCGTACGTTCCGCGATACAGATAGAGTTCGCCCGTAGCCACTCCACTCTTTACCGTATATACTTTATGATCCAGCGGTTCCGTCGTCGTGGTAGACGCACCTGCGGGGAAAGCATAGATACAGAAAGTCTTTCCATCCGCCATATCCGTTGCCGCGTCGGCACGGGTCGAAGCCTCGTCCGCCTCCGCCCGGTAAAGAGAGAAGCGGAGCGATACCGGATCTCCCTCCTCCGTGCCGGGTTCCCCGGGAGCCTGTTCCGAACATCCTGTCAGTCCCGGCGCTCCCAGCAAGCAAAGGCAACACCCTATCCAAAGTTTCAGTCTTTTATTCATCGTTTCTTGTTTTAGTTCACCACAGAGTACACAGAGTAACGCGAAGTGGATCGTTTTCCACTAAATCCCGATACTCGTGTTCTGGTTCGCATCGTTCTTCCAGTCCTCTATCTGTACCGAGCTCAGCTTACCTCCCATTTTGTCCACCGTAATCAGATAGACATAATGCTTTCCCGCCTCCCACTGCGCTGTCACCGATTGGGTTTCAAACGCATGCGCTTTCGCGGCAGCTTCTCCGTCCACACATACCTTGAGCCGGAACGAGAGCACCGTTTCTTCTTTCGCCATCGGCGCCACGAGGCAGGTCACGTTCGGTCCTTTCTGGTTTTCTTTCAGCTTCAACTCCACGCCACTCGCCTGCGCCAGTGTCAGTGTCGAAATATCCGACAGACTGTTCAGCAATCCGCTTTTCAGGTTCATCGTCCCGATGCCTGTCCGCAGACGGTTGGTTCCGCTCAGCACATCCACCTGTATCAGCTTTAGCGCTTCAGTGGCCGAAGCCGACTTCACGATACAGAAACTGACTTTGGCCAACGCATGCTTCATCTTGAAGCTGACGGTTCTCGAGGAAAGTGTTGCCGTGACGGGGGCTTTCCCCGTATCCGTACCCACACCGTAGAGATAATCGGCCTGCCCGGTAGCGAGAAAATCAGTCAATGACGACGGAAGGTTCACCGCCGTCGTATGTTCACCGTCACCGGACGCTTGGATGGCTGCGGGAGGATAATAGGCGTATAGCAAGGCATCACCCGAAGTGTTGTTCATGATCGTCTGCTTGTCCGGAGTCCAGACTCCTTCTTTCAAGGAGAATGTCATCAGTGGATTGTCTCCATACGCCGCATGTGGACTGGTAGCTGATGCGGTAGTGGTGGCATACACGTCCACCTCGGTGATAGCGGTTGCTTCCGCACGGGTGACGCTCTCCTCTCCCTCCACTTCGATCCGCTGCAATTCCAGCGCGCCTTCATCGGCGGCGAATCCGTCGTCCGAGGCGCATGAAGCCGTCAGGCATATCCCCGCTCCGAGGGCAAGCGCCATGTAGAGGCGATTCGCCGGCTTCTTCATTCGATTGTATTTTTGTAGGTTCATATCTGTTTTCGTATCTGTTTTTCATTAAGTGGCGTTTCCCGCGTCTGTCTCCGTTGTCTCTACGAATCGTTCTACGGTGATACCGTTCAGGATCAATTCATTGGTGGACGTAAAGTTATACTGGTAGTTGTATCCGGCTTTCAAGGTATGGGCCGCCTTCTCGGTGTAGCTCTTCTCCGTTTCACCGGTGTCGCCGGCCTTCACCTTGATCACAAACGTTCGGGAGCCGGGCTTGACAATGGCCACATACGTATGCTGCTGAGCGGAAGTTCCCGCTGCCGAGGCGCTATAGGCATTGATCGTCTCCGATGTAGAGGCAGCATCGGTGGCAATCCCCGTACCCTCCAGGCTTGCCGTACCGGGAAGCTTTGAATCATTTCCATACTTCACCACCAAAGTCACCTTCGCCGCTGCCGGAGCGAACGAGAACGTAGCCTTATTGCCATCGAGTACTCCTTTAGCCGTCAGCCGGTTGCTTTGCCAGAAATTGGTGG
>OGQE01002632.1_pt1 | contig 12885 bp, 8 predicted proteins | sample 1553131 | NCBI WGS metagenome assembly OGQE01 (sample SAMEA2579929, study PRJEB22360) | human gut metagenome | biome: human gut; feature: human-associated habitat; material: faeces | place: Denmark | collected 2008/2010
CCCAGCCACACCCTTGCTGCTATGGGCAGAGACCCGCTGGCCATTGATACGGCCATCCGCGTGTCCTTCTGTGCGGACAACACCCCCGAGGATGTGGACGCGTTCCTCAACGCCTTTGAAGACGGCATGAAGCATTTGCAGAGAATCAAAAAGTAAAAAAGGAAAGCATCCTCACCCTCTCAGGCCGCTCCGCGTCCAGCTCCCCCAAAGGGGGAGCTCTTGACAAAACCGGAAACTTTGCGTGGAATGCCAAGGCCTCCCACTTTTGGGGAGGTGGCAGCGCGTCAGCGCTGACGGAGAGGGTGAGCCAGCTATAATTAAGGAGAACTCTATGCGTGAAATTATTATGGGCTATCAGGGCGAGATGTCCCTGAAGGGCCTGAACCGCAACCAGTTTGAGTCGGCCATGATGAAGATCCTGCGCTACCGGCTCAAGACCGTGGGCAAGTTCAAGGTGTACTGCACCCAGTCTACCTTTTATATGGAGCCCGAGGAAGAGGACGTGGACATGGATCTGGCCTTTGACCGGGTGCGCACTGTGTTCGGTCTGGCGGCGCTGAGCCGTGCCGTGGTCTGCGAAAAGGACTTTGATACCATCTGCCGGACTGCGGAGGAGTATCTGGGCGACAGCCTGCACGGCATCAAGACCTTCAAGGTGGAGGCCCGCCGTTCGGATAAGACCTACCCCATGACCAGCCCTGAGCTGATGCGGGAGCTGGGCGCTTACCTGCTGGGGCTGCACAACTACCTGCGGGTGGATGTGAAGAACCCCCAGTTCAAGGTCATTGTGGAGATTCGCGATTACGGCGCGTATATTCATGGCCCGAAAATACCCGGAGAGGGTGGCCTGCCCGTGGGTACCTCCGGCCGTGCCCTGAATATGCTCTCCGGCGGCATTGACAGCCCGGTGGCCGCTTACCGGATGGCAAAGCGCGGTCTGGCCCTGGATCACATCCATTTTGCGTCCCCTCCGTATACTTCTGAGCGCGCAAAACTGAAAGTTAAAGCTCTGGCCCAGAAGATCACCCCCTATACCGGCAGCTCCAACCTGTTTGTGGTGCCCTACACCAAGCCGCAGGAGTATATCCGGGACAATGCCCCCGATGTGCTGTTCACGGTGCTGATGCGCCGCAGCATGATGCGCATTGCCAATCGTATTGCCACCAGACAGGGCTGCGAGGCCCTCATCACTGGCGAGAGTCTGGCTCAGGTGGCAAGCCAGACCGTCAAGGCCCTGCAGTGCACCGATGCCGCCCAGGATCTGCCCATCCTGCGCCCGCTGATCGGCATGGACAAGACCGAGATCATCGAGACCTCCCGCCACATTGGCACCTACGAGACCAGCATCCTGCCCTATGAGGACTGCTGCACCATCTTCACCCCGCCGCACCCGAAGATCCGCCCCGAGCTGGCAGAGATCCTGGAGGCAGAAGCCGCCATGCCCGGTCTGGCAGAGCTGGAGGCCGAAGCTGCTGAGAACACCGAGCGGATCCGCATCCGCATTACGGACGAGATCGAGTTTGAGGGGTGAGCGGCATGACAGCGGAGATCATCAGTGTGGGCACCGAGCTGCTGCTCGGCAACATCCTCAACACCAATGCCCAGTACCTGAGCCGGGAGCTTGCTGAGCTGGGCATTACGGTCCAGCGGGAGAGCACCATCGGCGACAATCAGGGGCGGCTGGCGGACTTTGTCAACGAGGCAAAGAAACGCTGTGATCTGCTGGTGTTCACCGGCGGTCTGGGCCCCACGGCAGACGACCTGACCAAGGAGACCGTTGCCGCCTGCTATGGCGATACGCTGGTCTTTGACGAGAGCGAGTGGGAGAAGATCACTGGTTATTTTGCCCGCTCCGGTCGGGTGACCACCCCCAACAACCGCAAGCAGGCCATGGTGCCTGTAAAGGGGCATAAGATCATCAACCACCACGGCACTGCCCCCGGTGCATGGTTTGAGCAGGAGGGCCGCTGTGCTGTCCTGATGCCGGGCGTGCCCAGCGAGATGAAGGCCATGTGGAACGAGAGCGTCCGCCCTCTGCTGATGAAGCGTCAGAACTGCACCCTGCACTCTGTCACCCTGCGGGTGCTGGGCGGCGAGAGCAGCCTGGAATATCAGGTGCGTGATCTGCTGGAAAACGCCAACCCGACTGCTGCCATCTACTGTAAGACCGGTGAGTGCGAGATCCGCATCACGGCCCGGGCTGCTTCCGATGCGGAAGGCGAAAAAATGTGCCGGGAATATGCCAAAAAGTTCTATGATCTGCTGGGCGATGCGGTGTATGATGAGGATGTGGCCGGGCTGGAGGAGACACTGGTGCGCACCTTAAAGGAAAAGGGGCTCACCCTCTCCACCGCCGAGAGCTGCACCGGCGGGCTGATCGCACAGCGCATCACCTCGGTGCCGGGCTCCAGTGAAGTGTTCGGCTACGGCTTTGTGACCTATTGGGAGGCTGCTAAGGCCAGGCTGGTGGGCGTGGAACCGGATGTCATTGCAAAGTACAATGTGGTGTCGGCCCCCGTGGCCGCCCAGATGGCGCTGGGGGCCGCCCAGGCCGCTGGTGCTGAGATCGGCATCAGCGTGACCGGCGTGGCCGGGCCGACCGGTGGAGATGCCCTCCGCCCGGTGGGCACGGTGTATCTGGGCGCGGCCCGGGGCGAGACGGTGTATGTAAAAAAGCTGTCCGTCTCCCGGCCCGACCGTGCATTGGTGCGTGCCCGCGCCGCGCAGGCTGCCCTGGAGTTGGCCTTGCGGCTGGCACAGGGAAAAGTTCCCGCAGGCACAGAGCCCCTTGCCCGGGACGCACAGCACAGCGCCGAAGCGCTGGACAAGCTGAACGAGGTGTTCCTGGGCCACTAAAAGGCAGGGGGAATGCAGGGTGACACAGCAACAGGAGACCGGGTGTGTGCTGCGGTTGTTCGGTGCGCAGTCCACAGCGGTGGGCAAAACGGTGGAAAACTTTCCGCCCCAGTGGCGGGCCGCAGCCCAGTGGAAGAGCCGGGGTGCGGAAACGCTGGTGGCCCTGCAGGCGCAGAGCTCTTCCGGGCTGAAAAAGGCCGCGCAGGCCCTGCGGCAGGCGTTTTCGGCAGACCTGTACGGGGCAGGGGAGACCACTCTGCCTGCCGCCGTGGTGGAGGCGCTGGAACGGCACGATAAGCTGCTCATCTGCGCGGATGCTGCCGCCGGTGCCCTGCTGGAAGCCCGGCTCGAGAACCTGCCCGGGGCCGAGAAGGTCTTTGATTTTGGTGCGGTGAGCTATGCCAACCCCAAGACCGGCCCGTTGATCGAAAAGCGTGCCCGCCTGCCCAAAGACTGCACTGACCCGCTCCGGCAGGCGCTGGCCCGGGCCCAGGCTGCCCGCCGCGTGGTGGGGGCGGATCTCTCCGCCGCCTGTGCCGAGCGGGAAAGTGACTGTGTGCTGGTGCTCAGCTGCAGGAAGGGCTGCTTTCTGCGCACCGTCCCGGCGGGGGAGAACCCCGCCCTCTGGCTGCTGGATATCATCCGGCGCACGGCGGCAAACAAGCCTCAGGCTGAGGGGACAGGCTTCCTGCCTGCCCGCAGGGCTGCAAAGAAGGACGTTTCGCCCGGCCCCCAGCCCAAGCGGCATCCCCTGCGCCGGGTGTGCATGACGCTGCTGGTGCTGGCTCTGCTGGCGGCTCTCGCCGCGGTGGGGGCGTGGAAATATACCAACGGCAATTTCTACGCTCTGCCGGAACAGCTGCACACCCTGCTGACGGAGCACGTTCCCCGCCCGGGGGCGACATTGGTATAGGACCGACCCTCTCCGTCATTGCTGCGCAATGCCGGAGAGGGTCTTTTTTTCTAAATTAACAGAAAGTTCACCCAAAAAACGGATAAAATCTATCCATCGGGTTTGACGGGTTTTCAGCTTTGGTGTATCATATAAACAGTATGTGGTTTTTCCGCTGTTGGGCGGCCTGCCGCCCCGATTTTTGATAGATGAGGTGTAACAATGTCCCTTGCTGAAAAACTCTTTGGCAGCTTCTCTGACCGGGAGCTGAAAAAGATCAATCCCATTACCAAAAAGGTGCTGGCACTGGAAACAAAGTATCAGCCGATGTCCGATGCCGAGCTGCAGGCGCAGACCCCGGCCCTGAAAGAGCGGCTGGCAAACGGCGAGACGCTGGATGATATCCTGCCCGATGCCTTTGCTGTCTGCCGCGAAGCTGCCTGGCGTGTGCTGGGCATGAAGCACTTCCCTGTGCAGATCATGGGCGGCATTGCCCTGCACCGCGGCTCCATTGCCGAGATGCAGACCGGTGAAGGCAAGACCCTGGTGGCCACCCTGCCCGCCTACCTGAATGCCCTCACCGGCGAGGGCGTGCATGTTGTCACCGTCAACGATTACCTTGCCAAGCGCGACAGCGAGTGGATGGGCAAGCTCTACCGCTGGCTGGGCCTTTCTGTCGGCCTGATCGCACAGGGCATGGACGGCGATGCACGCCGCGCCGCCTATGCTGCCGACATCACCTACGGTACCAACAACGAGTTCGGCTTCGACTACCTGCGCGACAACATGGTGACCTATAAGGCCAACATGGTGCAGCGCGGCCACGCCTATGCCATCGTCGATGAAGTGGACTCCATCCTGATCGATGAAGCCCGCACGCCCCTGATCATTTCCGGCCGCGGCGAGGATTCTTCCAGCCTGTACACACAGGTGGACCGCTTTGTGCGCACCCTGCGCAAGAGCGTGGTGGTAGAGCTGGAGGATAAGGTCTCTACCGACGAGCAGACCGACGGTGATTACGTCGTGGACGAAAAGCACAAGACCTGTACCCTGACTGCCAGCGGCATCAAGAAAGCGGAAGCCTACTTCAAGGTCGAGAACCTTGCCGCCGCCGAGAACATGACCCTTGCCCATCACATCGATCAGGCCATCAAGGCTTACGGCGTGATGCAGCGGGACATCGATTACGTGGTCAAGGATGGTCAGGTCATCATCGTGGACGAGTTCACCGGCCGTCTGATGATCGGCCGCCGCTACAACGAAGGCCTGCATCAGGCCATCGAAGCCAAGGAGGGCGTGAAGATCGCCGCCGAGAGCAAAACGCTGGCTACCATCACCTTCCAGAACTACTTCCGCATGTACAAAAAGCTGTCCGGTATGACCGGTACCGCCAAGACAGAAGCCACCGAGTTCACCGAGATCTACGGCCTGAACATCGTTACGGTGCCCACCAACCGTCCCCGTCAGCGCATCGATTATCCGGATGCCATCTACAAGACGGTCAACGGCAAATACAATGCCGTTATCCAGCAGGTGCTGGAATGCCACCAGAAGGGCCAGCCCGTGCTGGTGGGTACGGTCAGCGTGGAAAAGAGTGAGACCCTTGCCAAGATGCTGCAGAAATACACCCGCGACTTCAACGTGCTGAACGCAAAGAACCACGAGCGTGAAGCCGAGATCGTGGCGCAGGCCGGCAAAAAGGGTGCCATTACCATTGCCACCAACATGGCAGGCCGTGGTACCGATATCATGCTGGGCGGCAACGCCGAGTTCATGGCCAAGGCCCAGATGCGCAAGGAACACTTCTGCGAAAACCTGCTGAACCCGGAAAAGCCCGAGGATGCCGACCCGGCTGCAGTGGAAATGCTGCTGACCGAAGCCAACGGCCACGGCGATACCGAGGATGCCAACATCCTTGCTGCCCGCAAGCGCTTCGATGAGCTGTACGCCCAGTGCAAGCCCCAGATCGATGCCGAAGCTGAGCAGGTGCGCGCTGCAGGCGGCCTGTTCATCATCGGCACCGAACGCCACGAGAGCCGCCGCATCGACAACCAGCTGCGCGGCCGTGCCGGCCGTCAGGGCGACCCGGGTGCTTCCCGCTTCTACCTGAGCCTGGAAGATGACCTGATGCGCCTGTTCGGCGGCGACCGCGTCTCCAGCCTGATGGATACCCTCAAGATCGATGAGGACACTCCCATCGAGAACCGCATGATCACCAACACGCTGGAAAGCGCCCAGAAAAAGCTGGAAGGCCGCAACTTCGAGATCCGCAAGAACGTGCTGAAGTACGACGACGTGATGAACCAGCAGCGCGAGATCATCTATGGTCAGCGCCGCAAGGTGCTGGATGGCGAGGATATCAGCACCGAAATGCACAAGATGCTGCGCGAGAACATCGATTCCAGCTGCGACCAGTTCCTGGCCGGTGATGTGAAGGACGACTGGGACTTTGGTGCCCTTCGCCGCCACTATCTGGGCTGGCTGACCACCGAGGAAGACCTCCACTACACCGTGGCCGACTTTGACGATATCTCCCGCAAGGGCATTGCCGACCAGCTCTATGACCGCGGCATGAAGATCCTCGCCGACAAGGAGCAGCGCTACGGTACTCCCATCATGCGTGAGCTGGAGCGCATCTGCCTGCTCAAGTGCGTGGACCGCATGTGGATGGACCACATCGACAACATGGACCAGCTGCGTCAGGGCATTGCGCTGCGCGGCTACGGCCAGAAGGACCCCGTTGTGGAGTACCGCATCGAGGGCTTTGACATGTTCGACCAGATGGTGGATTCCATCCGTGAGTCCAGTGTGAAGATGCTGCTGACCATCGAGATCCGTCAGGCCGGTGCTGCCCCCAAGCGTGAGCAGGTGGCAAAGCCCACCGGCGAAGGCTTTGTGCCCGGCAACGGTGCACCCGGTGCCAAGGGTGCACCCCACGGCCAGCCTGTGCGTGTCATCAAAATTGGCCGCAACGACCCCTGCCCCTGCGGCAGCGGCCTGAAGTGGAAAAAGTGCACCTGCGCCAAGTACCACCCGGAAGGCACATCGACGAACGAAAACTAAGTAAAAAACCTCTCAGGCTCTGCCATAAGGCAGGGTCTGGGAGGTTTTTGATAAAATAGAGGGAGTTGATTTTGGAATGATCACACCAGAAAAACTGCTCGAATCCGCAAAGGAGCTGGAAACCCAGCTGCGCACATGGCGGCGCACCCTGCACCGCCACCCGGAGGTAGGCTTTGACCTGCCCGAGACAAAAGCGCTGGTCAAAAAAGCCCTGACCGAGATGGGCTATGCCCCGCAGGACTGCGGCAAGTGCGGCGTACTCGCGCTAGCGGGCGGCAAGCGCCCCGGCAAGACCATCCTGCTGCGCGGTGACATGGATGCTTTGCCCATTCAGGAAGAATCCGGTGAGGAGTTTGCTTCCGAGATCCCGGGCCGGATGCACGGCTGCGGCCACGATATGCACACCGCCATGATGCTGGGTGCGGCAAAGCTGCTCAAAGAACACGAGGACGAGATCGAGGGCACCATCAAGCTGGAATTCCAGCCTGCAGAGGAGATCTTTCAGGGTTCGCTGGACATGCTGAAAAACGGCCTGCTGGAAAACCCGAAGGTGGATGCCGCGGTCATGTTCCATGTTCTGGCCGGGATGCCCCTGCCCGTTGGCACCGTGCTGGTGCCGGGCGGCGGCATCACCATGGCAAGCTGTGAGCAGTACCACATCACCGTACACGGCAAGGGCGGCCATGGCTCCATGCCCAACGCCTGCATCGACCCCATCACCGCAGCGGCCCACATCCACATTGCCCTGCAGGAGATCAACAGCCGTGAGCTGGACCCCGCCAAGTTTGGCGTGTTCACCACGGGCCGGTTTGAAGCTGGCAAGGCATCCAACGTCATCCCGGATTCTGCCGATATGTGGGGCACTATCCGCACGGTGGACCCCGAAGGTGCCGTGAGTGAGCAGATCCACCAGCGCATGACCGAGATCGCGCAGGGCGTGGCGGCAGCCTATCGCTGCACTGCTGATGTGGAGTTCAGCGACCACTGCCCCTGCATGGTGGTGGATGCGCCTCTTGCCAAGAATGCCCTGACCTATATGACCGAACTGCTGGGCCGTGGTGCCATGGATATGACCGTCCTCACCGGCGGCAAGCCCGGCGGCGGCAGCGAGGACTTTGCCTTTGTCAGCCACGAAGTGCCCACCGTAGGCATGTTTCTCTCCGCAGGCAACGCCAAGGAGGGCTATGTTTACGGTCAGCACCACCCCAAGGTACGCTTTGACGACAGCGTGCTGTACGAGGGCTCTGCGGCCTATGTTTATATGGCTCTGCGGTGGCTGAGCGACCACAAGGCATAACCATTCGGAAAATTTATCATTTATTTGAACCTCCGAAAAATCTGCGGATTTTCCGGAGGTTCTTTTTCACGGATGGGTTCGGAGCAGCACGCTGCATCTCTTAAAAATCGCCTTTATAAACAAAAAAATCCCGGAAGGTTCACACCCTCCGGGGTCTTTTTTATATCAGCTTTGCCCCCGCATGGGGCAGGCTGTCGGCCCCAAGGCTTTGCAGCTGCTGCGGCAGGGCGGCGAGGTCGCCGCCGGTGTAATACCACGCAGCGGCAAACGCGGCCAGTGCCAGAATCAGCAGAAAAATCAGGGCATTCCGCACCCTGTGCCGTTTGCGCGGCGCTGCTGTCGGTGCATCCGGCTCCGGCTTGTCCGGCAGGCGCTGCGCCGTCAGGGCATCTGCCGGGATGGCCCTGCCGTACTTCTGCCAGATCGTTCCCGCCGCCTGCGGCAGACCGGAAGCCGCCCGGCGGATCATATCCAGCAGCCACAAAGCAGGCGTATCTGCATTGGCCACCGTGCGCACCCAGCAGCCTTTCCGGCTGCCCAGAAACAGCACCGTGTCCTCGGCGCGCTCCAGACACCCAGCTGCAAAGTCTGCACCCACAAGACGCTGCGCTGCCCGCACACGGGTAAGCTTTGCCGGCACCGGCCCGCCCTTGACCCGGCAGACCTTTGCACTCAGCTTTTCCCGCACCTTTGCATCGGCATAGCTCATGGCTCCAAAATCAAACACTTTTTCTGCGCCGGCCACCGTTTCCATCCGGGCTTCCAGCAGAGTGCCTGCGTCGGCATCGCAGCATACCAGCAGCCTGTGGTGCGTTTCCAGCGCCTGCACCGCTGCATGAACAAGGGTCATCTCCCCTTCTCCGTACAGCTCTGCCGCAAAGCGGTCTGCCAGCGTTTTCCGCGCCTTGCTCAATGCCGTGGGCGTTTCTGCCTGCAGCGCAGCCAGTGTTTCTGCACCGCGGCTGCGGAACTGGGCAGCAAGTCCTGTCTGCTGCACTGCCTGTTGTACTGCCCACAGCGGTGCGCCAAACAACCGCAGCACACAGGTGGTCTGCGTTTTTTCTTCGTGTATCAACTGCTTCACCCCCGCGGCCCGGGGCCGCTCGTATTAACCCTTGAGGAAGGTGCTGTCCAGTGCCGTCAGAGCCGCAGCATCGTGCCGGGCACTTTTTGCCAGTGCCTGTGTATCTGCAGGAACTTTGCCCTGAGCCAGACGCAGCGCCAGTTCCAGTGCCGCCTGTGCCGCGCGGGCACGCACCAGCGCACGGTCGGGGCGGGAGACGAAGAGCTTTTTTACATAGACGGTCTCGCCGCAGGCCGCACCCAGATACACCGTGCCCACCGGGCGGACGGCATCGCCGCCGTTGGGGCCTGCCAGACCGGTGACGCTGACAGCGATATCGGCCCCGGCAGCTTCGGCTGCGCCCAGTGCCATCTGTGCTGCCACCGGTGCGGACACCACATTGTATTTTGCAATGACTGCCGGGTCTACGCCGATCATCTTTGCCTTGGCCTGCTCCCAGTAGGTAACAAAGCCGAAGCCGAACACCTCACTTGCACCGGACACATTGGTCAGCCGCTGGGCGATCATGCCGCCTGTGCAGCTTTCTGCCGTGGCAATGGTGAGCCCCTTTTTCTTCAGGGTGTGCACCAGAGTCTCTTCCAGACCGGTCACATCCTCATCATACACCGCATCACCCAGCAGATCATAGAACTTTGTGGCGTATGCGCGGCACATTTTTTCGGCTGAACTGTCGGTTTCTGCCCGGGCAGTAATGCGGATCTCGCACTCGCCGGTCTTGCAGTAGATTGCGGCGGTGGGATTTGCGTTTTCCAGCAGATGCCGCACACGGTATTCGATATCGCTTTCGCCGCCCAGCACCCGCAGCGTGATGGAATGCAGGGTGCAGTTCTGGCGGGCCAGCAGCAGCGGGCACACGCTCTCCTCCCACATGGCCTTCATTTCGTGAGGCACGCCGGGCATCAGCACGGCACAGTGGCCATCCTGCTCGAACCATGCCCCGGGGGCAGTGCCGTGGTTATTGATGATCTTGTGGCCGTTCACCGGCACCATGGCCTGCTTGCGGTTGTTTGGGGTCGTCTTGCGCCCGGTACGAGTGAAGAAATCCACGATCTTCTGCCATTCTTCCGGGTCAAAAGCCAGCGTATCACCGTAGCATCCAGCAACCGTCTCCTTGGTCAGGTCGTCCGCCGTGGGGCCAAGGCCGCCGGTGAACACCAGCAGGTCGCACCGCTGTTTTGCTTCGTTGACAAAATCTGCCAGACGGTCGTGGTTGTCGCCGATGGTGCTCTCGCGCTGGACGGTGATGCCCAGAGCCGCCAGTTCCCGGCTGAGGTACTGGGCGTTGGTGTTGAGAATGTTGCCGAGCAGCAGCTCGGTGCCCACACTGATGATCTCTGCTGTCATGGCTTTCACCCCTCAAATTCGACCTGATCGGTGATACGGATGCGGATACGCTCGGCGCTCTCTGCTGCTTCGGCTTCCAGCGCGGCAAGGCCGGGCATGGCGGCTTCGGCTTCCAGAATTTCGGCCAGCTCCGGGCGGATCTTCGGGTGCGGCGGGGTGAAGATGGTGCAGCAGTCCTCGTAGGGCAGGATGCTGGTCTCAAAGGTGTTGATGTGGCGTGCCGTCTCCACGATCTCGGTCTTGTCCATGCCGATGAGCGGGCGCAGGATGGGCAGATCCTGCGCAGCATCGGTGCACTGCAGGGCCTTGACGGTCTGGCTGGCCACCTGAGCCAGACTCTCGCCGGTAACAAGGGCTTCACAGCCCTGCTTTTTGGCAATGACGTTGGCAATGCGCATCATGCTGCGGCGCATCAGCACCGTGAACAGCACATCCGGAGCATTATCCCGGATGTACTCCTGCGGCTTGGTGTAGGGCACGACGAACAGATTGGAACTGCCCGTATAGATGCTGGTGAGCTGCGCCAGAGCCTTCACCTTGAGCTTTGCACGCTCCGAAGTGTACGGCGGAGACGCAAAGTGGATGTGGTCCAGTGCCAGACCGCGCTTTGCCATGCGGTAAGCTGCCACGGGACTGTCGATGCCGCCAGACAGCATGTTCAATGCACGGCCGCTGGTGCCCACGGGCAGACCGCCCTCGCCGGGCACTTTGGGGCCGTGGATGTAGGCACCGTAATCACGAATTTCTACGATCACCTTAAAATCCGGGTTATGCACATCCACCTTGAGGTAGTTGTGTTTGCCCAGCAGATAGGCACCCAGCTCCCGCATCAATTCAGGGCTGGTCATGGGGTAGGTCTTGTCGGAGCGGCGCGCCTCCACCTTGAAGGTGCGGATGCCGTGCAGGCTGGCGCCGAGGTAATCCTCAGCGGTCTGGCAGATGGTGTCAAAGTCCTTGTCGCAGACCACGGCGCGGCTGAGCGCCGCAAGGCCGAACACCTTGCTCACCCGGTCAAAGGCGAGGTCCATATCCACGTCCTCTTCCTCAGGCTCCATGTAAAAGGTGGACTGGGTGCAGTAGACCTTGAACTTGCCCACGGTCTTGAGCCGGTAGCGCAGAATTTTCATCATCGCCGACTCGAACTGGTTGCGGTTGAGGCCTTTCAGGGACATTTCACCCTGATAGCCCATGATAATTTCATGCATAAATGTTGTATCTCCTAGGTTACGATTTAACATGGCCTCCGCTTGTACGGGTTGCAGCACCCTGCATCTGCTTCGTGCCTTGGAGCGGCACTCGCATCTTGCAGGCCGCGGCCCCAACAGCTCCTCCCTGTTTCTGCCGCAGGCAGCGGTCGTCGCTGTTGCACTCTGGCCATTCTCAGCGGAAATTTTAATATTTATATTTGTGTTCTGGAAATGACTGCGGTCATTTCCAGAACACTTTTTCACGGGCAGGGTCGTAACGGTCAGCGGCATCCATCCTCCTATTCGCGAAAGTATCCTGACGAAAAATACAGAGAAACAATTTGCTGCATCTGCCGGTCCGGACCCCTTCCGTAAAAATGCGTTTGGAGTGCCCCGCAGGGCACGACAAACGCCCTAATCAGAATGATCCTTCCTCTAAACATGGCCAGAGCAAAGCGGCGGCCATTCCAGATGGTCCTGCCTGTGGAATCACTTCCGGATCCTCTGCAAGCTCTTCATTCCGTCCTCAAAGCGGTTGAGGAAAGCATCCACATCCTCCGGGGTGTTGTCGCCGCAGAAGGACACGCGGATGGCCGTGTCGATGGCAAGCGGGTCTTTGTCCATGGCTGCCAGCGTGTGGCTGGGCTGGCCGCGGCCGCAGGCACTTGCCGAGGAAACATACACCTGTGCTTCGGCCAGCCATGCCAGCATGGTCTCGCTCTTGATGCACATCTCGCTGAAGTTCAGCACCTCGGGCACGGCGTTTTCCGGGCTGTTGATCTCCACCTCCGGAAAGGCCTTCAGGCCGTCTCGCAGACGCTGGTTCAGGGCCTTCATAGCGGTGTCACGGCTCTTCATGGTCTTGGCAAGACGGGTGGCGGCTGCGGCAAGACCCATGGCGTAGGGCAGGTTTTCGGTGCCGGGGCGCAGGCCGCGCTCCTGCTCACCGCCCAGATAGGGCGGCTGGAACGCCTGCACCAGCCGGTCACTCAGGTAGAGCGCACCGATACCCTTGGGTGCGTGGATCTTGTGGCCGCTGACCGCCATCGTGTCGATGTTGTCCAGCTTGATGGGGACGCGCATCCACGCCTGCACAGCGTCCACATGGACGATGGTGCGGCTGTTGCGGCGCTTGACCTCGGCGGGCCCACGGGCAAGGGCA
>OGQE01002654.1_pt1 | contig 12763 bp, 8 predicted proteins | sample 1553131 | NCBI WGS metagenome assembly OGQE01 (sample SAMEA2579929, study PRJEB22360) | human gut metagenome | biome: human gut; feature: human-associated habitat; material: faeces | place: Denmark | collected 2008/2010
CGGCAGCTGTGCCGTCGGCGCGGCATTGTGCTGCGGCAGATCGGGCCTGAAGAAGTTGGTTTGAAAGAAAACTGTGAGTTCGCCGGCGAGGCTCTTTTGCCGGCGAAGCTGCCGCGCGGCTTCGCCCAGATGTGTCGAGACGGCTGAAATCAGCTGATTGAGGTCGCTTGTCGGGTGCCCGAAAGAGCGTGAACGGCTGATTTCCAGCTTGGGACGGCTCGACGGATCCAACGGGATGCACGGCACGCCATGGAGTTCCCGCCAGGTGCGTTCAAGCACCACGCCGAAAGTTCGCCGCACAAAGGATGCATCCATGCAGTAAAAGTCGAACACAGAATGAATGCCCATGCCGGTGAGTTTTTGAGCAGTGCGTCCGCCGATTCCCCAGACCTCCGATGCCGGGGTGATTGACATGGCCTTTTCGCGGCGGCTGGGTGCGAGTTCTGTCCAATTGAGCACGCCGCCGAATGCTGGCCATGCCTTGGCAAGATGATTGGCTAATTTCGCCAAAGTCTTTGTTTCTCCGATGCCGACACAGGTCGGAATGCGCTGCCACTGCCAGATGCGGTCTTTGATGCGGCGGCCGAGGTCGGTAAGCGGTTCATTGAGCCCAGAGAGATCGGCAAAGCATTCATCGATGGAATAGACCTCGATAGCCGGCGCCATGCCGGCGATGATCTTCATCACGTGCCGCGAGATAGACGCATAAAGCTCGTAATTGGAACTTCTCCAGGCACATTGACCGGACTTAAACAGATGAGCGATCTGAAATGCGGGCATGCCACGGCGGATGCCGAGTGCCTTGGCTTCCGCAGTGAGCGTGACAACGCAGCCGTCATTGTTCGAAAGAACGACCAAAGGTTTCCCGCGCAGTTCCGGCTGAAAGACCCTCTCACAGGAAGCGTAGAACTTATTGCAGTCAATCAGCGCGAACACAGGGGCAGTCATCAAAAATACCTCAGGAGACCCCTGCCTTCAGGCAGGGGAGGAATGAGGTGCGTGGCCGAGCCACGCGTACCCATATCCGTCGTTGTGTGAAATCAGTCGGCAATGCTTCCAACCGACGCCTTGAATGACGCCCTTCGGCGTCTGAATGTTGAATGAGCCCGAGACGCGGACCGCAACGCGGCCGCGCCACAGTCCGGCCTTCTTTCCCTTGGGGACGTTCGCCTCCACCATGTCCCCGGTCGCGAAGCCGTGGACGCACTTCTGCCGCATCAGGTACCCGCGCGGGAAGCCGTACTTCGTGAGGCGCGTGCGTTGACGGCTCCCCCGCCCCATGCATCTGATCTCCAGGGCGTTGAGTCCCTTCCGCGTCACTACGCCGTTGAGCCGTCCCACGCAGAGCGCATCGAGCCAATGCTCCTTTTCCACGCCGAAAGCATGGCGGTTGAGCTTCGTCAGAGCGCCGCTTCCCGTCTCGACGGGTAGACCCGTCGCCTTGAGCTCGTTGAAGAGCACCCACCGCGTTGCGTTCACCGCAGCGGCATCACGCAGCGGCGTCTTGAGCTCCCTGCGGACGCGCGCGAGCACTTCCGGCTTTCCCTTGAGGAAGTCCTCCAACGACCGCGCGCCCTTCTTCTGGTTGCAGCTCACGCAGGCGAGCACCAAGTTGGAGACCCGGTTGGAGCCGCCCTTGGCGCGGGGAACCACATGGTCGATGTTGAGCGGCACGCCTTCGGCGCCGCAATAGACGCACTTCCGGCCGAACTTCTCAAGAAGGTATTCGCGCACCTCATACTCAAAGAGCGTGCCCTGCTGATACTTGACCCCCGAGACCTCCGGGTTCTGGAGCTTTTGCGAATCGAACTTCACCAACTCCGTCGCGATGCCGCTTACCGGCAGGTACCGGCACATCCTCCTCACGAACGAAAGGGTCGTTTCCACGCGGTGCCGCAGAGAAGGCGGGAGCCACCCCTTGGGCTTGACGCGGTTCAGAAAGCGCGGCGACCGACAGCGGAAATTCTGCGACCTGCGGCGGCGACGAAATGCGCTTCGCGCCTTGAGCGCGTCGCGGATGGCGCCGCCCCGATGCTTGATGACGAAGAACGCGAGCGCATGATGCCGCTTCTTCTCGTCATCCCGCACGACGGCGGCGCCCGTCTCCCTTGAGCCGGGATCGAGCTTGATGAGCACGGGTTGAACCTCGGACTGCTCCACAGTGCGGTCCACGAGCCGGATGACGAAGGGGAAGCGCTTCACCACCCGTGCGCGGCCCGCCCGCAGAAGCCGTCTCGCCCTTGCCGGGCGGCACGGCATCAGGGGCCGGTGCTTCTTGTCCAAAACGAAAACGAACCTTACGATTCTTCGGGCTGATGCCCGTGACATGCTCCGCCCTTGCGGGCGGAGCAATTCCCCTCGCCAATGTTGAACAGACCGGCATTTTGCCTCAGACCGTTTCGTGCGTACCCAATGCTTGTCTGCTTCTGAGGCTTCCAGAGCTCGGAACTGAGGAAGCATTCCGAGGTGGGTCTTGAACCTGTCTGCAACGTAGTTCTCGAAAAACTTAGGCTGGTCAACCAGACCTGCTTTCACAAGCCTCGGCCTTTAGGCCGGGGTAGTTGACAGCATCTGCAAATGAAATGATAAGTAGAAAGTACTGATTGATTGGCAGATCAGGATCGTGAAATGATCCTGCAGGTTCCAAAGTATATCTCAGCGGGAAGCAGAGGCTCAATCACAAAAATTGCTGACTCATCGGATCTCATCCGTCGTTTCCAAAAAATAAAACCCCAGCTTTTCTGCCGGAGTTTTGCCTGCTGTTGGAGTGCGGCTAAGCATAGGTTTGAGATCTGGTCTCAGCGCAAAGATGGGAGCAGCAATGACTGTTGACAGATGAAACGGGCGAAAGGCGGCGGGTGAAAAGCATTCACCGACAAAATAGACGTTTATTATATTGCGGAAATGTAATACAATTAGAGAACTCTCAACCCGTCAACATCAAAGCATTTCAAAAGACTACAGGGGATGCCATGCTGAAAACAAAAAGCACAACAGAGACGATGGGCAGTTCGGAGATTTCTGATCAAAATGACGGGCTCGAAGGATTCAATGAACTCGAGCCGACGCTGCCGCCGCGGAGAAAGGGCAGCCTGCGCAAAGCCGCTTTAGAGGCCGCAGCGGAGCACGGTGACCGCGACGAAGATGCGCCCAAGCGCAAGCGCGGCCGCCCCAAGGCTGACAATCCTTTCAGCGTTGTCTTTACGCTTCGCATGCGCCCGAGCATGGCTGAACTTTGCCGCCAAAAGGGCGGCAGCAGCTTCGTGCGTGAACTCGTTGAACAGCATCTGCTGCAGCCTCGCCCGGTTCGCTGCGCCAACAAATCGACGATTGAAGCCGACGGTATCGATGCTTCACTGATTCGCCCGGAAGACTTTGGGCAGATTTATCGTCCTGCGACTTCACCCGCCCGATTCCGCATGAAGCGGATCGGCATGCGTGCGGCCTGCGGTTTCCCGTCGCCCGCTGCTGATTATGAATCCGAAGATATCGATTTGAGCGCCTGGCTGGTTCGCAAGCCCAATTCCACCTTCATCGTGGAGGCATCAGGTGATTCGATGATTGATGCGGGCATCTGTGACGGGGACATGCTGATTTTCGACCGTGATGCTCAGCCTCGCGGCGGAGATATTGTGCTTGCACTCTATGACGGCAATATCACGGTGAAACGCTTGAGAATCGTTGACGGCCGTCCGGAGCTTCATCCTGAAAATGCAGCGGCCCGCTACAAGGTGATCTGTCCGAAGTCGACGGAACAGTTTGAAATTGAAGGGGTGCTTCGCGGTCTTTGCCGCCGTTACTCCTAACGGAAGATTTTGCATCTGCAAACCGTTCGATACAGCGCCATATAGGGTAAAATACTTAGACATGCCCGGGATAAAGCCCGGGCTTACTTATGTTTGTTTTGGAGAACAAAAATGAAGATTTCCGCACGCAATACGCTCGTCGGCAAGATCGTTGAAATTCACGAAGGCCCGGTGTCGACTGAAGTCACGATTGAAACCGCCGCCGGCGAAAAGATCGTTTCTTCGATCACCACAACCTCCGCTAAGAACCTCGGCCTCAAGGTCGGCGGCAAGGCCTATGCCGTCATCAAGGCTTCGAGCGTGATGGTTGCGGTTGACTAAGATTTTCAGCAAAAGCCAGCAGCGCTGCTGAAGGCTTTTGAAGCGGACAAAGTCCCGAAAGATGCGTTGTCTTTCGGGACTTTGTCTTTTGGGAACTCTGCGAACGTCTGAGCAATCAGGCTCACAGAGTCTTTATCAGTCTTCACGGATTATCGTTATTCGGTGCTTTGCGGACGAGCCAGAGTGCGAGCACCAGCACAAGGATGGAAGACGAAGTGAAAAGCATGTAGTTGGGCGAGATGTGCTCCACATCCACGACGATATAGCGGGCAACCGCCACGATGGCGAGTGCAATCGGCGTATGGATTGGAATCTCACGGGTGCCCAAGGCAGCGCCTTTCACCATGGAGAGGATCTCTACATAGAGAAACAGCATCAGCAGGTCGCCGAGGCTGATGGAGCGGGCGGCAATCATTTCCCAGCCGGCCTGACCGATACCGCCGATGGCGGCGACAGCGATCGCAATCAGCGCTGCGGCCTGACCATAGGTGAGCCATTGATTAAAGGTTCGGCTCACATCGGCCAAACGCCGGGTGGCAGTCGTGCAGGGCGTAGAGGTGCGGTCGACGTGCGGGTCATCATGAACGCAGCCGGCACAGGCTGCGGGTGCGCCGGCACCAGTCTTTGAGTGAGCGGCAGCTGCATCTGCGGGCGCCGCTGCGCTCTGGGATGCTGCAGCCGGCGTCTTCTCGTTAGGGAACGTCATAGTCCTTTGAATAGAAGGTACGAGGGAACGTCATCATACGGATGAACTGAGCGGCTGCGAACTTGATTGGGTTTGCTAATTTGTATCAATAAAAGACGGCGTATAAATAGACGTCCGCTATTGCCGGAAGCCATAAGCAGACCGCTCAGCTAAACGAGACGGTCAGTCAATGGTTTTCAAGTGTTTAAGCGTCGCGCAGAGCCCGGGCGCTTCCTGATTATCTGGGCGAGCGTTGGAGAGCGTCAGGTTAAGTTTCCACCGGTCACAGATCGTTTTAACGATGGCCAGACCCAAGCCGGTACCCGATACATTGGTGCCAAGCCGACGATAGAAGGGTTCCAGAACGCGGGCACGGTCTTCTTGAGGAATGCCGGGGCCCTCATCCATGACGCAGAGCACCGGCGGCTCGATCTGCGCGAGCTTGACCGTGACGGTGCCGCCTTTGGGCGAGTAGCGTACGGCGTTCTCCAAAAGATTGCGCAGAATCGTGAAGAGGTCGTCGGGCTTCATGGTAAACGATGGATCAGCATTGGCCGGCAAGTCTTCAAGCCCTTCGACTTCAATCGTGATGCCCAGACGCTCAGCTTCCCAATAGACGGATTCGACGGCTTCGCCAATGGTCTGCGGAATGGAAGCATGGGGCGGAGCGGCATTTGCCGCTTCGGCATTGGGCGCAGCTGCGCCGGATTGCGCCCGCTTCAAAGCGAGCAGCTGGCTTACCTGTCTCACAGCGCGATCAATACCGGAGCGCAGTGTCTGCACTTTTTCGCGTGCTTCTGCAGAAAGATCGGTTTTTTCCAGCGCTTCGGCCTGCAGCGACAGAGCGGTGAGGGGGGAGCGCAGTTCATGCGCTGCATCTGCAACAAAGCGGGCTTCTTGACCTCGAAGCGCGTCAACGCGTTTCAAGAGCCCATTAAAGGCGGTAATGAGCGGCAGAATTTCATTCGGCACGCCGCATTCACTTACCGGCGCATAGGTCTGACCGCTGCGCTCTCCGATTTCTCGGGCCAGTGTTTTTACAGGGCGCATCGTACGCCAGACGATCCAGCCGATGGCAAAACCGAGGAAGAGCGATAAAAGCGTGAGCGGAATGACGAGGTTGAAGCTGTTGGCGGTCGCTGCGTTGAAGACGGCGGAGGTGCGTTCAGCTGCAATGACGTGGGCACCGTTTTTGAGCGTTCGCAGCAGAATGCGGTATTCCTGATGGCGGCGCAGCGTCATGGTGTGATAGCCGTCGGGCAGAAAATTCCGAAAGCGTGCATGCACCGCGCGCCCGTTTTTATGCAGCGTTTGGATGATGACGTCGGAGCCGGCGGGCAGTCCGGCTCTGGGGTCGTCTTCGTCAAGCAGCCATTGGCGCTCAAAGACATCGTCATCCATGAAGAATGCTTGGAAAGAGGGCGGCTGACGTGAGAAAGCGGCTTTGGTGCGGGCAAGCATGCCGACAACTTCTTCCAGACGCTCATCCTGAGCCTCCTGCGCCTGCTCGTAGGAGACGGCAAACGTGATGGCGCCGGAGGTCAGTGAAAAGAGAAGCACCACCAGGGCGCCCGAGAGACTGACGCGCAGCGTGATGGAGGGGTTGTCCGGGCGAAAGAACTTCGCGAACCACGATTTTGCGGACCGCCAGGGATTGGCGCTGCCCTCGCTGCCAGGGCTGCTCTCCGGGGCGGAATCGCCGGCACCGCTCTCTGCAGCCGGCTGCGGTTTCTTTGAGGCCGTGAAGCGCTCAGAGAAACCGCCAAGCTTATCCTGAACTTGGGAAACCGCAGCGGAAAAGCGTCGCGGAATGCGTGCCATGAGGACTGCTCCTGCCTTATTCGGGTTTGGCGTCGCGGCCGGCAACCATCCAGCCCAGGCCTCGGACATTCTTTACCGCATCGGCGCCGAGCTTTTTGCGCAGGGCGTGAATGAGATATTCCACGGCATTGCTGTCGGGTTCTTCGCCAACGGCATAAATGCGGTCTTCAAGCGCGCGGCGCGAAAGAATGGCGCCCGGGCGGGCGAGGAGGGCTGAGAGGAGTGCGTATTCGCGCTTGGTGAGCGTGTAGGTTTGGCCTGCGCGTTCGACCGTCTTGGCCGCTTCACTCAGCGAGAGGTCGCCGTTGGAGAGCACATTGGCGGCAGCGCCATTGCGCCGGCGCATCACTGCGCGCATGCGTGCGAGCAGTTCACTCATGTGAAAGGGCTTAACGAGATAGTCATCCGCACCGGCATCCAGACCGTTCAGTCGGTCTTCGAGCGCATCGCGAGCCGTAAGGATGATGACGGGAATGTCGTTTTTTGCTGACCCCTCTCCGCGCAGCGTGCGAAGCACCGACATACCATCTAACCCGGGAAGACCTAAGTCGAGAAGCACAAGCTGATAGTCAGAGAGACCGAGCTGAGTGAGCGCAGTGCGCCCTGAAGACACATGGTCAACGGCATGGGCTTCGTCGGCCAACGCGGATTTAACGGCGTCGGCAATCATTGGATCGTCTTCAACGAGCAGAATGCGCATGGGGAGTCCTCGAGGAAAGCTCTTCTTTAAAGCTATTGTAGGTCCGCACGGCTTAGCGGCTGATGAGGGGACGGCTGAAGAAAACGATCTCGCTGGTGAGCTCTAGTCTGACCTGAATGGCTTAGAGAGATTTCGCAGGATGCAAAAAGCCCGCAGTGGGAACCCAGGCGGGCTTTCAATCTCGAATCAGCCGAAGACTAAGTTATGAACAACACAGTTTCGGATGAGTTTTTTTTGAGATTAGAAGTTGTGGCGCAGACCGATACCGAAGCCAACCATGGAGGGCTTACGATCGTAAACGGTAGCGCTGGCAGTAGTCACATCTTGATCACCCTTAGCGTACGACAAAACACCGTACACATTGGTGCGCTTGCTCAGGTCATACTTGTAACCAACCGAGGCCACATAGTACTTGATATCGAACGCGTCGCTAGCAGCAACACTGTCAGCCTCAGAGGCGTCAACGAAGTATCCCGTACCGCCGGCAAGCGGAGCACTGGCGGAAGCCTGAAGGGCATAGCCTTCCATCTTATTCTTGAGCAAATCCAGACCAACATTCGACAGACCGCTAACCTTGCCAACGAGGACTTCGTCGAAGTACTGCGCACCCGCGAAAACCTTGACCACGCTGAAGTCATAGCTGCCGCCGAAGGCGACCGTCAGACTGTCATCCACATTGGGGACCGCATTGACATTCTTGTCAAAATATGATGCGTAATTGACTGAGTCAACGGCAAAATAGAGATTGACCGGGCCGTTCGCATAGGTTGCACCAAGGGCATAGTAACGATCGGTTGAAGATTCATTTTCAACTTGTGTATTGCTTGCCCACCCGCCGGTACTGTCCTTGGTTGCAGCCTTGGAGGAACCCATGGAGTACTGAGCATAGACCGTAAAGCCAGCAAACTTCGGAGTCTGGTAAGCAATGGTGTTGTCCATCACGCCGACAGTGGCCGCAAACACGTTCGTAGCGTTACCGACATTGGCGGCACCGTAAGAAGTACCAAAGGCGCTGACGGCACCAACCTTACCCCAGGAAGACGTGCCCTGAGTGATTGCACCGATCTTGCCGAGGCTCAACTGACCAAAAGGCCCCATGACATTGAGTGAAGCTTCACGATTGAACATCGTGCCGGAAACACTCTGCGTGCCGTCGTCAGCGTTGAAACCGCTTTCGAGGATGAAGCCAACCTTGAGGCCGTTGCCCAGGTCTTCAGTGCCCTTCAGACCCCAGCGGGAGCCGGCCTGAATACCATTGCGGAGTTCAAATTTGTCAACGGCATCAGTATCGGTTTTGTCCGCATCTTTATGCGTATAAAGGAAACCTTCGTCGACAACGCCGTAAAGGGTCACATCGGCAGCGAAAGCAGAGCCGGCAAAGGCGCCAAGGAGGGCGACTGCGGCAAGAGACTTCTTAAACATAATTTTCAGAGCCTTTTTTTACGTGAAGAGATCTGAGATCTCAAAAGTCATCACTATCGGTTTGCACGCACCGAGAGTCACAACGTTCCGTCGATTGATGATTTTTTGCACGGCATCAATCACTGGTTCAGCGGCCTGAAATTTGGACGGCAAGCCGCTCAGCCATTAACGGATGGGATATTTGTAGCCGCAGTCAGCATCGGACTGCTTAAGGAATAACCCCTATTTCTAATAAATTCATTTAAAACACATATTTCATATTTTTTAAGGACGGTGTGAACGCATTTGTTGCGCATTTGACACATATATGAAATGCGCGAATGGGAAGCATGTTCATTTAATTCGAATTGCAGAATCTGCGTTTGCTGCCCAGTCAAAACGCGAAAGCCCCCCAGCTCGAAAGCTGAGAGGCTCTCACTAATTCAGCAGCAGAGAAGTTTTTAGGACTTCATCCGCTCAAATTAGAACGTGTGACGGATACCGGCGTAGACGGTGACCGTCGAAGGATCACGGTCGTCGGCGGAATCATTTGCCTTATTGTCAGCGTTATAAGCGTTATCCACGCTGTCGCGGTAGTAGGCAGCGACGCCGTAAACGTTGGTGCGCTTGCTCAGGCTGTAGGTGTAGCCGACAGAAGCGCCAAGGCGCTTGAATTCAGCTTTGTCGGTGCTGCCTTCAGGCGTCTTAACCTGTTCAGCATCGGTGTAGCCGACTGCGAACATCGCCGTGCCGCCGGCAACCGGTGCGCTCACGCCAGCCTGAAGGGCATAGCCTTCGATGGGGTTCTGATCGCCGAAATAGCTGCTGAACGAATAGAACGAGTCAGAGTTGCCAGCGTCAGTCGTTTTGCCGGACTTATCGTTGCCGATCATATTGTCGAAGTACTGGCCGCTCAGGAAGACCTTGGCGACTTCAAAGTCATAGGATCCGCCCAACGTAACCGAAAGACCGTCATCCAGATCGGCGTCTTTCTTGGTGAAAGTGCTGGACCAGTTGTAGCTGTCGACGACTGCGGCGAGATCGAAGCCGGCGGCCTTGTAAGTGGCGCCCAAGGCGTAGTAGCGGTTAGCGCTGGCCTTGCCTTCAGTGGCGTCAAGGTTCTCTTCCTGCTTGGTATTCGTTTCGAACGAGTACTGAGCATAAACCGTCACGCCGGCAAACGTCGGGGTCTTGTAGGTGACCGTGTTGTCAGCACGGATGCCGCCAACATAGTAGGTGGAATATTCAACCGCACCAACCCACGAAGCACCGAAGGGCGACAGGTTGCCAAGGAGACCGTAAGTACCATTGGCGGAGCCAAGCGTGCCCATGCGGCCAAAAGCGACTTCACCGAAAGCGCCGTTCACAAAGAGACGGGCTTCACGGCCGAAGAGGCGGCTGTTCTGAGCGAGCGAACCGGTATCAGCAGAGAAACCGTTTTCCAGATGGAAGCCGGCTTTTACGCCGTTGCCGAGATCTTCTGAGCCTTTGAGGCCAAAACGAGCGCCGGACTGATTGCCCGAAGAGAGCTGGAAGTTATCGACGGCGTCGGTGTTGGCCTTGTCGGAATCCACATGGGTGTACTGCAAACCGTAGTCGACGACGCCGTAAAGCGTGACGTCAGCGGCGACAGCGGAACCAGCAAAAGCGCCGAGCAAAGCAGCGGCGGCGAGAGTCTTCTTAAACATTTCAGAGCCTTTAGTTTGTTTGATTTGAAGCACCGTCAGACGGGGGGCGCCGCTTCTCAAGGAACACCTGAACTGCATCTGCTTGCGGGGCATTAATTCCGTCTGAATGTGGTCTGCCAGCCGAAGAAATGCAGGTGTACACATTGAATTTTACACAAGTTCCTATTGCTGTAATCCGATATTTTTATGGGTTGTATTCAAAAACACAAAAATGTCAGCTACTTAGAAAACGGATGATAACTATTATGTTGTAGTTGCATATTTGCAACAAATAAGAAAGACCCCGTGAACTGAGCGGATCAGGTCACGGGGATAGGTATTGCTTTAACCGCTACGCCTGAGGCAGTTCCGAATCATTCGTCGGTTCGCCCGGCAGAACCAGCCGCAAGGCTTCGCCTTCGACGACGCGGCCCGGCGCGCGCAGAATGTTTCGCTGCTCGAGGTTGTCTTGGTCAACACCGAAGCGCACCGATGAGGCTTCAGTTGTGAAATGACCGGCGAGAATTCGCTCAATGATGCCGAAGGTGAGCATTGCGCCCGCCTGCGTCGGGAAGCTCCCCAGGTCGACTTCGAGTTCAGGCTGACTGAATGCCCCAAGACCATAAGTTGCGATGTAGTCTTCGCCGAAATCCGTGGAGACGCCTGCGCGAATCACGGAGAGGATGGGTATTTGACCGTGTTTGGCGGGCTGTGCCGCTTCAATGTAAAAACCCGGTTTTTGGAGTGATTCGAGCGCAAAAACGCCCAGCGGTTCGGCCGTCCGGCAGAGCGCGGCCAAAATCTGCGCGAAGAAGGTGGCAGTTTCGACGGCTTCGGTTGGATTTCCCCGCAGTTCAACAGCAAAATAACCCGCATGACAGAGGAGGAGCGTTTCGGCGCTCCGTGTAAAGGGGCTCTTGCGTGCCGCAGTTGCCAGTGACGTGCTGTTGAGGCGCTCATGGATAAGTCGGATAGAGCCCTCAAGCGTGCCGATGCGCAGCGTAAAACAATCTGGGTCATCGGGCGTGCGGTCGGTGACGGCCAAATTCCACGCTCTCCAGAGTTCTTCAGAGAAGAGTTTCTTGTCGAAAACGAGCTGTGCGGGTGCAAGCAGCAGTTCAGCGCTGAAAACGCCGGGTTTAAGTGCAGGAAGGAGCTCCTTTTCAAAGTTGCTCGCGCGCCGCACACGTTCCTCTTCGGAGAGCAGCAGTTGCAGCCCGGTAGGGGCTTCAGACTCCAGCGCCTTGCGAATTTCCTGATACTGCGGATGGTCGGAACCGTATTTCTTGAGGAGCGCCTGAGCAAGCGGGAAATTCGCCGCCGTCATCGTCGAGCTCAATGCCCGGGCACGCTGATAGTGTTCAATGGCCGCATCATCGTCGTCCTGACGCTGAGCACTCATGCCGAGCATCCATTCCTTCACTGCCGCTTCTTCGGCATTTTGAGGTTCAATGGCTTGGGCTGCGGCAGCAGCGGCTTTGATGTCGGACTTGAGGAAGAGTCCGAGGACGCGCTGCTCGCGCGTCTCGAAAGTTTGGTGCACTTCCGGAATCCGATCAATGGCCCGTTCGACTTTCTTGGCGTCGTGGCGGAAGAGCCAGAACTTCACCCATGCAATGATCCATTGATTGTCTGACGGCCTCCACAGATCCGGCATCGGTTCCTTGAGAAAACGTCGGAGGAACCCAACTTTGGCGAGATCCGGTGCTTTGGCAGCGGCGCCGGGGAAAAAGGCGTCGAGCCATGCGCGGTCTTCTGCCGACAGTGAGGGCTCGGCAGGGACTGCGGAAGGTTCGGCCGCTTGGGCGTCAGCTTCAGCGGCCTTTATCGCGTTGATTTCATTTGCTGCCAGCGCGAGCGATGCCGGAGAGGCAATCTCTATGAGGTTCTCTGCCGCATCGTCGCTTTGGGCCTGCTGCGGCGTTTCTTCGTCATTGTCGGCATCGTCCGAAGCATCGTCGTCATCGTCCGCATCCGCAGCAGCTTTACGGAAGGTTTCAATCAGCTCGTTGAGCTTGGCTTCGAAATCCTCGATCGTCAGCGGCGCTCCCGTCTCTGCATCGAGCACAGAAACTTTGGCGCCTTGTTTTTCAGCATCCCAGGCCGCATGTGCGAGTGCGCCGAGATCGGCCGCTGCCAAATCGTCGAATAGACGCGTATTGGTTTTTTCTTCTTGAGCAGAAGCTGCTGCACCGGCATCCTGATGCTCGCCGGTCTGGTCAGAGTCTCTCGGGAGCCGCGCAGCCGGAAGGTCTTCGGGCGCGGGTTCGGTCGAAATGTGAAAATCTTCCGCGCCGAACACTTCTTCACGCACCGATTCAAGGAGTTCCGCACCGGCGAGCACCGCAGCTTCTTCACCGGG
>OGQE01002659.1_pt1 | contig 12716 bp, 10 predicted proteins | sample 1553131 | NCBI WGS metagenome assembly OGQE01 (sample SAMEA2579929, study PRJEB22360) | human gut metagenome | biome: human gut; feature: human-associated habitat; material: faeces | place: Denmark | collected 2008/2010
GTTATTTGTTATAGCTATAAATTAAGTTGTAAATATAAAAAAATAATGTTTTGCGCGCTCCGGACAATTTGTCGACAGTCTGAAAGGGCGTTAATATAACACCCTTTTGTGTTAATTAAAAAATCAAAAAAATTTTTTAATTTAATGCAACCTTTTGGTGTGCTGAAAAGTATTATATATGAAAGGAAAAATAATCCGATAAATTTAAAAAGGAGGAAAAAGTTATGAAAAAATTATTAGCGGTAGCGTCAGCGTTGGCTCTTACTGTATCGGCAGTATCACCGGCAGTTTTAGCCGCTGAAACTTTAGCCACACAGCAAACAGAAACATCTGCAAGAGAGAATATGCAGAAAATATTGGAAAGCGTTAAACAGAGAGTTGAAATTCCGAGTGAGTGCAGTGAATTTTCGAGCAGAACAGAGGAACAGTACGGCGAAAAAGTTTATAACTTTACATGGAATGAAAAAGACGGAAACAAGAGTGTTAATATAACTTGTACGGCAGACGGAGTTATAACCAACTATTCAATTAACGGTTTTAAATCTGATGATAAAAATAACACACCGAATTTACCGAAAATTAGCGAAAGTGATGCAAAAAAGACGGCGGAAAACTTCTTAAAACAAATTAATCCCGATTTTCCGTATGAAATAAAAATTTATGGAAGCAACGGCAGTATTTTTGGTAACGGATATACATTCTATATTAAAACGTATGTAAACGGTGTATTGTTCACGAACGGAAACGGCTCGGTTAATATTGACGGTACAGACGGATATGTAATGGGTTTTGATTTGGGCTATATACAAGCGGATTTTCCGTCAATCAATAATGCGATAAGCGTTGATGAGGCAAAAAAAGCGTACAGTGATAAACTCGGACTTGAGTTGGTTTATCGTACATATGTTGACGAGGACGGTAACGTGGTAGCTTATCCTGTATACACACAGGAATACGACTACGACAAATACATTAATGCACTTACGGGTGATGCGGTTGATGTTACAAATTACAGATATTTCATCGGCAACAAATCTGAAAGTGCAAATGATGCAGCAGCAGACGGCGGACTTACCGAACAGGAAATAAAAGAGCTTGACAATATAGACGGACTTATTTCAAGAACCGCTTTGGAAAATAAATTAAAGTCGAACAAGCTTTTGTCAATCCCTAAGAATATAAATACAGACAGCATTTCTTTATATAAAAATTATGACGATGAATATACATATGCTGTATCAATGTCAAATGACAAGTGCAACATATATACTTCTGTTGATGCTAAAACAGGTGAAATAAAGTATTATTCACGTTGGGGAGAAGATGACAGTGAGGTAAAAAATAATGATGATTCGGCTTTAAAGACACTTGCAGGTGATAAGGCAAAAGAATACAAATATGATGAAAATTCACATCAGTATATCAGATATGTAAACGGTATTAAGGTAACAGGCGACTATGCCAACGTGACAACAAACAACGGCGTACTTACTGATTTCAGTATGAATTATACCGAAACCGAATTTCCGTCAATCGAAAATGCAATGAGCAAGGAAGATGCTGAAAATATTTTGTTTGACGTAAAGGATTACAGCATTGTATATATGCAGAATTATACTGACAACACAAGAGAGATTATCCCTGTATACACAATAGATACAGAAAATATCAATCCGTTTACAGGTAAGTTTGTTGACTATCAAAACAAAGAAATTACGGAGAATGCAAGCAGTAAACTTGAATATTCGGATATAGACGGTCACTATGCCGAAAAGTATATCAAAGAGCTTGCTTATTACGGAATAGGCTTTGAGGGCGGTGAATTTAAGCCTGACGAAAAGATTACTCAAAAGGATTTTCTTGCACTTTTGATGAGTATAAACGGTAACGATATAATCGTATTGAAAAACAATTTGGAACAGGCAAATTGGGTGTACAGAAATTCAACACAAAACAGTATTATTTCGGAAGATGAACGTGATGACGAAGCGGCAGTAACTCGTGAGGAGGCTGCTGTGTATATGATTCGTGCAATCGGTGCTGAAAATTACGCGAAATATAACGATATTTACGTTACACCGTTCAATGATGTTACGGAAAATAAGGGATATATCGCATTGCTTTCGGCTATGGGAGTGTTAAGCGGTGACGGTAACGGTAATTTCAATCCAAACCGTGAAATGACAAGAGCGGAAAGTATAATTATGATTTATAATTATTTAACCAGATAAAAAATAAGAAGTGGCAAAATATTTTTGCCACTTCTTTAGTTATAATTCCTATTTGCTATTTTGATGACGGTGTCGGAAGATACGGGATAATTTTATTTGCAAATTCAGCCATATTCATTGTTTGTAAATATACCTTACCCGGACCGGTAAGAGTTGTAAGGAACAGTCCCTCGCCGCCAAACAGTACATTTTTAAAACCTTTTACCGTTTCAACGTCATATTTGACGGTTGATTCAAAAATCGCAACACTGCCTGTATCGACTTTAAGTTTTTCGCCTGCAGCAAGGTCGATTTCTTTAACTGAACCGTCAAGCTCAATGAAAGCAGTACCGTTTCCGGAAAGCTTTTGAAGTACAAAGCCTTCACCGCCGAACAAGCCTTTCTTTATGCCGCTTGTTATATATGTTGAAAGTTCAACACTTTGCTCGGCACACAAAAAAGCTGATTTTTGACAAATAAATTCTTTGTCGGAAGAAATGTGAAGTTCTTTGATTTCTCCGGGAAAAGATGAGGCGATTGTGATAGATTGGTTCGGTGCCTCGGCGGTGTATGTAGCCATAAACAATGACTCACCGCTGAACATACGTCCAAGACCTTTCATAAATCCGCCTTTCATATTGGTGTCCATTTTTACTTTGTCCGACATCCATGTCATACCGCCCGATTCGGTATAAATGCTTTCGCCTTGTTCAAGGTCGATTGTTACGGCAGGAAGAATATTTCCCCAGATTGTAGTTTTCATAAAAATTACCTTTCCTTTCTGTATGAAATAGCTCAGTGACTTTAGTGATATTCAAATTATATCATAATATTCCTATTTTAAATATATCTTTTTTATTACAATTACACAAAGCGAGTTTTGTAAAATTGTCGTTAAAACTTGCAAAAGTAACGAAAAAGTGATAAAATAGATTATATACATTATGTTGTAGTTTATATATAAAAAAAATACAAATTGTAGTTACGAATGGAGATAAAAATATGCTTAGATATTTCACAGCGGGAGAGACACACGGTAAGTGTCTTACAGTTATAATCGAAGGTATGCCGTCAGGTGTTGAGATAAGCCTTGATGAGATAAACGAACAGCTTGCAAAGCGTCAGCAGGGCTATGGCAGAGGCGGACGAATGAAGATTGAAAAAGATACTGCCGAAATTCTTTCGGGTGTGAGAGGCGGAGTGACTCTCGGAAGTCCTATCGCAATTAAAATCGAAAACAGAGATTGGGCGAATTGGGAAAGTATAATGGGTACTGAAACGGCGAATAACGAAAAGTCTGTCGAATGCCCAAGACCGGGACACGCAGACCTTACCGGAGGTATGAAGTACAATCACAGAGATTTGAGAAACGTGCTTGAAAGAGCAAGTGCCCGTGAAACTGCAGCAAGAGTGGCTGTCGGCGCACTCGTAAGACAGGTTTTAAAACCGTTTGGAATAGAATTTTTAAGCCATGTTAAGAGAATAGGCGAAGTTGAAGATACAGCTGATTTTACTGCGGCAGATTTCTTTGAAAAAGTAAAAAATTCACCTGTTGGGTTTGGCGATGAAAATGCCGCTCAAAAGGCTATGGAATACATAGACAAAATCAAGGCAAGCGGTGAAAGCGTAGGCGGAATAGTGGAAACTATCGTAAAAGGTGTGCCTGCCGGATTGGGAAGTTATGTTCATTACGACAGAAAACTTGATGCAAACCTTGCTTTCGGTGTTATGAGTGTACAGGCTATCAAGGGCGTTGAAATCGGTATGGGCTTCGGTGTGAGCGAAATACCGGGTTCAAAGGTACATGATGAAATCGAATATTCGGACGACTTCCACAGACTTACCAACAATGCCGGCGGTATTGAGGGCGGTATGTCAAACGGTGAGCCGATTATTGTTAAGGCGGCAATGAAACCGATACCTACTTTGTATAATCCGCTTAGAACAGTCAATATTGACGATAAATCGGAGCATAAGGCAACTGTCGAACGTTCCGATGTGTGTGCTGTACCGGCTTGTTCGGTTGTCGTTGAGGCGGTAATCGCATTTGAAATCGCAAAGGCGTTTTTGGATAAATTCAGCGGTGACTGTATGGCTGACGTAAAGGCATATTACGATGTATATATGAACAGAATTAAGAATTTCTAAAATCAAACGTAGGGCAAATAAACCATGAGAGGTGGTGAGGGATTTTTGACCGAAAATGATTTGATTAAAAAGTGTAAAAAAGGTAGCCGAGAAGCTTTTAATATATTAGTTTCAAATTACCAACAGCAAGTTATAAATATCGCTTACGGAATGCTTTCAAATCAAGAGGATGCATATGACGCGGCACAGGAGGTATTCGTAAGGGTGTATAAAAGTATAGAGTCATTTAAGGAGCAATCTTCCTTTACCACGTGGCTTTATAGGATAACTAAGAATGTTTGCTCTGATATTCTGAGAAAACGTCAGAAACATTCGGGTGTAATAAGTATCAATCAGGCGATTGACGAAAAAAAAGATATGGATATTAAGGACGAAAGTCCTACACCGGAAGAAAATATGGAAATATCGGAACGTCAGAGAGCTGTACGTGAGGCGATAAGCGAACTCAAAGAAGAATACAGAACTGTAATAACACTATGCGATATTGAGGGATTGAGTTACGATTACATAGCTGAGGTACTCGGAATACCGTCGGGAACGGTTAAGTCGCGAATTAATCGTGCGAGAAGTGCATTAAAGAAAAATTTAATGAATAAACGGGAACTTTTTTGATATTTCTTACGTCTAATATATTGTAAAAAGAAATTAATGAAAATTTAAAGAAAGGGGGAGTAAAAATGAATTGTGATAAATTTAACGAATGCTTGGACAACTATGAAAATTTGAGTGACGAAACAAAGCAGAAAATGGATAAACACGCATTGGAATGTGCAAATTGCAAAAGTGAACTTGAATTTATGCGTTCAATTATTTCAACAGCTAAATCTCTCCCTGACATAAATGTTCCTGTGGATTTTATGGAGAAATTAAATGTCCGCATAGATGAAGAGGAAAAGAAAAAAGCACGAATAACAAGACGTGTAATGCGTAATGTTCGCCGTAATTGGAAACAGTATACTGCGGCAGCGGCTTGCTTTGTGTTGGTAGCTGTTGTAACGGCTAACAGCAATATGTTCGTCGATAAGATGAACGGAAATGATGACGGTGTTATTCAAGAGGAAACAGTCGTGACTGACAGTGACGGAAATACTGCCGTAAGTACGACAGCACCGGCAGTGGCTGCTCAAGACAATGCGGAAGAAAATCAACCGACAGTATTTGAAGAAACGGTTGAAAACACTATTCCCGAAAATAAAACAGCGAAAAGTACATCATCGCTTGCAACGGCAAAGCCGCAAACAAGTACGAGTACAAATTCGGTAAAAAGCAGTGTGGTTGCAAATAACAGTAAATCCACATCTGCTCCGTCTGTAAGTCCAAAGGTACAAAATAATGCGGTACCGTCTGTTTCTGCAGAACCTGCAAAGTCAGACGAAGGTGCGGTTTCGCAGAAAACAACTGCTGAGGTTGCTGATAATTCAAACGATATTCAAGCTTATTCACAAGATGACGGAATAGCGATTGCAAGTATTGATGTTCAGTCGGACGATCGTTCCGTATATGACGGAACTGCTGACAATATCAATAATTCAAGAACAGTAAAATCAAGTGCTGAAGATGATTATTCGCTTGCGGGCGGAGCCCAAATCGCATACGGCAGATACTATAAGTTGGATAAAGACGGCAATCCGATTGAAGCCCCAGAAGAAAATAAACCTATCGGTTCAATCGTAATTTCCGCAAAAGACGCAGACGAGGCGTTAAGCGTTATAAGACAATATTCATACGATGAAGACGGTGAATTTTACACAACGAGTTCTGACAGATTGACTTCAATGCTTTCAGTATTATCCGTTCAGGGAATCGGTTACAGTAACTATACACCTGCTTATGAGGGTGAAGTAACATTTAAACTTGTTATAAGTTAACATTAACTGAGCCTGTCGACAAAATGTCGACAGCTCCAAAAATCACATCATACTGATGTAATTTTTGAGTATTTTCAGAGAAAAAATCATAAAGTTCCTCCAAAGTCGAAACTTTAGATTTTAAGCCATTTCTGCCGTGCATGTCGCCAGAAATGATTTTCAATGAGGTTAGCACCTCAAACTTCCCGAAATAAAGCAGACAAAACCACAACGGTTTTGTCTGCAATCTGTTAATGCCTTTCACGACAGCATTATCTGTTGTGGAGGGCATTTTTGTTTGGAAAAACAGAACAAAAAAATCGGACTGTCAGTCCGATTTTTTGATATGTCTAAGAAATAAGTTGTTTTAAAACGCCGAATGATAAAAGCGACATTATAAGTCCTGCAGTAAGTACACCTAAAAAGATAAACAAAAGTGATTTTTTAGGTTTCATACCGAATAATACTGCGATAAGACTTCCTGTCCAAGCACCTGTGCCCGGTAGCGGAATGGCTACAAAAAGGAATAAGCCGAGGTAGCCGTATTTTTCGATTTGAGCCGATTTTGAAAGTGCTTTCTTTTCAAGCCAATCGGGAATTTTGTGAAAGTGTTTACTTTTTTTCATCCACGCAAATATCTTTTCAATAAACAGCAATATGAACGGTATCGGGAGCATATTACCCAGTACTGCGGCAATGTATGATGGGAAGAAACTCATTTTCATAAGTCCTGCCGCAAGAATACTTCCTCTAAGTTCCAACAACGGTACCATTGATACAAGAAAAACAATTAATTCCTTTGATATTTTTCCTGAAAGTGCTGTGACAATAGATTGTACAATAGAATCCATAAAACTTCTCCTTAAAATAAAAATTACAGAATTCATTATACACTATATTTTTCTAAAATGCAATTATTACTATATCAAATTAATGTAAAATCTTTGAAATTTGTTTGTATAGTACGAATGTTATGATTGATAACAACAGTGCTTTTATTAAATTAAACGGAATTGCTCCGTATAAAACATATCCCAAAGTGTTTGTTATAAGCGGATTAGCCTTGCCGCAAAGCGATATAATTTGCTCCATAGGCATAACGTTTGTATAGAACGGTATCAAGATAAAGTAGTTTGCAAGTCCGCCTACGATTGCCATTGCTATTGCACCGAGAACAAGACCTAAAACAGCACCTTTTCTTGTTTTGATACGCTTGTAAATAAGTGATGAAACAAGTACAAGTGAACCGCTTGCAAGGAAGTCGGCAAGTTCACCGACACCGCCTGTGTCTGTTCTTAGCAGGTGTAGAGCCGCTTTGATGAATGCTATCGCAATACCCGTAACAGGACCGTATGCAAATCCGCCTATCAAAGCAGGTAAAGTTGAAAAATCAAACTTTAGAAACGGCGGCATAAACGGGATAGGAAATTCTAAAATCTGCATAAGTACAATAGATATACCCGACAGTATTCCTACACTTGCGATAAATTTCGGTGTAAACCTTGTTTTGTTTTGAACATTGTTGATTGCTTCCATAATTAAAAAGCCTCCTAAAAATTTATTTTGTATCTTTAGGAAAAGTTCTTCGCATAAATTTTGTCTTGACACTATGAATGGGAAATAAAAAAGCCCCATAGCATAGCTACAGGGCAAACCATACACAAAAAAACATCTTCTTCCGTCCGGACTTTAACCGTCGGTTTTGGAATTTCACCAAATCAGCCTACTGTACTGAGTAGGGTCGTGGACTTTAACCACCGGTAGGGAATTACACCCTGCCCTGAAGATACACTCATTTATATTATACACGTTTTTTTTTAATTTTGCAACTGTTTTTTTAAAATTTATCAGTTTGTCTGCTCTGATAATACTCAAAAATCACATCATAAAATGTGATTTCGTGAGTTGCTGACAGGTTCAAACATCAATGCTCTGTAACAAAAATGTAATGTCGAAAAGGAAGAAAAATACTCAAAAATTATTGCATCGTACATCAGTGTACGGTGTATAATTTAAGTATGAACAGATACATAAATATAATAAATTCTTTAGAAAATATTTTTGTGGGAATAATATAATTTTAGGAGGAAAAATCATGAAATCTAAAAAATTATTATCAATCATACTGGCGTTGGCAATGATGTTCTCTGTGTTGCCTGCAAGTACCATTTTGGTATATGCCGATGAAATTACAGAAACAATTTCCGCAGACACAACATGGAATGACGGTGATACGGTAGGCGGTGTTACAATATCAGGCGGAACCGTGACAATAAACGGTGATGTCGGTATCACGGCGGCAATTACTATCAAAGGCGATGTTACATTCACGGGCGGCGGAACGCTTAACAGAATGAGTACATCGGGAAATTTGATAAAAGTTGAAAGCGGAAGTCTTACACTTGGCAATGTTACAATAGACGGTAACGACGTGATAATTTCTGACAGCGGGGCAGCAGCTGCGATTAATATGGCCGGCGGTACTGTTATAATGAATGACGGTACAAAGCTTACAAATCATAAAAGAACCAGTGGTTATGGACCCGCAGTTTATATGACCGGCGGTAATTTTAAAATGAAGGGTGGCACAATTTCGGGTTGCGAAAGCAGAAATTACGGTGGTGCTATATATTTAGATGGCGGTAGCTTTGAAATGAACGGCGGTATTATTGAAAATAATAAAACGACACTTTCAAGTGCCGGATATGGTGGAGGAGCGTTTTATGTAAGAGAAGCTTCTCTTATTATAGATGACGGTCTTATACAAAATAATTCGTCAAATTCCGGCGGTGCAATCTATAATACATCATTCGGTACAACGATAATAAACGGCGGTGTGATAAAGGGTAACGCTGCGGTAGGTGATTCACCAAGTGGTTCTGCAATTTTTCATAGTTGTAAAACAACAGGAGAGGCTACATTGCAAATAGGCGGTAATGCAAATATTAATGTAGGAAATGATATTTATTTGATGTCAAATACCTCTGCTACTAAATATGTTGAAATAACTTCTTCAATAAAAAATCCGTTAATACTTACGGTAGAGGGCGAATCAGAAGGCAGAGTTATTGCTGATGCGGCAGACGGTGTTGTGCTTACATACAATGATATGGCAAAGATTAGACTTAGCAACAGCTCTTACGCATTGAAACTTGAGAATAATCAAATAAAGCTTACTCAAACATCAAGCGGAGAAACAAAATTTCCTGTTTATCTTGGTTATGACGCAAACAACGGTACAAATGCACCGGACGGTAGCAGTGCCGAAATAGTTGCGGGCAACAGTGCAACTTTTACAATAAGTAACAGTGTACCGACAAGAACAGGATATAATTTTCTTGGTTGGGCGACAAATAAAGACGCAACATCAGCAGAATACAGTTCGGGTGGCAGTATTACAATAAGTTCCAATACAACGTTATATGCAGTTTGGAAAAAAATATCGACTTTTGAAACAAATGAATTTACACAACAGCTTGCAATAACAGGTTGGACATACGGTGAAACAGCAAATACACCGACAGCAGTGGCGAAATACGGAACAATAAAATACACATATTCAAATACGGCAGACGGAACGTACACCGAAGAAGTTCCGACAAATGCAGGCACATATTATGTAAAAGCAACGGTTGAAGAAACAGCAGACTATTCGGGACTTGAAAGCAATGCAGTTGAATTTACAATATTGCCGAAAACCATAAATACAGCAATAACACAACTAACTGCACCTGTTAAAAATGAAGTACCGCAGACGGAAATAACAACAGACGAATATACAGCAACGGTAGTTTGGTCGCCGGAAGTTACAGACAAGTTCGTATATAATACGGTTTACACAGCAACAATAACAATCACACCGAAAACAAATTATACTGTAAAAGGCATTGCGGAAAACGGTTATACCGTAAGCGGTGCAGAAACAGTCACAAATGAGGCAGACTCTGCTACAGTAACGGCAGTGTATTCTGCGACAGGTAGTTATGACACAGTTGATACAAACGAATTTACCAAACCGCTTGAAATAGTCGGATGGACATACGGTGACACACCAAATGCACCGACAGCTACGGCAAAATACGGAACAATAAAATATACATATTCAACAGCGGCAGACGGAGAATATAGCGAAATTGTTCCGACAGATGCGGGAACATATTATGTAAAAGCAAAGGTTGAAGAAACAGATAAGTATACAGGGCTTGAAAGTGACGCAGTTGAATTTGTAATAGGAAAGAAAATACTTACAAATGACAACATAACAAAAATAGCAGACCAAACATATACGGGTGAGGAGATTAAACCTGTTATTGAGGTCAAAGATGGGGATAAAATTCTTGTACTTGATACAGATTATACAGTGGCATATGAAAAAAATATAAAAGCATCTGAAGAGGCAAAAGCTAAAGTTGAGATGATTTCAAATAATTATAAAGGAACACTTGAAAAATTATTTACAATATTGCCGAAAACAATAAATTCTGCAATAATACTGACTGCACCTGTTAAAAACGGAGTACCGCAGACAGAAATAGAAACAGACGAATATACAGCAACGGTAGCTTGGTCGCCGGAAGTTACGGATAAATTCGGATATAGTACAGTTTATACCGCAACAATAACAATTACACCGAAAGCAAATTATACGGTAAAAGGAATTGCAGAAAACGGTTATACCGTAAGCGGTGCACAAACAGTCACAAATGAGGCAGACTCTGCGACAATAACTGCTGTATATGCGGCAACCGGTAGTAAGAGCAGTGGCGGTAGCGGCAGAACAAAACGTTATACAGTTTCGTTTAACACAAACGGCGGTAATAAGATAACGAGTCAGACTGTTGCAAAAGATAATTCAGTCAAAGAACCGACTGCTCCGATAAAAGAAAACTTTGAATTTGCGGGATGGTATACTGATAAGGAACTTACAACAAAGTACGATTTTACGGAAAAAGTAACAAAAAGTTTTACACTTTACGCAAAGTGGACTGAACAGAAACAGGAAAACGGCGGAAGTGAAGATGTCATAAATAATAATAGCGGAAATGAAAATAAAGAAAGTTCAAATACAATAGTTTTGACAATCGATGAACATGACGCACTCGTTTACGGAACAACAAAGACAAATGATGTTGCTCCAAAGGTTGTGAATGACCGTACAATGTTGCCTGCTCGTTTTGTTGCGGAAAATCTTGGCGCAACAGTTGAATGGGACGGCGAAAAACAACTTGTAACAATCACAGGTAAGACGGAAAAACAAGAGGACGTAATAATTCTTATCACAATCGGCTCGGATTATGCAAAAGTAAACGGTGAGGACGTTAAACTCGATAGTCCTGCTTTTGTTGAAAACGATCGTACATATACACCGATACGTTTCATCTCGGAAAATCTGGGTGCAACGGTTGAGTGGAATGAAACAGAACAAACTGTTACAATTCAAAGAGTTAAATAAATAAGAAATAGCAGCTGATTTTTCAGCTGCTATTTTAATGTTGAAATATCTTACAATGAATGAGGTGACAATGCAATGTCAAGCACTTGCTGAACAGTGAGTGCTTTTTGTATGAAATAAATAAAAAAAGCGATAACCGAAGTTATCGCTTTAATTGGTACAGACGACGCGCACCTTAATCTAAACAATACAAAATTGTGGGTATGTGTTGTTGTATATGTGAAAGATAAGGGGATAACAAATCCAATATATATTAAAGCATATCTCAATATAACAAACCCTATTTACATTGATAAAGATTTTTTGAATTGGAATGCAGACCAAGTGGTGACTGATTTAGATAAACAAGGAATTATATCGTCCGAAGATGGGTTAAAAATACTCAATATTGCAGATTTAGAATTAAAAAATTCCAAACTAAGAGAAATTCTAAAAAATAAAGGGTACGACGGTATTGTGTACAATAACGAGATTGAAGCTATATCGTTTTTGATGACAAACAAATTTTTAGGACGAACACAGATACAAATCAAGTAGGAATAAAAAAAGTAGATAATCAAAAAAATGGAGGTAAAGAAAATGGCATATCGCAATAAGGAGTATTGGACGGAAAAGGTAGAAATGATGATAGAGGACTACACGCCCGAACTAAAGCAGAATTGACAGAGTTCATACGTCACATAGCGACGATAGCAACGAAGGACTGCAAAAATCAGTTGGAAACGAAAGAAACAGACCCGATGTCAGAGATGATAGCGAGGGAATACACGGAGGAACTGATAAAAGAGAAACTACATCAGAAACTAAAGGAGTATCATACTCTGTTTTTGACTAACTTTTGACTCAAATCTGACTAACAGACTAATAAAAAAGTATAACATTTTATCACGTTGATTTTCTTCTCGAAAACACTAAAAAACCGCATAAACACTTGATATTCAAGCATTTATACGGTTTTTTGTGATTTATAAATTTGGTGACTCGTGAGGGAATCGAACCCTCGTTGCCGGCGTGAGAGGCCGGAGTCTTAACCGCTTGACCAACGAGCCATTAACAGAT
>OGQE01002669.1_pt1 | contig 12661 bp, 12 predicted proteins | sample 1553131 | NCBI WGS metagenome assembly OGQE01 (sample SAMEA2579929, study PRJEB22360) | human gut metagenome | biome: human gut; feature: human-associated habitat; material: faeces | place: Denmark | collected 2008/2010
TCATGTCAAAGGTTTATAGAGAAGAACTTCCATTCTTCTCTTTTTTTTGTATAATGGAATAAAGGAGAAAGGGAAGATGAAAAAGAAAATAATTGGAATAGGGAGTATTGTTGTTTTATTAATTATTGGCTGTGTTTTTTATTTTACAAGAGAAGAAAAAATTACATTATCTTTAAAAGATAAAAAAGATATTGTTGTAGAATATGGAAATAAGGTTGAATATTCATTTGATAATCTTATTCAAACAAAAAACATCGACAAAGAACAATTAAAAGAAGTCAAAAAAGAAACAAAAATTACAAGTAATTTAAAAAATGAAGATCAAAAAGAATATCCAGCTATTGGAACTTATATGATCACTATCAAATATCAAGATCAAAAATTTAAAAAGAAAATCATTGTTAAAGATACAACAGTTCCTACATTTAATGAAACTAATGAAGTCTCATTTGAAGAAGAAACTGAAAACTATGATTATAATAAAGAAATAAGTGCAACAGATCTAACAACTGTAGAGATTCAATATGATACCTCTTCACTTGATACTAAAACGCCAGGTGAATATAAAATCAAAGCAATCGCAACAGATACAAGTGGAAATAAAACAGAAAAAGAAATTACAGTACATGTTACTAAAAAGCCTGAACCAAAAAAAGAAGAACAAACAGCATCGAATCAAACTGTAAGTTATCATGGTGGAGGTAAAGTTGTTTGTATTGATGCGGGACATCAAGCAAGAGGAAATAGCTCACTAGAACCCAATGGACCTGGTTCATCAACGATGAAGGCAAAAGTTACTACAGGAGCAACAGGCTGTGTTACTGGGAAAACAGAATCACAGATTAATCTAGAAGTTGCTCTAAAATTACAACAAGCTTTACAAAATCAAGGCTATACAGTTATTATGTGTCGTACCTCACAAGATGTAGATATTTCAAATGCTCAAAGAGCAGAAATCGCTAATAGTAACAATGTATCAGCGTTTATTCGACTTCATTGTGATTCAAGTACCTCTTCATCAGCAACTGGAACTTTAACGCTTGCACCCTCTACATCAAATCCTTATTGTGCAAATATAGCGAGCGAATCACAAACGTTATCAAAGGCAATTGTCAATAATATTTGTAATGTGACCGGTTCAAGAAATCGAGGCGTTTCAATTGTTGATAATATGACAGGATTAAATTGGTCTAAAGTTCCTGTGACAATTGTAGAAATGGGATTTTTATCAAATCCTCAAGAAGATCAATTACTCGCAAGTGATGATTATCAAAATAAAATTGTCCAAGGAATTGTAAATGGGATAGGAGCTTATCTCAATTAAAAAGGAAAAAGGAATGAAAAATGAAATGGAAAAAGTAACATTAGGAAGAACAGGAATTACCGTTAATCGTAATGGTTTTGGTGCCTTACCGATTCAAAGAGTCACAGGAGAAGATGCCACAACAATTTTACGTAAGGCATACGATCAAGGAATTCGTTTTTTTGATAGTGCACGTTGGTATAGTGATAGTGAAGAAAAATTAGGAAATGCATTAAGTGATGTAAGAAAAGATATTTACATTGCAACAAAAACGGGTTCTACAACAGTAGAAGGTTTCTGGAAGGATTTAGAAACAAGTTTACATAATTTACAAACAGATTATATTGATATATATCAATTTCATAATCCTTCGTTTTGTCCAAAGCCAGGAGATGGTACAGGGCTTTATGAAGCTATGTTAGAAGCAAAAACTCAAGGCAAGATCCATTTTATTGGTCTTACAAATCACCGTTTACCAGTGGCTATAGAAGCGTGTGAAAGTGGATTGTATGATACAATTCAATTCCCATTTAGTTATTTAGCTGATCAAAAGGATATTGATTTAGTAAATAAATGTAAAGAAAACAATATTGGATTTATCTGTATGAAAGCTTTATCTGGAGGACTTATTAATCAATCAGATGCAGCTTATGCTTATTTAGCACAATTTGATAATGTTTTACCAATCTGGGGAATTCAAAAAGAAAGTGAACTTGATGAATTTATTTCATATCAAACAAAAGCACCCAAACTAACAAAAGAAATACAAGAGCTTATTGAACATGATCGAAAAGAACTTGCAGGTGACTTCTGTCGAGGGTGTGGTTATTGTATGCCATGTCCTAAAGGAATACAAATTAATCAGTGTGCTAGAATGTCATTAATGTTAAGAAGAGCACCAGCAGCAAGTTGGCTTAATGAACATTGGCAGGCAGAAATGAAAAAGATTGAAGAATGTTTAAATTGTGGTAAATGTATGCAACATTGTCCATATTATTTAAATACACCTGAACTATTAAAGAAAAATTATGAAGATTATAAAACGTTTCTAAAATAAAAAGAGTGATACGAAATTTCGTATCATTCTTTTTTAATAAAGTCTACGACAATTATAAATGTAATTATAGAAGTAGCTACCAGGAGCTATAGATGTAACTTTAACACATTGGTTAGGATCTTGTCCTACCGTTTCTGAACCTTTACCAGAAGCGTGCACCATACGACCATTACCAATATAAATACCTATGTGGGCAACACCACGACCATAGTTGAAGGTAATGACATCACCAATTTGTAAATTGTTGTAAGAAACAGATTTTCCACTACCAGCATAACCTGCAGCTGTCGTTCTTCCAATTCTTACTCCTGCTTGTTTATGCGCCCAATAAACAAGACCGGAACAATCGAAATATGTAGGACCACTTGCACCCCAATAATAACGAGATCCTTGTTTTGCAAGTGCGTAGTTAGCAATTTTTACACCAAGTGCAGCATTTGATTCTGTTATACTAGAATTGTTTTGATTCGTATTTGTTGAACTATTTTGATTATTATTCGATGAATTTTGATTCTCATTTGAATTGTTATTATTTGTTGTTTGATCTGTGCTTGAATCTTGTTCGTTATTTGTGTTTGAACTTTGATTGTTACTTGTCTGGTTATTATTTGTATTTGAACTTGTGTTATTGTTTGTTGATGGTGTTGAAGGAACAGGTAATTGAGTTACATGACCAACATCATCTTTTTTAGAATTTTCATAGAATGCAGTTAATGATTCATCTATTTGTTTAGATTGTGAAGCAGCAACATTTGCATCAACTTGAGTTGCAGCTACTTTCTTTCTTTGTTCTTCTAACAATGTTTCATATTGTGTTTGAATTGCTGCTTGTTCTACTTTTTGTGATTCTAATACTTTTTTCGCATTTTCTAAAGTAACTTTTTGACTTTCGATTGCTTTTTTCTTTTCAACCATTGTTTTTACTAATTCTTTATCACTATAGGTTAAAGTATTGAAACTATCAATTCTTGATAACATATCTGTGAAATTATTTGCCCCAAAAATATAATTAATAAATGTATTTTCATTCATATAAGATTGCATGACATACATACGATCTTTTATTTCTTGACTATTTTGATCAATTTCATTTTGTGTATTTTGAATCGAATTTTCTACATATTTAATTTCAGCTTCTTTAGAAGAAATACTATTATTAATTGAATTTAATTTCTTTTCAGCAGCTGATAAAGAATTTGCTGTGTTTTGTGCATCACTTTTTTGTGATTGTAATTCTTTATTTAATTTTTTATTTTTTTCCTTTAAATAACTATTAAAAGATTCACATGTTTTTTTATTATCATTAGTCAGTTGACTACTCGAGCACAATGACATATATTTTGCTTCATTTTTAGAAAAATCAATGGCTTCAACAGGTTTAAAATAACCAACACCTAAAAGCATCGAACAAGTCATTAAGCCGATTATGTATTTTTTTACCTTCAAAGAAAACACCTCCTAAATTATTTATACATCAAATACGTTTAAAAGTAAAATAAAAACAGGATATCCTGTTTTTATTTATTAATAAGGTCTAACGGCACATGTAAAACGACCAACATTTGAAGCGATTTTTACAACATCTCCTGTTTGCGGTGCGTGGATATATTGACCGTTACCAATATAAATTCCAACATGCCCAGATTTCCATAAAATATCTCCAGGTTGTGCTGAACTTACAGGAATAACAGCACCTGATCCAGCTTGTGAACCGGAATAGTGATCAAGAGAAACACCTGCTTGTGCATAACACCACATAACAAGACCAGAACAGTCAAATGTATTTGGTCCACTAGCACCCCATACATAAGGACAACCCAATTTAGAATATGCAGCGGAAACAACAGTAGAACCATACTTATTTGTTGTTGGCACATTCATTTGTGTGAATTTTGTTGAACTTCCTGAACTACTTGATGATCCACCACTTGGTGTTGGTTGAATAACAATTGCGGATGCTAAGAACGAATCTAATGAGCTTTGCGTATTAGAGACTTTTGATTGTTCATCCTGTTTAGCTGCAAGTTCATTTTTTTGTTTAGCAAGTAAATCTTGATATTGACTTTGTAAAGCATATTGTTCATTTTGTTGAGAAACCATATTTGCTTTAACAGTTTCTAATGTTGCTTTTTGATTTTCAACTTGTTTCTTTTCATCATTAATTTTTTCAATCAATTCTTCATCAAATTGAGTGATTTCATTGATACTATCAATTCTTGAAAAGAAATCAGAGAAACTTGAAGCACCAAAAATAAATTCAATATAACTATTACTGTTGTTATAAGATTGCATAGCATACATACGATCTTTAACTTCTTCTTCTTTTTCAGTGATACTTGCTTCTAAAGATTTAATTGATTCTTGTAAATAATTAATTTCGTTTTGTTTTTGTTCAATTTGATTATTCAAATCAGCAATCTTAGATACTACTGAATCTAAAGAACTTTGAGTATCTGAAATCTTTGATTTAGAATCATCAATAGAGCTTTGCAAGTCTTTATTCTTTTTCTTTAAGTAATTATTGAACTGTTTACAAGTTGAATAATTGCTACTTGATAAGCTTTTACTTGAACAAAGCTTCATATATTTTTCTTCTTGACCTTCAAAGTTAACGGCATTAACATCACTTAAAAAGCCAAAAAAAGACATAAACATAGTTAAACAAATAACGGAGATCAAACTTTTTTTCATTTCTACAATTCCTCCCAACTCTATTATCTTATTTTTTAGTTGAAAAGTAAATATATACGACAAGATTCCTAACATTTTTGACAATGTGGCATATATTTAAAATGAGGTGAATAAAATGGTGAAGCATGGTATAGATGTTTCTAAATTTCAAGGTGTTATTGATTGGCAAGAGGTCAAAAAACATATTGATTTTGCAATTATTAGATGTGGTTATGGAAGTGATGATGAAAATCAAGATGATCCGTTCTTTAAAAGAAATGCAGATGAATGTACACGTTTAAAAATCCCTTTTGGTGTTTATTTATATTCGTATGCCACAAATGAAAAGGAAGCAATGTCGGAAGCTAATCATGTTTTAAGATTAGTGAAAGATTATCAAATGGCATATCCTGTTTATTATGATTTAGAAGATAATAATACAACAGGTAGACAAAGTAATGAGATGATTGGAAATATTGCTCAAACCTTTGCTCAAAGATTAGAACAAGAAGGTTATTATGTAGGAATGTATGCCTCTTTGTTTTGGTTTAGAACAAAACTAACCAGTCCGATTTTTAATGAGTATACAAAGTGGATTGCTCGCTATAATGATGAACTTGATTATGATGGGAGTTATGGAATGTGGCAATATAGTGCGACTGGTACAGTATTAGGCATTGATACAATGGTTGATTTAAATTATTCTTATGAAGATTTTCCTGCGATTATTGAAGAAGGGGGCTATAATAACTTCTCTAATCCAAATATTACTCGTTATAAAATAGGGGATGAAGTTGAATTTCATCATGTCTTTTTAACCAGTGAATCAACACAACCATTGATGCCTTATCGTCATTTTGGTACGATTACGCGAATTGTTCAAGGAGCAAGAAACCCTTATCTAATAGGAAAGGATGCAGGTTGGGTTAATGATCAAGTGATTGAACAAAGAATTCGTTATTTAAGTGCACCTGATTATACGGGAACAAGTTTTACTGATGCATTACGTTCTATTCAAGAAGATACGTCATTTTCTAATCGAAGTAAACTGGCAAAACTTAATGGTATTGAAAATTATCAAGGAACCCAAAGACAAAATGATCAACTTTTAGAATTATTAAAACAAGGGCGTTTAAGAGCATAAAAAAGAGCTTAGATTCTTTTTTCATAAGCTCTTCTTAAAGCACCACTTGCTAGTGTGATTGTACCACAATGTTTAAAACCATACTTTGTAAGGAATTTTTGCATAGATAGATTATCATTATGTGTATCCATTCTTACGCTGTGATAATCTGGATACATAGCAACTACTTGATCTAAAATAGTAGATGCCAAACCTTTTCCCTTACAATTACTATCAACCGCAATACGATGGACACAAATATAAGGACTATTTAATAGCCATTTTCCATCAATACGATTATACGAAGTTTCCCCATTAATTGTTACCATGCATGTACCGACAATTTGATCTTCATCAACTAATACATATGCTTCATTTTTTTCAATATCCCTTTTAATTGTTTCTTCATTTGGGTATCCATCTTGCCATTGATCAATACCATTTTCTTTAAAGTAACATTTTGCTTGATTTATAATCTCCATAACACGAGAGATATCTTCTAATTTTGTTTGTCTTAAAATCATTTCTAAACCTCCCTCAAGTTCGCGCTTAAATAATATAAACTTTTGCCTAGTTTGTCAAATTGTTATATTTACAAATAAAAAGCATTTGTTATAATAGCCTTATATAATAAGGAGGTGCTTTTATGGTACTAGATCAAATTAAAAAAATCCTAGTAGAAACAATGGATATTGAAGAAGAAAAAGTTACATTAGATGCTAAATTAAAAGATGATTTAAATTTAGATTCTTTAGATTCCGTTGAACTTATCATGTCTGCAGAAGAAGAATTTGGTATTGAAATTCCTGATGAAGATGTTATGAATTTTAAAACAGTAAACGATATTGTTAATTATATTGAAGAACATAAATAAAAGCTCACCATTAGATGAGCTTTTCTTCTATTCTAAAATATAGTTATTCATAAGAGTTTTATTCTTTTCTAAACATTTAAATAAGATTGCACCAATAACTAATACCACAAATTCACCAACAAAAACATAAAAAGCGTTAATCATAAATGGAAGTTCTAAAGCAAGATAAAGTTCTAAACCAACGATCAACCCATTAACAGCGCCCCCGATAAAAGCCCCCACAAAAACATTTTTAAAATAATACATACCAAGACAGGCAATTAAAGTAGCGGCTGTTCCAAAACAAATATCATAAAGTCCCATTGGGGAAGCAAGATTTGCAAGTAAACATCCAATAGTAAGTCCTGGAATAAATTTCTTGTTGTAACATGCAAGTAACACAATAATTTCTGTTAAACGCATTTGCACAGCTCCATAAGCGATTGGTGAAATCAAGATTGTTAGTACAGCATACACTGCTGCAATCATCGCATTCATTGCGATCACTTGTACCTTTTTATTATTCATTTGTAGTCCTCCTCTTCTAAAGTACAGTTAGAAGCCAGATAGAATAAAAAAGATGACAGAGCCATCTTCATTACCTATCCTTAGTTTTTTATACTGGGTTTGGCTCTCGAACCAGTCGATGTCATTATACATAAAAGGAATATACAAATCAATAGGATTTCTTTTAAAACTATTCTATAATAAAGATAGATAGGAGGGATTTGTATGTTATGTCCAAAATGCCATAATCGTATTGTTAAAGGTTCTTCCTTTTGCCATATTTGTGGGGAACCTATACCTCAACAAAAAGTAGAAAAAACAATTCTTTCAAGAGTTAAACAAAAAGAAGAAATAAAAAAAGAAAAAAGTAAAAAAAGGAAATACGTTGCAATCATCTTCTTTTTAATTATCATAATAGCCGTTATTGTAGGTATCCATCTTTTTTTAAACATGAATGAACCAAGTTATTCCAGTGACAATATTGTTAGTCAACAAGTGGAAAAGGCACTCCACATAGATAAGGATAAAGTAACTTTAGAAATAGGAGAAAGCACAACGATCAAAGCTAATCTTAAATGTACATATACTGTTCAAGATGCTTCTATTTGTAAAATAAATCAAGAAGGAACGATTACTGCACTCGCTGCAGGTAAAACAAAGATTTTTTGTATCAGTGAATCTGGAAAAAAAGAAACAGTGAAAGTTACAGTAAATAAAAAAGAAGAAACGATTGATGAAGAAGATTTTGTTTTTCCTCATAGTGATACAGAATTACTTACAGAAGAAGATTTACAAGGAAAAGATCAACAACAATTACGAATAGGTATTAATGAAATTTATGCAAGACATCATTGTACTTTCAAAACAGAAGAAGTGAAAAATTATTTTGAAGCTAAAAAATGGTATAGTGGCGATGAAAATCTAACTTCTGATTTAATGAATGAACATATGTCGGAATATTTTAATGAAGTTGAATTAAAGAATATTTCGTTTATTCAAGCACACCGATGAAAATAATTTGCATGAGAATTAATAAAACAAAAAAATTCATGAAAATAGTTGTCAAAAACGAGAAATTTCATTTTCAATTCACATAACTTGTTTAAAATGAAAATGTAATCAAAAGAGATTATACATTCGTCATTCTCTCTTAAATATTTTTTTGACAACTCTATTTAAGAATGACGTTAAGAAAAGTAAGTTCGCTTGCTTTTCTTTTTTTTTGTCAAATATTGCCTAGGAAATAAAATAAAAAGATAATTTTGACCTATAAGAAAATTATTGATATTAAATAGAGTAATCTATAGAAGTTACATTGTTTTTTTATTCACATAAGCGTATAATAGGGGTAGTCTAAAAGAATTGGGGGAAACCAGAAATGTACAAAATAGTCAAAAAAGAAAGACTAAATGATGTTGTTGAGTTAATGGAAGTTCATGCTCCTATGGTTGCAAGAAAATGTGAACCAGGTCAATTCATTATTTTAAGAGTTGGTGAAGATGGAGAAAGAATTCCTTTAACAATCGCTGATTATGATCGTGAAGCTGAAACAATTACAATTATTTACCAAATTGTAGGTTTTTCAACTCGTCAATTAGCTAAATTAAACGAAGGTGATGAAATCACTGATTTCGTAGGACCTTTAGGTGTACCAACTGAATTACATAAATCAAATCACGTTGTTGGTATTGCCGGTGGGGTTGGTAGTGCACCACTTTATCCACAACTTAAAAAATTAGCTGAAATGGGTGTAGATGTGGATGTTATTATTGGTGGACGTGAAGCACAATATGTATTATGGGCAGATAAGTTTAAAGCTTTTTGTAAAAATGTATATGTGATGACAGATGATGGATCTTTAGGAGAAAAAGGATTTGGAACTGTTAAATTACAAGAATTAATTGATAGTGGTGATCCAATTGATGAAGTTATCGCTATTGGACCAGTGCCTATGATGAAAGCTGTTGTTGGGGTAACAAAACCTCATAATTTAAAAACAATGGTTTCATTAAACCCTATTATGATTGATGGTACAGGTATGTGTGGATGCTGCCGTGTTACTGTTGATGGTAAAATTAAATTCGCATGTGTTGATGGACCAGACTTTGATGGCTTATCAGTAGACTTCGATGAACTAATGGCTCGTCAAAGAATGTTCAAAGAAGAAGAACATCAAGTAGATGTGAATGCAGATCGTATTTGTAATTTAATGGGAGGTGCAAAATAATGCCTAATATGTCACCAAATAAGGTTAAAATGCCTGAACAAGATCCTAATGTAAGAAATAAAAACTTTGAAGAAGTTTCTTTAGGATATACAAAAGAACAAGCTATGGAAGAAGCAACTCGTTGCTTAAATTGTAAAAAACCATTCTGTATGGATGGGTGTCCAGTAGGAGTACCAATTCCTGAATTCATTCATCATGTTGCAGAAGGTGAATTTGAAGAAGCTTATCAAACAATTACAAGAGAAAATGCATTACCTGCAATTTGTGGACGTGTTTGTCCTCAAGAAAATCAATGTGAAGGTAAATGTGTTAGAGGAATTAAAACTGAATCAGTAGGAATCGGACGATTAGAAAGATTTGTTGCTGATTATCATAGAGAACATGGAAAACCTACAGAATTAAAAATTGAAAAAAATGGTAAAAAAGTTGCTGTTATTGGATCAGGACCTGCTGGTATTACATGTGCTGGAGAATTAGCTAAAAAAGGTTATGATGTGACTGTTTTTGAAGCATTACATAAAACAGGTGGGGTATTATCTTATGGTATTCCAGAATTCAGATTACCTAAAAAATTAGTACAAAGTGAAGTAGACGGTGTTGCTGCTTTAGGTGTTGATTTCCAAACAAACGTTGTTGTAGGGCGTTCAATTACAATTGATGAATTACAAGAACAAGGATATCAAGGAATCTTTGTAGGTAGTGGTGCTGGTTTACCACGTTTCCAAGGAATTTCTGGTGAAAACTTAAACGGTGTTTACGCTGCTAATGAATTCTTAACTCGTGTTAACTTAATGAAAGGATATCAATTCCCTGATCATCCAACACCAGTTAAAGTAACAGATACTGTTTGTGTTATCGGTGCTGGTAACGTTGCCATGGATGCTGCAAGAACTGCAAAACGTTTAGGTGCTAAAAACGTATATATCGTTTATCGTCGTGGACCTGAAGAAGTTCCTGCCCGTGCTGAAGAAGTACATCACGCTAAAGAAGAAGGAATTATCTTCAAACTATTAACAAACCCAGTTAAAATTGAAGGTGAAGATGGATGGGTTAAGTCTATGGAATGTGTTGAAATGGAATTAGGTGAACCTGATGCATCTGGAAGAAGAAGACCAATCGCTAAAGAAGGATCTAACTTCACAATTGAAACAGGGACAGTTATCGTTGCTATTGGACAAAGTCCAAATCCACTAATCAGACATACAACTCCTGGTTTAGATTGCCAATCTTGGGGTGGAATTATCGTTGATGAAGATTCAATGAAAACATCTAAAGATGGTGTTTATGCTGGGGGAGATGTTGTTACTGGTGCAGCAACAGTTATCTTAGCTATGGGTGCTGGTAAAAAAGCAGCTAAAGCAATGGATGAATATCTACAAAATAAATAGTATTTAAAAAGTCAATTCACATTACGAATTGACTTTTTCTTTGGCTGTCATTAAATAACTAATTATATTTTCTATTAATGTTAGAACTATAATCATATTTATTTTTGGAATTAGAAGGCAAATGATTTCAATGCACATTGTTAATTTTGCTTTTTTATTTAAATATTTAAAATATTTGCTCATTACTAGTAATAATACAAATAGTATAAATAAAAATACAAGGAAATAATTACTTAAATATTGATATGTTAGTATAGAAATAAGGTAAACAATATTAGATGTAAAAAAACATTTAACAGGACTATCACAATGATATCCACCTAAATTCACTCTTAATCCAGAAAATGCTAACATCCAAACTAATGTCATAAGTCCTTCATGTAAACATAATCCTAGAATAAACATAAATATATTAACGATTGAATTAAATATTAAAACTTGTTGACCATACTTATATACTTCATAATCTTGATCAAAATCATATTTATCATAAATTTTCTCTAACATCATCATCTGTTCCTTTTAATAAAAATTTCATGTAATAAATACCATCTTTATAAATGTTCTTTTTCTTAACGATTAAATCAGATTCAATTTTACATCTATCATAATCATAAAAATCATTTTCTGAATAAAGTTCAACTAACGTATAAATACCTTGACCTTTGATGTGCAAAGTTATTTCACTATGTCTTTTAACATAATCTAATATTTCAGAAATAACATCAATAAAATCTAAATCATCATATTTTTCATTTTGACTAATCTCAAAGAAAGGTTTAATACTTATATTATCATCTTGTAACCTATTGATTTTTACAGAAATCAAAATATCAAATACTGGATTTTTAGATGCAACTAATTTTTGGTAAGTGTTTTTAGATTGATATTGTTCAATAGCTTTGGATATTTTTGGATTGGTATCGTTGTTTAAATGTTTAATGTGTTCTAATATCCAATGAATACGATGTTTCTTATCATCAATATCATAACTAATGTTTTGTATGAGACGTAAGCTTTGTTTTATATATTTTTCTTTTTGTAATTGCTTTTCATATTGCATCTTTTCTGTGTATATTTTATTAAAATAGTTACCATTTATAATTATAAGAAAGAAAACGATTAGTAAGAGAGAACATACGATAAATGAACTGAAACTTACAGTAATATCAACAGAAGCATATCCGATTATACCGAAAATACTTAAAACTAATATTTCTGTAATGATTACAATTAGATATTGTTGATTCGGTACATTAAGGTCATATTTAAAATGTGAAAGTAGCCAATAAGTAAATAATACTAAAATGGTTTTAGAAAATACGCCAACCAATATATAAAATAGAATGGAGAAATCGCTATTTAACAATGGCCTGAATAAATAGTATAAAATAAATGTACATAAGAAAATAAAAAATATATAACCACCAAGTATAAATGCATCTCCTAGAAACATTCTGTCTTTTTTATATATTACAAGTGAGTAACTTATAATAAAATAACCAATCATTAGTATAAATCCATTTTCTCTTA
>OGQE01002678.1_pt1 | contig 12621 bp, 9 predicted proteins | sample 1553131 | NCBI WGS metagenome assembly OGQE01 (sample SAMEA2579929, study PRJEB22360) | human gut metagenome | biome: human gut; feature: human-associated habitat; material: faeces | place: Denmark | collected 2008/2010
TATCAGGAATTGGTATAGGACTGTTATCTTTTGCGGTTATTTTTGTTTACTCTTTCTTTAATAAATCATCATTTAACATTGATAGTGTAAGTATAGATTTTAGAAGTGATAAAATATATGTTGAAAATGTAGTTTGGTTAGAGGATAGTCACCATGTAGATGTGTATCAAATCGAAAACGCATTTTTTGTAAGATGGATTGACAGTTATAAATTATAAAATGATAATGTTTTTTGAATCCCCATAATCAACAGGTGACGATTTAAGAGAAATGTGGAGCAGAAATATTCAGGATATATACTATCTGTCTATGACTGATAGGAAATGATTTCTGTAGGTATTTCTTGATTTTATCCATAACAGTCTTTCGCATATTTCTGTGGTTAAATCTATACTCCTGTTCATTCAGGAATAAAGGCATCTCTCTTTTAGTTATTCCATGATATATACCAGTAATATTATTTTTAATATTACCGATTATTATATTTAACCAGAGTAGTCTATGATTCTTTTCTTCGTAGCTGATCTTCTCGTTCTTTACCTGAATCTCTTTATTTAATGTATTAAAGCCTTTCTCGCCATCTGTATTAAGCAATGCAGCATGTGTTAATATACAACATTGTTCTATATTTTTCTTAAGTGACAGACCAGTATAATCATTGATGCGTCTTAACTTAATAAATCGGGGATAGTTATTCCCTTTATCTGTAGATAGAATACCAAGAATAGGCTGTTGCTCACTTGCACGACCCGCATTATTCTTGGATTTTGCACCAATATTAAAGACATCCGCCTCATAGAAAAGGCTGTTGAGCAGCTTCTCTGAATTGCTTAGTGACATAAGATTCTACACTTGTTCTCTAGAAGAAGTGCAGTCTTGTGGTTAACATCTAGTATTGAACATAAATTTATTGCACTGATTCCTTTATTTTCATTAAGGAAAAGGAAAACACCTAACAGAAGTTTGTATAGATCAAGTTTGCAGCTCTGAAAAATAGTGCCTGAAAGCAGAGAATGTTGCTTATGGCATGAGCTACATTCAAGAACATATGAAGTCTTGGTCTTTCCTACACGCTTGACTAGGTAATACTTATGACATCCGCAACGGTCACATGAAAATTCCCCAGGCCATTTCATGGATTTGAAGAATTCAATACAGTTACCAATATTGTTTGAATAATTTTGAGTGAACTGATAAAGAGAAGCTTTCTTTGGCTTTAATACTTTATTTGACATGTGGTTATACCTCCATCTGATTTCTAATCTAATTATAGAACGGATGGAAAATCCATGTATTCAATTCAGCTTCATGAACGCCGTCCAATCGGTGCTTATAGAATTTAATTTTCACTAACCTGTAGTTTGTGGGTATTCAAATTTTCTTTTAATAAAACAAAAAAATACCCTTTTTCACTTTCAACAAGTATTGGATATTATTTAGCACATCAAAATGATGATTTTGAAACAGCTATTAATCAAGCGGATGCTTTAATGTATCAGATAAAGAAAGACAAAAAAGCTCAAAGAAATTAATCTTGAGCTTTTTTTACATCTGATAAAAGTTTTCTAATTCTAACAAATGCTTCTTCAATATTTTCTTTAGATGAAGCAAAAGAAATTCTAACAAAATCAATAAAGTCCTTACCAAAACCACTTGCTGGTACAACAGCTACGCCATAATCAAGTAACTTATCCGCAAATTCTTGTCCATTAAATCCCGTCTTAGAAACATCAACCATAATATAGAAAGCCCCATGAGGTTTAATGTATGAAAGATTTTCACATTGATCTAATTGTTCCATAATAAATGTTCTTCTTTCATGGAAAGTATCTACCATATGTTGAACTTCTTCTTTTACATCTTCTTGATCAATTGCTTTTGCCATTCCTATTTGCGCAAATGTCATTTGTGATGTTGTTGTATATTGATGTACTTTTAAAATAGGCTCTATATTTTCTTGACTAGAAGCAATATATCCCATTCGCCATCCTGTCATAGCATACGCTTTAGAAAAACCATTAACAATAATTGTATAATCTTTCATGTTTTCAAATGAGGCAATAGAAACATATTGCTTTTCATAATCGAGTTGATTATAAATTTCATCAGCTAATATTAAAATATTGTTTTCTCGAGCTAGTTGGCATACCTTTTCTAATGTTTCCTTTTGATAAACAGCTCCAGTTGGATTATTTGGATTATTAATAATAATCATTTTTGTTTTGTCTGTTATTTTATTTTTAACTTCATCTAGATCTATTTGAAATCCATTACTTGGCTTTAAAGGAATTTCTACAGGAATTCCTTTACATAATAAAACTGTATTTTGATAAGAAACAAAGGCTGGTGTAAAAATAATAACTTCGTCCCCTTCATCAATAAAAGCCTGACACGTATTATTGATGGCTTCACTACAACCACATGTCATAATAATTTCTTGGTCGCTATCATAATCAATAGTTGTTTGTTGTTTTAAAAGTTGTGATACTTTTTGTCTTAAACCTAAATATCCTCGATTAGAACTATAATGTGTTTGGTTATCATTTAAAGCCTCAATTGTTGCTTTTTTGATGCCTTCTGGTGTATTAAAATCAGGTTCTCCTGCACATAAAGATACAACACTTTTCCCTTGACTTTTTAATTTTTCAACCTTTTCCATAACAACACGAATAGATGACATTTGTACTTGATCTATTCTTTTAGCGTATATATTTTCTTTTTCCATTTTGACACTTCCTTTTTGATAACTATTATATACTAATTATCGTCAAATACACAACAAAACATCTTAAATAAAAATACCTAATTTCTATAAAATATATCTATAAATTTTCTTCTTAATATCTATTAGATTTATCTATTTTTTGTTTTTATAATAAAGATAAGGAGGATTATATTTATGAATAAAGAATTTGAAGGAAAATATGCTATTGTAACAAGTGGTGCGAGAGGAATCAGCTTTGAAAGTGCCAAGATTCTTGCTCAAAAAGGTTTATCAGGAGTTGTCCTTGCTGATTTAAACATCGAACAAGCAACAGAAAGTGCTAAAAAACTAGAAGAAGGAACAGGATGTCACTGTTATCCATGCAAAGTAGATGTTTCTAATCCTGAAGATATTGAACATCTATTTGAATTCGCCTTAGAAAAAATGCCAACATTTCATATTTTAGTTAATGGTGCTGGAGTTTGCCCAACAACTCCTATTGAAGATTTAGATGCTGATAAATGGGATTGGTGCATGAATATTAATTTAAGAGGTGCTCATTTATGCATGAGAGAAGCCATCAAAACTATGAAAAAACAAAAATATGGAAAAATCGTAAACATTTCTTCTGTGGTTGCACGAATTGGTGGTATCGCGTCTTCTGTAAGTTACGCAGTAAGTAAAGGTGGTCTTTTATCTGCCACAAAAAGTTACGCAAAAGTTTTAGGAGAATATAACATTAACGTCTATGCTGTTTGTCCAAGTGTGATTAAAACAAACATGACAGCTAATACAAATTACAGTACTGTCGGTATTCCTCTTGGTCGTTTAGGCGAAACAGAGGATGTTGCAGAAGTCATCGTATTTCTAGCAAGTGATGCCTCTAAATATATTGCTGGACAAGGTATTGATATTAATGGTGGTTCTTATATGAATTAAAGTATAATAAAAGTGAACCTCCTAAGTTGTTGGTCCAACTTATTCAGTTCACTTCATCATGAAGCTTTTTTTATTATCTTTATTTTTCTTTAACAAGTTTACTTCCTGAGTTGAAACCAACCATTAATCCTAAAGCAACAAGTAAAATTGCGACTACTAATTGTAATCCATCAACCATTAAAACAAATCCACCTGTTACAAATAATTTCATAACGATTCCATAGATAGCTTGTACTAATGCTGTCATTGTAACGATAAACATTAATACCATTGGGATATATAACATAAATCCTTTTCTTCCAGTAACTTTTAAGAAAACAGCTAATGAAATTAAAACCATTGCAGCTAATAATTGGTTAGCTGATCCGAATAATGGCCAAATATTAACATATCCACCTAAACTTAATAAATATCCACAAACTAAAGAAATAATTGTTGAAACGTATTTATTAGTTAAAACTTTAACTAAACCACTTGGTTCTTGTCCTTCTTCAACTTCAAAGAATTCTTGGAAAGACATTCTTGAAATTCTTGCAACAGCATCTAATGAAGTTAAAGCAAGAGCTGAAACAAACATTGTCATAATGCATAATCCCCATGATTGAGGTAAACCAAGTTGAGCAACTAAACCAGTAACACCAGCTGAGAATTTAGTAAATGGTGTTGCTGTATCAGCTAAAGCCATATTAGCAAGTGTACTATCTAAGACACCAGATGCTTTTAAGTTTGGTAAAGCACCAACAATAACGATAACTAAGATAGCAAGTAATGATTCAAGTAACATAGAACCATAACCAACTTGTAACATATCTTTTTCGTTTTCTACTAATTTTGAACTTGTTTCAGATGAGACAAGTGAATGAAAACCAGAAACGGCACCACAAGCAATTGTAACAAATAATGTTGGGAAGATATAACTTCCTGAAGCAGATTTAAATCCTACAAAAGCAGGTGTTGTAATTGTTGGATTGCTTACAAATACACCAATTACAGCAGCTACGATCATTCCGATAAATAAGAATGTTGTTAAATAATCACGTGGTGTTTTAAGTAACCACATAGGTGTAACTGAAGCAAAGAAAATATATACAAAGACAACATAAATCCAAGTTGTTTTAGTAGCATATACTGGGAACATAATTCCAAGTGCTAACATAGCAATAATTAAAGCAATACCAAGAATCACTTTTGGTAAACCTTCTAGTTTAACTTTTTTCAAGAATAAACCAAAGGCCATTGCTACGAAAACATATAAAATTGAAATTGAAGCAGCACTCGCATTTGGTGCAAGTTTAGCTCCATCAGCACTAATTCCATTAAATGTTCCAGCAACCATATCAGCGAAAGCTGCAATAACAATTAATGTAAAAATCCAACAAAATAAGAAAAATAATTTTTTACCTTTACGTCCAATATATTTTTCAATGATTTGTCCCATTGATTTTCCTTCTGTTTTAACAGAAGCATAAAGTGCTCCAAAATCTTGTACAGCACCAAAGAATACACCACCAACGATAACCCATAAAAAAGCTGGTAGCCAACCAAACATCATTGCCATAACTGGTCCAGTTACAGGTCCAGCTCCTGCAATTGATGAGAATTGATGAGCAAAGACTGACCATTTGTTTGTAGGTACAAAGTCTGTCCCATCTTCTTTTGCAACAGCAGGTGTTGTTGCTTTTGGATCAATTCCCCATGTTTTAACTAAGTAACGACCATAGAATAAATAAGCCACTACTAAAATTAAAGCGCTTAATCCAAGTAATAGTAAACCATTCATAAATGAATCCCCCTCTTTTAATTCAATCATCACATATAAAAAGGTTTTCGCTTAACTTTACGCTAAGACGAAAACCTTGTTCCGCGGTACCACTTAGATTGCGATATTTAATCGCCCCTTCACATCTTTTTATAATGCTATTTCTTTAACGCAGAAATTACGATTTCCCTACTTTTATTTCAAGATAATAGCTCACAAGTGATGGTCTTATATCATTACCTACATTCTTTCCACCAACCGAATGCTCTCTATAGGAAGCGGATGTAAAATCGTATCTTGTTCATCGCTCATTTATATGTATGCCTATATATTATACCTCTTTTTTTGTTTGTCAACACTTTTTTATTTTAATAACTAAATTTTTCATCAATAAATATTTATTTTATTAAATCATCTTTTCTTTTAATGCATATAATATATTGGTGATTATATGTCATTACCCTGTATGCATCCCGTTTTACTTAATCAAATGATTGTCATCATTTCACAATCATTTAATGAATGCTTTTCCAGTGATGAGCAAGCTATTATTGGTTCCTTTTTAACAACACTAGGCGATATGCTTTCTTTAAATAGTGCCTATATTTCTTACATGCAAAATCAAAATTCTTTTTCTATAAATAGTCAGGATGATTATGATTTATTAGAAAAAAGTGTAGAAAAAATAAAAGAAGAGCTTCATAAAATAAAAAGTAATGTCCAAAAATGAACATTACTTTTATTAATTGTTAACACCTTGTTGTGGTGTATAAGTTGTATCATCAATACCTTTAAAAGTATAACCTAAATTTCGATAGTGTTCGATAATAGCAGGCAATGCTTGAACAGTTGTATCTTTAGCTTGTGTATCATGGCACAAAATCATTACGTTGTTATCATGGCAAAGCGTTCCATTTCTAATTAATTTATCAACCGCTACATGATTTCCTGAGGCATCAGTAGAATCTCCATTCCAATCATAATATTGATACCCTTTTTCAATCACTTCTTTTGTAAGTGTCGACATAATTCCTTGACAATATTTTCTTGAAATCGTATTTGAACTTCCTCCTGGAAAACGAATATAATGTGGAACAAACCCTATTTCATTCTTTACCATTTGACCTACTTTATTTAAATCATCAAAATATGCTTCTACTGAAGAGTATACTGTTTGGTAATCGTGACTGTAGGTATGAAGACCAATCGTATGTCCTGCATTATAGGCATCTTTAATAAGATAATTATATTTTTGATTTCTACCAGTTACAAAGAAAGTGGCTTTTGCATTATATTTAGCAAGAATATCCATAATTTTTTTGGTATTTTCTGATGGCCCATCATCAAATGTTAAATAAACCACTTTCTCATTTGATTGTTGCTCACTTCCGATTTTTTTAATAACTTCTATTTTTCTTTTAGCTATTATTTTGTTACCTGAACTATCTTTTGCACTATAAGTAACTTCATATGTCCCTTCTTTTGATGTATCTATTTTTTTATCATCTATTTTGTATTTAATTTCTTCTAAACTATTATCACTTACTTCTACACCTGCTTTTAAATCAGGTGTTGTATTTATAGAAACTGCAAGATCATTAAGTCCATTAAATACCGGTTTTGTTGTATCAACAACTTGTATCATTGCTTCATAATCACGATTTTTATATGTATAGACAATTTCATATTCACCTAATTTTTTTATATTTAAATTTTTACTTTGACAAGTTACTTCTTTGATGTTGCCATGTTCTACTTCACTAATATAAGAAAATGGATCAAACTTTCCATTGATTTCTACTGTTAAATCATCTTTAAAATGCAATTGTTGTTTAACAAACTTTTGATAGATAAATAATCCTAAAGCAAGTAAAACAATAACAATTGTTCCTATCATTATATTTTTCTTATTTTTCATATAGACTCCTATTTTTTTCTAGATATTCTTGTGATTTCTTTATAAATTTATTAATCACTGGTGAAAGACGCGTATATTTTTTCCATACAAGAACTGTATTTGTTGAAAGTTGTGGAGAAAACGGAATAAAACATATTTGATCTTGATTTAAAACTTGATAAGCGCCTTCAATAGTAATAGCAACTCCTTTATTATCTTGAATAAACGGAAGAATTGCTGAAGCAAAATTATAAGAATAAGCGCTATTTAAAGGAATATCCCCTTTTAGCCAGTTAGAAATTTCACTTTGAATTATTTCTCGATTTGTTAGAAATAAAGGAACATCTTTTAAATCATCTTTTTCAACAACTTGCTTTTTAGCAAGCTTATTTTCTTTTGAAGCAATAACTCCCCATTTTTCTTGAAGTGGAATACGTATATGATTGTATTTTGAAATATCGACCGGTTCCAACAAAATTCCAATATCAACCAGTCCTTGATCAATTCTTTCTTTAATTAAATCCGCATTTCCTGTATAAATATCAAATTTAACAAGGGGATACTCTTCATGAAATTCTTCAATTACTTTAGAAAGAAAAGTTTGTGATGAAGAAAAAATACCGGTTCCAATCATAATTTGTCCAACCATTTCTTCTTCGCTTTGTGTGATTTCTTGTTCCGTTTTATTAACTAAAGAAAGAATTTCTTCTGCCCTTCTTCTAAGTAAGACACCTTCATCTGTTAATTCAATTTTTCTTTTACCACGAATAAATAACGGCTTGCCTAATTCATCTTCTAATTGCATTAATTGTCTTGATAAGGTAGGTTGCGTCATATTTAATTGTTTTGCTGCACGGGTAATATTTTCTTCTCTTGCAACCATTAAAAAATACTGTAAAATTCTAAGTTCCATGTCTTTCGCTTCCTTTTTATTTTATCCTTTATTTCTTAAAAAAAACATAAAATACTTCTAAAAATTCCTTAAGATTATTCATCTAATATTTTTATTGGAATCCAACCAATTTCATTTTTATATTTTATATAGGCCCAATTATGATAAATGCCTACAACTTTTATTAGCTCTCCTTTTTTTACTGATAAAAAAGCATCTATATAATCATCTAAACAATAATAGTGTTTCTTTTTTTCATAGATAAATTCATTTTTAATCCATAAAATATCATTTTTATCAAGCACTCGACATAAAGAAAATTCATCTTTTTTTTCTAATATTTCTATTTCAAAATGAGGCCATGCCACCTTATGAATTTCTTTCTTTTCAACAAAATAATCTTTCTTGATTTGATAAACAGGTAAAGGTTGAACTTCATGTTGTTTAAAATGAAGACCTTGGTCATCCTTTTCAATAATTAAAGCATTTAATTGACTAATAAATTTAACTCCTGTTCCACCATCAATACTAATGATTTTTTTATCTTCATCAAAACAAATATCGTTATTAATTTGGTTTTTATAAAAATTAGAGGTAGGTAAATGTCCTACAATCACATATTTATCTAAACAATGCCCTACTTTTTGAAAATCTCTTTTTTCTATAAAAGAAGAAAGTGGTGCATCTTGCCAATCCTTTTTCTTTTCAATTCCCGCATGAATACATAGAAAATCATTTGTTTCTAAAGAAGTGGGTAAACTTTGGAGATAAGTAAGTTCATTTTTTAAAGAATCTCTTACAATTTTTTGTAAAAATTTTGGATTTTCTTTTTTTAAATCCAAATGTTTTTGAAAAACAATTTGATCAATCATACCACTTTTACCAATTTTACGTAAATAGTGAAGCATTTCTTGACATAATCTATCCTCATTGATTAAAGCATCTAAAGCATACTCACAATTACCAAGTAAAACATATACTCTTTTGCTTTGTTGTTGGAGATATTGAAGATAATGAACCGTCTCAATAGCCTGTGTCCCCTTTTCGACAAAATCTCCATTAATAATTAAATAATCATTTGTTGTATAATCAACTTCTTTTAAGATTTGCTGAAAACGTTCTAAATGGCTATGTATGTCTGAAATAACAATACATCGATATTTTCCTTTTATATTTAGTTTTTCATGTTTTATTTCAATCATAAATCACCTATTTAAAAAGGATAGAAAAACTATCCTACTTTCTTTTTAACATTGTTTCAATAAGAGCTTCATTATCTTTTGTATTTCTAAAAAGCAAAATAACGTCATCTAAAGATTGACTTGCACGCGAACCATTTAATAAGTAATGAATATCATGATTGACTTGTAATTCTTTTTCACTTAAAAGAAGATCTTCACGTCGTGTTCCAGATTTTGCGATATCGATGGCTGGAAAGATTCTTTTTTCTTGCATTGCACGTGATAACACAAGTTCCATATTTCCTGTTCCTTTAAATTCTTCATAAATCACATCATCCATACGGCTTCCTGTATCAACAAGCGCTGTTGCAAGAATGGTAAGACTTCCTCCTTCGCGCATATTTCGAGCTGCCCCAAAGAATCTTTTGGGCATATAAAGACAGTTTGGATCTAACCCCCCTGAAAGAGTTCTTCCTGAAGGAGAACAAATCAGGTTATATGAACGTGTTAATCGTGTAATACTATCAAGTAAAATCATCACATCTTGTCCATGTTCAACAAGACGTTTTGCTCTTTCAATGACCATTTCAGATACTTTTTTATGTCGGTCTGGTGTTTCATCGAATGTTGAATAAAGAACTTCTACATTATCTCCTTCAACAGCTTCTTTAATATCTGTAACTTCTTCTGGTCTTTCATCAATTAATAGAATCAATATATGTATATCTTTATTATTTTCTTTAACCGCTAAAGCAATATCTTTTAAAAGTGTTGTTTTTCCTGCCTTAGGCTGGGAAACGATCATACCACGCTGTCCCTTACCGATCGGGGAAACAAGATCTACAATACGCATCGCAACACTGCATCCCGGGCGTTCTAAACGTATCCTCTCATTCGGAAAAATCGGTGTCAGATCTTCAAAACTTTTTCTCTTCTGGGCTACACTCGGGTGATAGCCGTTAATTGTAGTCACATATAAAAGTGCCGAAAACTTTTCCTGCGGTGTCTTGATTCTTGTATTACCACAGACAATATCTCCCGTTTTTAAATTAAACTTTCGGATCTGTGATGGTGAAACATACACATCATGCTCACCCGGAAGATAATTCTCACAGCGGATAAATCCGTATCCATCCGGCATAACCTCTAAAATACCATTTGCCGTAATTCCACTGTCAAGACTCATCATGGTATCATCTGCCGCTGCAGATGCCGTCTGATTTTCCTGTGTTTCTACCGGCTCTTCTGCCTTTTCTTTTGTCTGACGATCTGCATCTGTTCCGCGTTCCCTTGGTACATATTCTGTTCTTTTTCTGGAATATTCTTTCGGCTGTGCATGATCTTTCGAACGCTCTGTGCCCTCTTTTGCTTTCACACGCTCCCCGCGCTCTTCCTGCGTCTGCATACTCTCCGTCTCTTTTTGTTTGCGTGCATCTTCTTCAAGCATACGATTGACCAAATCGCTCTTCTTCATGGAAGAAATATTCTTCAGTCCCCGTGCCTTTGCCAGATCACGCAAAACGACTAATGATAAACTCTCATATTTTTCTCTCATTCATAAACTCCTTACTTTTTCTTTCACCTGTTGGAATCGTCTGCGGAAATGATGTCTGATGTGACAATTGAATTTTTCGATGTGGCTATTATACTACATCTTTTTCCAAATAGGAAGTCCTAATTCTTGATTTTTCTCCCTAATCGCAAAAAAGCGGATACTACGAAAATGTTCAAATTCCTGTTCCTGCATATAATAATATACACTGTAATAACCGGAAACAGTAAAATCTGCCTTTAATGCCCAGAAACTCATCGATCGATTTCGGCGTGTCTGTAAAACCGGCTTTGTCAAATACCTCTTTATTGTAGATTAATCCATTTACACAGGCAGATGACATCAGAATGAAAACTGCAAGAAATGAAGCCCTGTATCCGTATTTCATTCTATTTTTTTCTTTTCATTTTGCATAACTGCACGGAAAATGCCTGATACCGCAGCAAAAAGTACCCCTGCCACCGGCCAGATGATCCATGTAAAATCCCAACGCATTGTCCAGAAACTCCATCCCAGATAAATTGCAGTGGCAATACACCAGTAAGCTCCGCTAAATGCATCTGACTTCTTTTTCAGTTTCTTTTCTGAAATAGTATAATCTCCCTCCTGCAAAAGAATATCATAACTTCCTTTTATCATACCGACACGGATTATCATATACACGCCACATGCTACCAGAATTAAAAGCAGCGATACAAAGCTGGTACATACAGCATCCGGTGCATCCATACATGCTGCCACCAAAAGCGGGATTGCCGCAACGATGCAGAGCACCACGCCAACGGCGATTCCTCTGGTAAATGTTCCCTCATAATTTTTTAATTTTTCCTTTGCAAGCCCTTCTACCCCATAGGCGGTTTCAAAACATTCGTTTTCCAGAAACTCGAATCTTTTTGTCTGCATACCGCAGAAAATAAATGTAAATACCGCTGCAGCCACAAATCCAAGCAGGCATACCAGTCCAACCGATGCAGCCACACCCTCTGAAATATTTCCAATCTGCGCCTCCGATAATCCTGCCAAAAATATCAGAACTGACGGACTGACGATACAGGCTGCAACTGCAGCTGCGATCTTCGGTGCATTTTTCTTCCGGACTTCCATAAAATCATTTGCATCTTCCACCGAAACCTTTTTTAATGGAAAATCTTTGTCGGAAGGTTCCACTCCCTCAATGGGCTGCGGTGTCTCACATTCATCTTTTAAAAGGTAGTCTGTACTCACCCCAAAAATCTCTGACAGCTGGATCACCCTCTGCAGATCCGGTATTGACTGGGCACTCTCCCATTTTGACACCGCCTGTCTGGAGACGGAAAGTTTCTCTGCTAGTTCTTCCTGCGACCATCCGTTCTTTTTTCGCTCTTCCATAATTTTTTCAGCTAAAATCATAACTCATCCTCTTTTCTTTTTCAATGATGTGATCTTTGTTACGCCTCCATCATACCCATTTTGACCGGTTGCAGGCTACCAAATGTGCCTGTCAATCTGTCAACTGATGGTTGCAATTCCCGCAATTCAGGCATTTTCCCGTATTTTTTGATCCAGGAACTTTTTATCACTCTCACAAACGACCGCCCACTGCAAATTTAGAAAAGCTCTTTGTTGTAAAGTTCACTGTCTGTTTCTTAGAATCATAATAAGATTTTGAAATCTTTTTGACATTTCCTTTTTTGTTGATGGTGTACGCAAAAAGATCT
>OGQE01002697.1_pt1 | contig 12517 bp, 7 predicted proteins | sample 1553131 | NCBI WGS metagenome assembly OGQE01 (sample SAMEA2579929, study PRJEB22360) | human gut metagenome | biome: human gut; feature: human-associated habitat; material: faeces | place: Denmark | collected 2008/2010
GATGACGTGTCTTTCCGATGGCATGGTATTGTAGTTGTTAGCCGATACGGAACGACTGGTGGTAGCCCCACAGGTTGAAATTGTGCGGCCGATGCTCAACATCACCGATGGTGCGATCCCAGTGGTACATGTTATCCATGCCAAGACCGTGGGTGATGCAGCCGCCCGGGAAGCGCATGAAGCGCGGCTGCAGATCGGCGAGCGCCTTGACCAAATCGGGACGGAAATGCTTAAGCCCGTTGTAGGTGGTGCGTGGTTCGAGGGTAACGAAATCAAGATCGACGGTACCTTCCGTGGTGAAGGTGAGTCGCAAAGCGCCTTCATGTACAACGATGGCATTGCTTTCACCGGAAACCGTCAGCGAAACCTCTTGCTTACGCCAATCGTTGGAATCGACGGTGATATCTTGTTCTGCAATCGCATTTCCATCGTCGTCAATCAGAGCGACGGTGACGGGAAGTGCGGAAGCTTCGCAATTGCTGGAAATACGCATCCATGCGGAGAAATCGTAGGTTTCGCCGGCACGGAAGACCATGCCGTCCCAGCCGATATTTTCAAGCGAAGCCGGCGCCTGTTCGACTTCGACGGACGCATAGTGCGGGTTTTCTTCGGCTACCGGATTGTCGGTGAGCACGTCGAAGGCTGCGAAGGAGCCGGCGGGCACGATTTTGCGCCAGAAGCTGTAGTTGCTCCAGTCGGAGGAGTCGGCGCGATTGTATTCGAATGCGCCGTTCTGTACGAGGTCGGCGTTGAGTCCGCCGTCGCCGGAGTAGCTGATGTCTTCGTAGAAGATGCCCCACAGGTCGGTGCTGATGTTGCGCACACCTGCCTTGTTGAGGGTTGCGATGATGGTATCGGTCATGGCATTCCTTTTTGTGTTTGGTTGGTGGTTTGTCATTGAGTTTTGTTGGAAATTTGATGATTGATGGCGATTTATAGCGACTGCTGGTTGCCGTCAGCGCGGGTCGAGTGCGAACCAGAGCACGCCATGCGCTGGTATGGTTCCACGGATGACTCGATCTTCGCCCTCACCTTCGATACGTGCGCCGGTTACATCAGTTTCGCCAGTTGCGTTGGTTTCGTCGTCAAACAGATTGGTAATCGTCCACGGATCGTTGCGTTGGCTTAATCCGACGATGGATTGCAGCTCGATGGTTGCCGGCAGTTCGTAGTCGCGATCGCCGGTCCAGAAGATGGCTGCATAATGTCCGCCCGAATGTGCGGAAGGAGTGCCATCCGCCCAGTCGGCCGCATCGGCGGCCCACACCACGAGATCCCCAAGGTAGGAGTTTTCGTCATCCCAACGTTCGAAGATGCGTTCGTACACGGTTTCGTGATTGTTGGTGGATCCTGCGGTGACTTCGCGCAATGCCGGATTGGCGAGCAGTTCAATGGTTTCGCTGGTACTGGTCGGCAGGTCGCCGCCTACCATAAGTGGGCTGCGTCCCATGCACCAGAGGGCAAGCAACGTGCGGCTTTCATCTTCGGTGAGGCGGCTTTGGCGATCGTCTCCACGTTCGGCCCGCAATCCAATATGCCCCAACGGCAGCATGTCGGCGTCAGCCCAATGACCGGTGGTCTGGAACGGCGCCCACCTCGCAAGACGCGGGAATTGCTGGTAGATGTCTTCCCAACGATCCCATAAATCGTCGCTGATACGCCACATTTGCGCGCTGTCTCGCAGAAATTCGGTGTAGCCGGTGCTCACCCAACCGCCCGGCGAGAGCGACAGGCTGATGCTGCGACCGTATTTCGCTTCAGCTTTGGCGATGGCGTTATGGTAGGCGGCGATTTCCGCGCTGTGGAATGGCGTTTGCATGTCGTCGACTTTGAGGAAGTCAAGCCCCCATGAGGCGAACAGGTCGAGCTGTTCGTCATACCAAGCTTGAGCTCCGGAGTGGTTATGGTTCAGCCCATAATTGTCTGAATTCCACTTGCACACGTGGTTAAGGTCCGCCACCTCTTGCGCCGTGTATGGAGTGCCTTTGACCGGCAGATTGTTGTCGACCGCCAAGCGCGGAATGCCTCGCATCATATGTACGCCAAATTTGAGTCCCATGGCGTGGATCTGTTCGGCAAGCGGTGCGAAACCGTGCCCGTCTGCAGCGCTGGGGAATCGTTCAGGGTCGGGCAGTTGACGCCCGTATTCGTCGAGGATCAGCGGCGCATTGGCATTGTAACCGTGTGCGCGGGCGGTCGGGTCATACCAGTCGATGTCGACGACGATCGTATCCCAGCCGGCGTCTTTCAGGTGTTCCGCCATGAAGCGCGCGTTGGCCAGGACCTCCCGCTCGGCGACGGTGGTGCCGTAGGAATCCCAGCTGTTCCAGCCCATTGGCGGTCGCCATGCTTTTGGCAGATCCTCGGTAGTCGCCATTGCCTTCTCCTTGTACAACGTTAGAAAAGCGTGCCGTTTACAGTATCTGACGTCATCCTTGACTTACTTGTTCGACTTCATCATCTTGGAAAACTTCAGATATGTACCGTTACATATTTTATAGCATATTTCAGAAATCACAATCATGATAGGATATCGGTGATTCTTTGAAATTTCAACGATTACCAGAAAATCATCATATATAATATCGTTACAGAAAAACTTGGCTGTAAGGAGCGGTGCATGGCAAACGGCAAACCGACATTGCGCGACGTGGCGGCGGAAGCCGGCGTCTCCCCCATGACCGCCTCGAATGCGCTGCACGGCAAAGCCGGCGTCAAGGAATCGACCCGAGCCAAAGTGCTGGCAGCAGCGAAAAAACTCGACTATCGCATCAATCTGACAGCCAGCATGCTCAAATCAGGTCGCAGCAACATTATTCACATCATCGTCAACGAATTCGATTCGCCGTTCTATTCGAAGCTGACGCAAACATTGAGCCGCGAGATCACCTCACGCGGACTCACGCCGTTCATCGAGCAAACCCAGTATTCGCCGGACGCGGCCGAACATGCGCTGACCAGCAATCCGTTCTCAGGGCAGCTCTTCGACGGTGAGATTCTGCACGCCACCGGATTGGGCACGAATCTACCGCTCGCCAAACTCAACGGCGGGCGCCCTCTCGTACTGCTCGACGCATGCGAGGAAACGCCAACCGTGGATGCCGTGAATTTTCCCAACGAGGAGGGCGAACGCGCTGCGATGCAGTATCTGATCGCCCAGGGATGCCGGAATATTGCGATTGTCGGGCATACGTTCGTGCCGCGCGCCGAGTTGGCGCATGCGCAGAACGCATTTGCATTGCGACTTCGAGGAGCGTGCGCGGCGTTGCTGGACGCAGGATTGCCATATGACGAAACCATGGTGTTCGAAGGCGGTCGCTCCGACGAAGGCATTACCGCCGGGCACGCGATCGCCGAACGGATCATGGCGGCGCGAAGGACGGGCTGCGGAGCCGGCGCGGGTGCTGGAGACCGCGAAACAGGCACGGCCGGAACCGCCGATTTCAACGATGCAAGCGGCAAGATTACGGGCAGATCGATCGAAACGACCGACAAGATTCCCGCAATCGCGTTCGACGGAGTGTGCTGCGCCAATGATTTCGCCGCATTCGGCGTGATTCGCGGCCTCGCCGACTATGGCATCCATGTGCCGCAAGACGTGAAGGTGATCGGATTCGACGGCGTGACTTCCGGAACCTACGCCACCCCTTCGCTGAGCACCATCCAAGTGGATCTCGACCAGCTTGCCAAATTCGCGGTCGATATGATTGTCGAACGGATCGAACGCGGCGAAGTGAATGATAATTCCAGCAATGCCGGAAATTCCAATGATGCAGACACGGTGCTGCCGCCGAGCCGCGCAACCATCGGATATCAGTTGGTCGAACGTGAATCCACGACCGCGATCATATAGCTATCGTGCGTTCCGCGCCCGATTGCAGCGGAACGCACGATAGCCGGAAATACGGCATTTCAGCGATTGGTTGGCTCAGCCCCCGATCAGTCGCGGCGGCGAATGGCAAAGATGCGGGCGGAGGGTTGCTTGGAGGTGGCGGCGTTCAGACGAACCGTTTCCGGATCCATGCGTTCGATAGTCCACGGTTTGGCATTGGGCGCATGGTCCGGTTCGGCAGGATTCGGGAACACCTGTTCGATGGTTTGATCCGCATCCAACGGCATGTTCACGGACGGTGTGCCGCCGCGACGCCACACGATGATGTAGTCGGGCTTATCTTCCGGCTGAGGTTGCTGATCGTTCTGCTCGGCAGCCTGCTCATTCCAAGCGGATTCGCCGTACACATACGCGTCACACATATCCGTTTCGACATGACGCAAGCCGACGGCAAGCCAATCGCCGTCGAAGTCGGGAAGTCCGGACGGCCAGAACGGCACCATATGCTGCTGGTCGGCAAGTACACAACGATGTAAGGCGATAGCGTCGCGAACGAGTGAAAGACGCGGCTCCGTCATGCGATCGATGAAACCAGACAGATACAGCCTGCCGAGCACACCCGTAGCAAGCGTGAACACAGCAGTCTCATCATCCATCTCTTGCTGAGCGTAACCCCAATTACCCTGCTGTTCCGGCAGAATCGTCATACCTGCACCAGCCGCAATCGCAGCATAAATCAGAGGATCGCACTGGTCGGAAGTGGACTGCAAATCCAAGCGGGACAACTGCGCGTAATCGGCGCGCATGGCACCGGAACCGCAGTTTTCGATCATCACATCCGGATGACGGCGACGCAGATCGTCAAGCCAATCCACATATGCGCGGCAATGCTCGAGCAGGCCATCGCCAACGGACTCGGCATTCAAATCAGTGCCGACGCCGGGAATGGTGTTGTAGTCGAACTTGAAGAACACCGCACCGAAATCGTCAATCAAACGATCAACAGTACGCGTAACATGCTCTCGCGCTTCGGGAGAACGGAAATCAAGCAGATAACGACCCGAATCGCACACGCGAACACCATGACGCTGGAAGAACGCGGAATCCGGCAACATGCTCGCAAGCGGCGATTTCACGCCGATCACTTCAGGTTCGAGCCACAGTCCCAAGCCCATGCCATGAGCACGAATCGTGTCGGCAAGACCGCGCAGACCGGCGTCTCCGAAACGGTTGGTGGAGGCCTGCCATTCGCCGACCATGTCCCACCAGCCGCCGTCGGTGCTGTCGTACCAGCCGGCGTCAATGCAGAAAACATCCGCGCCAACGCTTGCCGCACCTTCAATCAGCGGCAGTTCCTTCTCAATACGAGGGTCACCGAACAGCGTATTCATGTAATCGTTGTAGATCACAAGACCCTGCGTATGCTCGAACTGATCGACGCGTCCCAACTCACGAGCCTTGGCAATGCGCAGCGCACGACGCTGCAACGTCATTTCGGCAACAGCCCGCTGCCAATCGCCTGCGGCAATGGCAAACGACACAGGAACGGACTCGAAATCATTGCCTTCACCAAGATTGGTGAACCAACCATGATCCTTATATTCCGGACCGAACGCAGTGACGTGCAGACCGGGATCGTCCTCGCCGACTTCCCACTCCCACGGACCGTTATGCTCGATCTGCCACATTACGGAAAAATCGCGGGCGCGGCGTACCGAACCTTCCACCTGCAGAATGCCGGCCGGCTCATGCTCTCCCGAGCTCCATGTAGAAGTCGAGCTCATGGCAAAACGCGAACTAGACTGACCAGGATTGATTTTCTGGTTGCGGTTACGCACCTGAGTGTCACGCAGCGGACGAACACGCCAATCGTTTTCCACAGCCCAAGCGGCATCGCCCCAGAAAATATTCGAACGATGTACCTTGCCGCAGTTGACGCGCATCGGAACGGTCAGATTCAACGATGACACCGCTTCAATCGGCAGTTGCCTGGCGGACTGCAGACGCGTGTAGGTGCGCACTGCGGAAAGATTCGGGAACGCCTCGAATACGGAAGTGACCACCAAGCCTGCATTGGAATCGGCGGAAACCGCCTCGGACGCGGAATTCGCGGCGGAATCGGCTGCGTCACGTTCGCTTGCCGTCGGCTCGAATTCACGACCTTTCGGTTCAAGATCGGCATACGGCGCGAACTGCGTGATCTCCAAACGGAACGGATCGGCGGAACCTGGTTCAGGTTCGGAAGCAAGCGCGGAAACGAATCGCAATTGGCTGCCGGCAACTGTGGCAATCAACGTCAGTCGGTTGTCTTGCGAACCGGTATTGGCGGCACACACCTCAACAATCGGACGCGGATCCTTTTCAACCACTGGCTTTCCATCGTCAGACAAGCGACCATCGATCGGAACCATGTTGCGCCCTACAACGTTGCAGAGGCGAACGGGGGAATCGGCGGCAATGTCAAACAGCATGGAGACCACACCATTGCCCCATGCAAGGCGCCCATCCTGCCGAGGAACAAGGGGAGTCATATTGCCGTTCTCCATTGCCATCTCCTTCGAATTCCGAATGCCGCCTATCCGTTGACGTGCATCGTTTGACGTACCCTCACTAGCTTAAGCGGAAAACGGGGCAACCGCGATGTGCGTGTCTACGCACATTCAGCAAATATTCAGCAACTGAAATGACCGTTCGAAGACCAGCAAATACCTACTCAAATTGCAGATATTCCACGAATTGAATCGGCATATCCTTGGATTCCGTGATATTGCTGAATCCGAGAATAACCCCTTCTTTCGGCAGTCCCTTCATGGAAGTCCATGTTTTCGAATGGGACAAGTCGAATCCGACAGCGTCGTTCACATCGGAAACCGGATTGCCTTTGGCGTCGACCAGCGCATCCTTGACCTGCTCAAGATCGGCGGCACTCATCACTTCCGCGGGTTTGGTGATGTCGCCGCGATCATTGACTTCGGCGAAAATATCGGTTTCGGCAACAATCATGTTGATCTGACCTGCCGAAACGCGAGCCGTCAACGATGCGGAACCATCTTGCGCGACATTCTCGCTAATCGCAATGGAGGCATCCGTCCGCACGAGACGCTCGTCTTCAATACCTTGCGTCTTCACAAAATCAGCGCCCAACGCATCAATCTGTTCGGAATATTCCGCCATATCGACACCTTCAAGACTCAGCTCGGCCTCGGGACCTTTGGTCACATACGAGATGACGAAAGCAAGTACCAAGCCGACCACTGCGATAATGATCAGCACATCGGTCAGAAAGTTCTGCTTGAAGTACGGCCACTTGTCTTTCGGCGGCAACTCGCGGAAGGTTTTGAATTTCGATTGCTTCGCATACACGTTGGTGGATGCGAGCGCTGCGACCGCATCTTGCTGCTCCTGGGTGAGAACTGGCTTCTCTACTGCCATACCAAACCTTCCCGCGTTGTTTCATCGACGCATTCACGCGTCATCTTCGTGCGCAGCAACATGCGTTGCTTTCTCACTTCCCTATCTTCCGCCTCGTACCTGATAATTTGCGGCTAGCCGCCGGCCGAAAAACGACAAGCGGCTAGCAGGAAGGCTGATTTCAAGCCAATCAGTCCAAGCCCTAATCAGCCCATTTAGACCTTGATCATGGCGTATTGGGAGTCGTAGAGGCGATAGTAGGCGCCACGCTTGGCGAGCAGCTCGGCGTGGTTGCCTTGCTCCATGATCTGCCCATGATCGATGTAGCAGATCATGTCCGCGTTCTCGATGGTGGACAGTCGGTGCGCGATGATGAAGCTCGTGCGTCCCTTCAGCAGGTGGTTCAATCCGGCCTGAAGTGCCTCTTCGGTACGCGTATCGATATTCGACGTGGCCTCGTCGAGAATCAGAATGCGCGGATCGGCCAGCAGCACGCGGGCGAATGCAATCAGCTGACGTTGACCAGCGGAAAGCGTGGAACCGCGCTCCTCCACCACCGTGTCGTATCCGTTCGGCAAATCCATAATGAACTCGTGCGCATGCACCGCCTTCGCGGCCGCTTCGATCTCAGCATCGGTCGCATCCAACTTGCCGTAACGGATGTTCTCGCGCACATTGCCGGAGAAAATGAACGTATCCTGCAGCATGACGCCCATCTGCCGACGCAACGATTCCAATGTGACAGAACGCACATCATGACCATCAATTGTGACCGAACCTTCTGCAACGTCGTAAAAACGCGACAGCAGATTGATAATCGTGGTTTTGCCGGCACCGGTCGGACCAACCAACGCAACGGTGCTGCCTGGCTCAACATGCAGATCAACCAGATTGAGAATATTGCGACCGTCAGGCTCGTAACGGAAAACTACATCGTTGAAATCGACGCGTCCTTCAATTTGCGGCAGTTCAGTCGCGTCAGGCGCGTTACGAATCTCCGGCTGCACGTCAAGCGTTTCGAAAATACGCTCAAGATATGCGGAACAAGTGATCAGCTGATTGTAGAAATTGCCGATGCTGATCACCGGATTCCAGAAATTATTCGCATAGCCAACGAACGCGATCAGCACGCCGGTGGAAACGTTCACCGCGCCGAAGCCCGTGACGCCCACATAGTAGATGAATGCGATCGTCATGACGGAAATGGTTTGAATGCCCGGCCACATGAGGAACTGGATATGCACGGCCTTCATCCACGAGGTGCGCACGTCGTCTTGCTGCCCTTGGAAGGTTTTGAACTGCGCCGCCTCCTGGGCGAAGGTCTGCGTGGTTTTCACGCCGGTGATCGACTCGTGAATGAACGCGTTGAGATTGCTCTGCTTGTTCGACAACACCTGATACGCACGGCGCTGGAAATGCTGCAATACCAGCACCCACGCGATCAGGAACGGGAAGAGCACCAGGCTGAACAGCGCAAGCCGCCAATCGACCACGAACATGACCACCAGCGTGATCAGGAAGGTGAATACGTCGGAAATCACATTGATCAGGCCGGAACTCAACGTGTCGGAAAGCGTGTTCACATAATTGACCACGCGAATCAGGATTTTGCCGTGCGGACGCGAATCGAAATAGCTGAACGGCAGCGTCTGAATATGCGTGAAAATATCGCGGCGCATGTCTTTCAACATGAGCTGACCGACGCGAGTAATTTCGACGGTACGATAACGCAATCCAAACTCATACATCACAATAAGTACGGCCATCAACCCCGTTAATTCACCAAGTAAGGTGAGATTTTTCGACGGAATCGCGCTGTCAATCATGATTTTCGTCAAATATGGCACGACTACCGCAATGCAGCTCATCATGACGACGACGGCAAGAATGCGTATGATTCGCGACATATACGGCTTTACATAGACGCCGATGCGCAGAATATCATGCAGGTTGATCTGTTCTTCCAGCTCTTCATCTTCGCGGTATGTGTTACGTTTTGCCATGGGTTTTCCCCCTTTCCTGCTTTCCCGCGCCTACGCTTCGAAACCTTGCGAACGACCCGCCTGCAAGCCGAGCTGCCTGTAGTAGATCTCCCAATATCGGCCGTGCGCGGCCACCAGTTCGTCATGCGTGCCGCGCTCCACAATGCGGCCATGCTCAAGCACGAGGATCAGATCGGAATCTTTCACCGATGAAATACGGTGTGCGATGGTGACGATGGTTTTCTGTTCGTCCAGTTCGCGCAGATGGCGCTGGATTTCCGCTTCCGTTTCCATGTCGACGGCGCTGGTCGTATCGTCCATGATGAGGATCGACGGATTGTCGGCGAGCGCGCGTGCGAGGCTCAGGCGCTGTTTTTGGCCGCCGGAAAGGCCGACGCCACGCTCTCCGACCACGGTATCGTAGCCTTCCGGCATGCTGCGGATGAAGCCGTCCGCGCCGGCGATGGTGGCCATGCGGCGAATGTACTGTTCGTCGTATTCGCGTTGTTCGCCCGCGCCGAAGCTGATGTTGCCGCCGATGGTGTCGGAGAACAGGAACGTGTCTTGCGCCACGACGCACACTTGCGAGCGCAGTGTGGCGCGCGCTCGACTTTGGCGAGCGGTGTGGGGGGCCCGGCCAGTCTCGCGCGTCGACGCCGTCGATGAGCACATGGCCTTCGGTGGGGTCGTAGAAGCGGGAGATGAGGTTGACGAGGGTGGATTTGCCCGCGCCGGTTTCGCCGAGAATGCCGAGTTTGGCGCCTGCCGGAACATGGAAATCCACATCTTCGAGCACGGGGGTGTCCGGTTCGTCGGGGAAGGCGAAGCTGACATGCTGGAAGTCGATGCTGCCTGCGATGCGGGTTGTGTTGGTTGTTGCAGCGTGACCCTCGGTTGCAGCCGCTGTGCTGGCGTGATTCGCGTCGGCGCTGTCTCCCGGTTTTTCCGTATTTTCCGGCTTTTCCGTAATACGTGACTGAGCGGTGAGCAGTTTGCGGATTTTGATGCAGGATGCGTTGAATCGCTGCCAGTCGTTGATCAGCCATCCGGATTGGCGTACCGGCCCGTCGATCATCCACAGGTAGGAGTTGAACGCCACGAGATTGCCGAGGGTCATGCGCCCGGTGATGACCAGGAATCCGCCGAATCCAAGCGTGATCAGCTGCAGTGAGAAGCCGAGACCGTCGAGCCATGGCATGTATTTGCGGCTGTTGTAGGCCTGGTCCATGTTGCGTTGCATGTAATCGTCGTTGTGTTTGTCGAATTTTTCGGTTTCATACGGTTCGCGCACGAACGCTTTGACCACGCGGTTGCCTTCGATGTTTTCTTCGACCATTGAGTTCATTTCGGCAAGCGAGTTGCGGATGGCGAAGAACAGTGGTCTTGCGTGCGTGGAGAGTCCGCGCGTAAGGATGAAAATGAACGGCGTGACGCATGCGAGCGCGAGCGCGAGCCGCCAGTCGATGGTGAACATCATGGCGAGCGCGCCAATGAACATGACCACGCAGTCAAGCACCTGGTAGCTCACCCAGCTCAGCGCGTGGCGTATGGCATCGGTGTCGGAGGTCATGCGGCTCATGATGTCGCCGGTACGCGTGTGGTTGAAATAGGTGAAGTCGAGTTCGTGCAGTTTCTCGTATTCGTCGCTGACGAGACGGAATACGGAGTTCTGCCCGAAGCGTTCCATCCACATTTGGTAGCCGTAGCGCGAGGCGACGCGCACGATGGTGAACACGATCATCATGATGCACAGTCGCGTCAGTTCGTCGACTTGGCCTTGCACGATGACACGGTCCACGATGAGGCCTGACAATAGCGGAATGATGAGCGCCATGGTGTTGTTGACGCAGAACAGCACTATCGCGCCGGCCACTCGTGGCAGGTCGGGTTTGCAGTATGGCAGGATCCATTTAAGGTTGCCTGCTTCTGTATTACGATTCGGATCGACGTACATACGTAGCGTTCCTTCGGATTGTTTGCTGGTTGTTTGGGTTTTCGTGGGTTGGTTTTGCGTTTTTGCGTTGCTTTTACGGCCATTCGTTGCCGTTACGATTCACGTCCGTCGTTTGTCGAGCGTCCCGTTGCCGTCTCTCTCGGTCGAAACCCCTGTTCGGATTCGCAAACGCGACTTATTCTATGCGAACCGTTTTTTGATGCAACGTGAGTGATTTCGGCGTGTCGCAATCGCAATAAAATCAACGCATGTACCGTTACATAAATTCGCTCTGGACGTAAAGGAATATGGGTGATCGCAGTAGCGCTTTCTATATCGAACCGGTACGATATATCGAGGTGCGGCATTCCGATGACGGAACGGCCGCAATCGCATGAACATCATGAAAGGACGGCGTCGATGACGAGCACACAGACCATTGAGGAACTCAGCGCACAATGCGCGGCAAAATATGGCATCACCCGTGAGATGATCGACCATGCGGAACGTTGGACGGAAACCGACGGCGATCTCGAAGGCCTTTCCGAAGAGCGCGTCCGCGGCATTCTCGACATGCGTTTCGGCGCGATCGCGGTTGACACCCCGCGTTCCGAACTGTGGCACACACCTGACACAATCGACGTGATCGAAGATATTCCATACCTGCCTGACGGTGGCTACGATACGGAAGCCGGGCAGTGCAGAGGGCATTTGCTCGACCTGTATCTACCGCACGATGCGGTGCTGCGCTGCGGGCATACGCTGCCGGTGTACATCGATATACACGGCGGCGGTTTCACTTACGGATATAAGGAATTGAACCGCAACTTCAACGTGCATCTGGCCGAAACGGGCTTCGCCGTATTCTCACTGAACTACCGACCGGCCCCGCAAACCGATTTGAGGGGTCAGCTGGCGGACGTTCAGGCGGCATTGCGTTGGATCAAGGCGCATTTGACTGATTATCCGGTTAATCCGAACGCCGTGTTCCTCACCGGCGATTCGGCAGGCGGCGCGTTGACCATGCTGACGTTGGCGATTGAAAACAATGCCGAAGCCGCGGCCGCATTCGGCGTGGATGAGCCTTCGGGCATTGGTTTCGCCGGTGCCGCTCCGGTGTGCGGTGCCTACAGTTCCGCATCGTTGGAAACCATGGGAAGCGAACTGACCGTAGGCTACGATCCGAATCGCCGCACCGGACTCGAACAGATGCTGGGCGTCGAATTCTTCGACGGCATCGAAGCCGCCGACCCGAAGTTCCTCACCGCCGAAGGCCTGGCGTTCAACGTCAACCTGCCGCCACTGTTCATCGTGACCTGCGGCGACGATTTCCTCGAGGCCGACAATCTGGCGCTTGCT
>OGQE01002716.1_pt1 | contig 12430 bp, 13 predicted proteins | sample 1553131 | NCBI WGS metagenome assembly OGQE01 (sample SAMEA2579929, study PRJEB22360) | human gut metagenome | biome: human gut; feature: human-associated habitat; material: faeces | place: Denmark | collected 2008/2010
GGCATGGCCGTGGCGCTGGCTATCGGCATCGGTATCCAGAACGTGCCCGAGGGCGCAGCAGTGGCGCTGCCCATGCTGCAGGAGGGCATGAGCGCACCGAAGGCGTTCGCATTGGGAGCGCTGTCGGGTTTGGCTGAGCCGGTGTTCGGCATCCTCGTGGTGCTGTTCGCCGGGCTCATCTCGCCGTACATGCCGTGGATGCTGGCGTTCTCAGCCGGTGCCATGATGTACGTTGTGGTGGAGGAGCTTATCCCCGAGGCGCATCTGGGCGAGCACTCCAACGCCGGCACGCTGGGCGTGATGGCCGGCTTCCTGGTCATGATGATCCTGGACGTGGCGCTGGGCTAGAGGCGCGGTGCAGGATGCTCTTTCTTGGAGACGCTGCTGGTAGTACTATGTGATACGTTGCACCACGAACAATCAACATGACGTGAACGCATGGCGGAAAGGAACGTCTATGGAGAACTTCGAATTCGTGTCGCCGACCCACTTCGTGTTCGGAAAGGGCGCTGAAGAGCAGGTGGGAAGCAAGCTGGCCGAGCGCGGTGCGCGTACGGTGCTGCTGCACTTCGGCGGCCAGAGCGCCGTGAAAAGCGGCCTGATCGACCGCGTGAAGGCATCGTTGGATGCACAGGGCATCAAGCACGTGGAGCTGGGCGGCGTGCGTCCGAACCCCGAGATCACGCTTGCTCGCGAAGGCATCGCGCTGTGCAAGGAACACGATGTCGACTGGGTGCTGGCCGTGGGCGGCGGCTCGGTCATCGACTCGGCGAAGGCCATCGCCGTGGGCGCGCACTACGACGGGGACGTGTGGGATTTCTTCGAGACGAAGCGGCTGACGGACGACGTGCTGCCCATCGCCGTGGTGCTCACCATCCCGGCTGCCGGCAGCGAGGCGTCGAAGAACACGGTGGTGTCGAACGACGCATTGCAGATGAAATCGGGCTACGCGAACAACGCCCAGCGTCCGAAGCTCGCGTTCATGAATCCTGAGCTCACGTTCACGCTGCCCCCGTTCCAAACAGCTGCGGGCCTTACCGACATGTTCTGCCATCTGCTGGAGCGCTTCTTCGACGACGTGGGCGCGGTGCCGGTGACGGACAACCTGTGCCTGTCGCTTATGAAGACGGTGCGCGCCGAGGCGCCGCGCGTCATGGTGGATCCTGAGAACTACGATGCGCGCGCGAACGTGATGTGGGCCGGCATGTTGTGCCACCAGGGCCTCGCCGGCGTCGGCCGTCACGAGGACTGGGCGACGCACGGCCTGGAGCACGAATTGTCGGCCCTCTATCCCGAGATCACGCACGGCGCAGGCCTGGCCGTCATGTTCCCGGCCTGGATGGAGTTCGTCTACGATGCGAACCCGGCGCGCTTCGCCTACTACGGTCGCGAGGTGTTCGGACTGGCGCCTACGGGCGACGTGAACGCCGACGCGCTGTCGGCCATCGACGAGACGCGCTCGTTCTTCGCCTCGCTCGGCATGCCTATCACGCTCGCGGAGCTCGACGTGGAGGAAGACGACATCGAGAAGCTCATCCCTACGCTCAAAGAGAACAAGGGCGAGCCCTTCGGCAGCTTCAAGAAGCTCACCATGGACGATGCCCGCGAGATCTATAGGATCGCGTTGTAACGGCGCTTGCTTTTGCGCCGCCCGTTCGTATAATAGAGGCGAGCCGCAGGGAGCGGCTAACTCCCCACGGCTCTCGAATCGCTTCGGCGGTTTGGCTTCTTGTTACGGCTCCTTGTCCTTGCGGATCGGGAGCCGCTCCACTATTGCGGTCAAAAAACCCAGCAAGCTGGAAGCGAACTCAAGGATCGCCGCTATCAAGGCCAAAACGGTCATGGCGTCCACCTCCCTCCGTGCGGTCCCTCGCTCGGGAGCATCTGGTGGAAAGGGGTGTGGTGCCGCGCCGCCTCTGCGCTTCGTACCTCTTAGTATAGCGACCGCGTATCATGCGCAGATGGCGCGCATCCAGCGCGGATCTTCCTCGATCTCGCGCGCTTCCAACGCGCTTCCAACGCGGATTCCATATTTCTTGCCAGTGTTTCCAACACGGTTTGAGCGTACGCCTGGCGTGGGTCTTGCGTCGATCTAGCGCCGGCACGAAAAAGACGGCCTCTCGAAACTTTACAGACTTTTGACCGGCATCCGACACGGTTCTGATGCTCCGTCTTCATCATGTTCCTTGCAGCGGGCCTCCGATGCCCGCGCTTCAGCGGAAAGCAATGCGCTCGCAAAGCGCATCGAAGGAAGGAAGAAGATGAAGAAGCGTTTGGCAATGGCGGTGAGCGCGGCGGTTCTGGCGCTGGGACTGTTCGGGCTGTTCGGTTGTGCGTCGGGCAACGGCGATGGTGCGAGCGGCGCAACCGACGGAGGAGCGTCGGCTTCGACCAGCCCGTCCGGCGAGGTCTCGGTCTATTCGCGCGAGGACGGCTCCGGCACGCGGGGTGCGTTCATCGAGCTGTTCGGCATCGAGGAAAAGGATACCAACGGAGACAAGGTTGATCTGACCACTCCCACGGCCGCCATCACGAACGCCACGTCCGTCATGATGACGTCCGTGGCGGGCGACGCGAACGCCATCGGCTACATATCGCTCGGTTCGCTGAACAACACGGTGAAGGCGCTCAGCATCGACGGCGCCGAAGCTACGGCCGAGAACGTGAAGAGCGGCACGTACAAGGTGGCCCGTCCGTTCAATATCGTGACGAAGGACGGCGTGTCCGATGTGGCCCAGGACTTCATCGACTACATCATGAGTTCCGACGGTCAGAAGGTGGTCGAGGAGAACGGTTGCATCTCCGTTGCCGACAACGCGGGCTCCTATAAGGCTTCCGGCAAGTCCGGCAAGATCGTCATCGCCGGTTCCTCGTCCGTGACCCCGGTCATGGAGAAGCTGGCCGAGGCGTACAAGGCTCTCAATCCCGACGTCGCCATCGAGGTCAACCAGTCCGACTCCACCACCGGCGTGAACATGGCCACCGAGGGAACCTGCGACATCGGCATGGTCTCCCGCGAGCTCAAGGACTCCGAGAGCGGCGTGAAGGCCACGGTCATCGCCCAGGACGGCATCGCGGTTATCGTGAACCCGGATGCCTCCATCGACGAGCTTACGTCCGACCAGGTGAAGGGCATCTACACCGGCGAGCTGACCACGTGGGAAGATGTTATTCCGTCGGCTTAACAGCCGCCGGAAGAGCTCGACGCTGCGAGGCGCCGATGCACCCCGCCTCGGCGCCTCTCGCTGACATAGCCAGACCAAGGAGTGTACATGTTCCACCTGCACATCAAAGAGGGCATAGCGAAGGCGCTGTTCGTGGCCGCCGCGGGGATATCGGTCCTCGCGGTGGCTCTCATCTGCGTCTTTCTCTTCGCGAACGGCGTGCCGGCCATCGCGCAGATCGGCCTTCCCGAGTTTCTTTTCGGCACTACGTGGCGTCCCGCCAACGATATCTACGGCATCTTCCCGATGATCGTGGGCAGCATCTACGTGACCGCCGGCGCCATCCTGGTCGGCGTTCCTACGGGGCTTTTGTGCGCCATCTTCCTGTCGCGGTTCGCCAGCGGCAAGATCGCGGCGTTCCTCAAGCCGGGCGTAGAGCTCTTGGCGGGCATCCCGTCGGTTGTCTACGGCTTCTTCGGCCTGGTGATGATCGTGCCGTTTATTCGCGACAATATGCCGGGCCGCGGCCTGTCGCTTCTGGCCGCTGCCGTACTGCTGGGCATCATGATCCTGCCCACCATCATCACCGTTGCGCAGAGCGCGCTCGATGCTGTGCCCAAGAAGTACTACGAGGGTGCGCTGGCGCTGGGTGCCGATCACGAGCGCTCGGTGTTCCGCGTTATCGTTCCCGCCGCCGTCTCCGGCATCATGGCCGGCATCGTGCTGGGCGTGGGCCGCGCCATCGGCGAGACCATGGCCGTCATCATGGTGGCCGGCAACCAGCCCATCGTTCCCGAGAGCATCTTCGAGGGCGTGCGCACCATGACCGCCAACATCGTGCTGGAGATGGGCTACGCGGCCGACCTGCACCGCGGCGCGCTCGTGGCCACGGGCGTGGTGCTGTTCGTGTTCATCCTGCTCATCACTATGTTGTTCAACGTTATCAAGAAGCGGGGTGAGACGAGGTAATGAGTCCCAAGCTGACGATCGCCTACGAATCGGTCGACGCCTCCCCGGCGCCCGCCGCCAACCCGGGCGATCGGATCGATGCGATGTTCGAAGCGGCGGAAGAGCGTCATCGCGCCGCACGCCGCGTGGTTTCCATGCTGATGCGAGCGCTGGTGTATCTGGGCGCGCTGCTGACCACGGCGGTGCTGCTGTTCCTGGTGGGCTACATCCTGGTGAACGGCGTGCCGTACCTCACGCCCAGCCTGTTCGAGTGGGAGTACAACTCCACGAACGTCTCACTCATGCCGGCGCTGGTGAACACGCTGCTGATGGCGGCCCTCTCGCTGCTCATGGCGGTGCCGGTGGGCGTGGGATCGGCCATCTACCTGGTGGAATACGCGCCGCGCGGCAGTCGTTTCGTAGCTGTCGTGCGTACCCCCGCCGAGACGCTGCAGGGCATCCCGTCCATCATCTACGGCCTGTTCGGCATGTTGTTCTTCGTGACGGCGCTGCATTGGAACCTGTCGCTTTTGGCGGGTGCCTGCACGCTGGCCATCATGGTGCTGCCCGTGGTCATGCGCACCACCGAGGAAGCGCTGCTGGCCGTTCCCGACGCGTACCGCGAAGGCGGGTTCGGTTTGGGCGCCGGCCGTTTGCGCACGGTGTTTCGCTGCGTGCTGCCTTCGGCCGTGCCCGGTATCCTGGGCGGCGTGATACTGGCGCTCGGCCGGTGCGTGGGCGAGGTGGCTGCGCTCATTTTCACGGCCGGCTCCATCGCCCAGATCCCGAACTTCGCCGGCGAGGGCGCCATGGCGGTGTTCGATTCCGCCCGCACGCTGGCCGTGCACATGTACGCGCTGGCCAGCGAAGGCCTGCACGTGAACGAGACCTATGCCACGGCGGTGGTGCTGCTGGTCATGGTGGTGCTTCTGAACCTCCTGGCCACGTTCGCCGCCAAGAAGATGAACAAGGGAGGCACCTATGACTAACGTCACGCTTGAGAGAACCGCTCCGACCCAGAACGCCCCGGCTACCTACATGCCCCAGGCGCAGGGCCAGGCGGCCGACCGCCGCATCAAGGAGAAGGCGCCCGTCGACGCGCCCGCCAAGATGGGCGTGCGCAACCTCGATCTGTACTACAAGGATTTCCACGCGCTGAAGGGCATCGACCTGCAGTTCCCCAAGAACCAGGTGACGGCGCTCATCGGCCCGTCGGGCTGCGGCAAGTCCACGCTGCTGAAAAGCCTCAACCGCATGAACGACCTGGTGGAAGGCTGCCGTATCGAAGGCGAGATCACGTTGGACGGCGAGGACGCCTACCGCTCCATCGACGTGAACAATCTGCGCCGTCGGGGGGGCATGGTGTTCCAGAAGGCCAATCCGTTCCCCATGAGCGTGTACGACAACGTGGCCTTCGGCCCGCGCACCCACGGCATCAAGAAGCGCGAGGATCTGGACGCCATCGTGGAGCAGAGCCTGCGCGACGCCGCCATCTGGGACGAGATGAAGGACCGCCTGAAGAAGAACGCGCTCGGGTTCTCCGGCGGCCAGCAGCAGCGCCTGTGCATCGCGCGCGCGTTGGCGGTGCGCCCCGAAGTGCTGCTGATGGACGAGGCCACCAGCGCGCTCGACCCTATCTCCACCGCTAAGATCGAAGACCTTGTGGGCGAGCTCAAGAGCAAGTACACGGTGATCATGGTGACGCACAACATGCTGCAGGCGCTGCGCGTGTCCGACAAGACCGCGTTCTTCCTGCTGGGCGAGATGGTGGAGGCCGGCTCCACCGACGACATCTTCACGAACCCGGCCGACCCCCGCACCGCCGACTACGTGGCGGGAAGGTTCGGCTAGGTCGGAGCGTTGTCATCCTGAGCGCAGCGCCGAAGTCGCGGCCTGTCATCCTGAGCGGAGGCGGCTAAGCCGCGTTCCCTCAGGATGACAAAGGGGCTTCCTTTCGGCTTTACGCAAATTTGACGTTGCCGCAAGCCCGTGGTTTTTCCTCCTGCTTTACAATAGGTTCGACGGCGGCGAAAGCGCGCTGCCGGCCGAAAGGACCAACCCATGATCTACTACGTTGAAGACGATACCAACATCCGCGACCTCACGGTGTACGCTCTCAAGCAGGCCGGATTCGAGGCGGCGGGCTTCCCGGCGGCGGGCGAGTTCTTCGCCGCGTGCAAGGAGCGCCTCCCCGAGTTGGTGCTGCTCGACATCATGCTGCCGGAAATCGACGGGCTCGAGATCCTCCATATGCTGCGCGAGAACCCGGCGACCAAGCATCTGCCCGTGATGATGCTCACGGCCAAGGGCACCGAGTTCGACACGGTGAGCGGCCTCGATGCCGGCGCTGACGACTATCTGGCCAAGCCTTTCGGCATGATGGAGCTGGTCAGCCGCGTGAACGCGCTCATGCGCCGCGCGTCGGCGCCTCCCGTCATGGCCGACGACGAGCTGTCTTGCGGTCCTATCGAGCTATGCGTGTCGGCTCACACCGTGCAGGTGGGCGGCGAGCCCATCACGCTCACGCTCAAGGAGTTCGACCTGCTGCACACGCTGCTGCAGAACCAGGGGCACGTGCTGTCGCGCAGCCAACTGCTGGAAGACGTGTGGGGTATGACGTACGTGGGGGAGACGCGCACGGTGGATGTGCACGTGCAGACGCTGCGCCAGAAGCTGGCCGCGGCGCAAGAAGGGGCCGACGCCCTCGTTCGTACGGTGCGCGGCGTGGGCTACTGCATCAAACCCTCCTCGTGAGCGCGCGCATGAGCCCGACGCATTTCAAGGTTAAGAGCCTGTCCGGCAAGATTTTCACGAGCGTGCTCGCGTTCACGTTGGCCGTCATCGTTGCGCTGTCCGTGACGATGACCACCATCTACTACCTGTCTTACGAGCACGACGCTGAAACCGAGCTTGCGGCCAGTGCCCAGGATGCGGCGCGCTATCTGAACGCCACTCCGTCGTCCGAGAATGCTCCCGCGCTGAAAGAGCAGTTCAGTGGACTGACGCGCTACACGCTCATCGATGCGGACGGCACGGTGCTGTTCGACAGCGCCGCCGACACCGATGCCATGGACAACCACGCCGACCGCCCCGAGGTGCAGGAAGCGGCAGACATGGGCGAGGCCGTCACCATGCGCTACTCTGAAACGCTGGGCACCGACACCGTGTATGCGGCGGTGAAGCTGGACGACGGCAGTATCGTGCGCCTGTCCGAGACGCGGCATTCGCTGCTATCGTTTCTCAGCGAGATGCTCATGCCCGTGCTCATAGCGCTCATCGTGGCAGTGGCGCTCGTGTTCCTGCTGTCGAAGATACTTACGAGCCGGATCATGAAGCCCATCGACGCGCTCGATTTCGCGAACCCCTTGGACAATGAGATATACGAGGAGATGGACCCGCTGCTCATCCGGATCGACGAGCAACAGCGCCAGCTCAAGCAGCAGAACAGCGAGCTGGCCGAAGCCGAGAACATGCGCCGCGATTTCTCCAGCAACGTGAGCCATGAGATGAAGACGCCCCTGCAGGTGATATCGGGCTACGCCGAGCTCATGAAGAACGACATGGTGCAGCCCTCCGACCGCCAGAAGTTCGCCGCGCTCATCTACGACGAGGCGCAGACCATGCGCTCGCTGATCAACGACGTGCTGACGCTGTCGAAGCTTGACGAGTCGGCCTTCGAGAACGACGGTGCGACGGCCATTAACCTGTACGCGGTGGCGCAGCGCGTGGCCGGGAGGTTGTCCAGCTTCGCGGACGACCAGGGCGTGCGCGTGCGGGTGGAGGGCGCGTCGGCGTGCATCGCGGGCAGCGAGACGTTGGCCGAGGAGATGCTGTACAACCTCATCGAGAACGGCATCCGCTACAACCACGAAGGCGGCCTCGTCACCATGAAGGTGGGCTCCGAATGCGTGGAAGGCGCGGACGCGAACGCCGCGTACCAGACGGTCGTGCGCGTCAGCGACACGGGACCGGGCATCCCGGCCGAGTTGCACGACAAGGTGTTCGAACGCTTCTTCCGCGTGGACAAGAGCCGTTCGAAGGAAACCGGAGGAACGGGACTGGGTCTGGCCATCGTCAAGCATGCGGTTATGTACCACGGAGGCGTTATCGAGGTGGAGAGCGCCGAAGGGCAGGGCACCACGTTCGTGCTGCGTTTTCCCAGCGCTTGACCTCTCGGCTACTATCGAGCATGCACGGCTTTTTGCGCCCTCTCCGGAGGGCGCTGCCGTTCTTCTGGAGCTTGCGATCGGGCGCGCACGTTACTGAGAATATCGCTATACTAGGACGCAATACCAGTAACCGCGAAGCGCAAACGCCGGCATGTCCGTTACCGTGAACGAAGGCTCTCCATGGCTGAATACAACGACGATCTGAACTATCCCGATCCGTTCTACATCTCGGACATCGAGACGTACGAGCTTCTGCACGTGAACGAGGCGGGCCGCCGGCTTTTCAAGGTGCCGCTCGATGCCGATCTGGAGGGCGTCAAGTGCTACGAATTCCTGCAAGGGCGCGATGAGCCGTGTCCGTTCTGCACGAATCATCTGCTCAGCGTCGAGAAAAGCTACGTGTGGGAATTCACGAACCCTTTGACGAACCATCGTCATCTGCTGAACGATCGTCTGATCAACTGGGGTGGGAAGCTGGTTCGTCTTGAGGTGGGCTTCGACCTCACCGATCAAAAAGAAGAGGGTATGCGCTTTCGGAACCTGCATCGCAACGAGGAGGTCATCCTCGAGATCGCTAACGATCTGTATCGCGAGACCGATCCGGAGCGCGCGTCCGTGCGCATGCTCGAACGGTTGGGCGAGGAGCTTGGAGCCGAGCGTTCCTATCTGTTCTCGGCTCGCGGAGAAGGGTTCAGCAATACGCACGAGTGGTGTGCTGACGGCATATCCTCCCAGATCGAAAGCCTTCAGGATATGGACTACCGTTTGTTCGAGCGGTGGCTCGACCTGTTCGGTCGGGGGGGAATGCGTGCTGATCGAGGATCTGGACGCCATCAAGGGCGTTGTCGATCCTCGGGAGTACGAAACGCTGCACGTGCAGGAGATCGCCAGTCTGGTCGTCGCACCCATCGAACGCGACGGGCGTCTCGTGGGCTTCCTCGGCATGGACAACCCTCCGGCCGACCAGATCCGCGACATCGCGCCGCTGCTGCGCACGTTGTGCTACTTCTACAGCATGACGTTGCAGCGTATCGAAAACGAGCGCCAGCTGGTGGCGATGAGCTACCACGATTCTCTGACCGGGCTATACAATCGAAACCGCTACAACGAGGACGTGCGGCGCCTTGAGAAGCTGGCGCGCCCGTTCGGCGCGGTTTTTCTCGATGTCAACGGCATGAAGGAGATCAACGATCGCGGCGGCCATGCTGAAGGCGACCATCTGTTGCAAGCATGCGCTCAGACGATGCAGCGCGTTCTCGGAGAGGTTGCGCGGCTGTACCGTGTGGGCGGCGACGAGTTCGTGGCCACGGTCGTGGATACCGACGAAGCGGGCTTTCGGTCGCTTGTGGAGCGGCTGCAGAAAGCGTTCGACGAAGTTCCGTCGTGCGAGGTGGCTATCGGCGCGCAATGGACGCCGCGATCGAGTGAGATCGATAGAACGTTGTTCGATGCAGACGAGGCGATGTACCGCGATAAGCGCCGTTTCTACCAGAACAGGAGCACGTCGGACGTAGCGCCTTCTCGACGTGCTCGCGGCGACCGCTTCGACGAGCGCGAAAGGGCGAAGGCGCGAGATGTCGCGCAGGAAGGCACGCTCATGGAGCTGCTGGGCATCAGGTTTGCTCGTCATAGGTTGGATGAAGCTTTCACAACTCTCGAATCCAATGCTTGCTACAGTTTGGTGACGGGCGACGACGAGGAGGGGCGTCGAGCCGTCGGTGCGTTGGCCAAGGAGGCTCGCGAGGCGGGCGAGCGAGGCTTCGCCGGAACCGTGTGTGTGAATCGCGGCGGCGCTCCCGCACGGGTGCGAGTTTCAGGCGCTTTCGCAGAAGACGAGGCCGCGGGAGGTGCGGTGGCGCTCGCGTCCTACGTCGATGTCGAAGATGCGCTTGCGTCCATGGGAAAGGAAGCCTACAGGCCCTCGAACAGCTGACCCAGCGTCACGCCCAAGCCGAGCGCGACCTTCTCCATGAAGTCGATGGTGGCGTTGCGGTTGCCCGCCTCCACCTTGGCGAGGTACGACCGTCCTACACCCGTCATGAGCGCAAGCTGCTCCTGCGTCAGATTGCTCTCCTCGCGAAGCGCCCGGACGCGCTGTCCGACGTTTTTTCTCGTTGCGTGAGTCATAAACAAAGAGTACGGTCTTGTGCGGTATACTACGTGACCTATAGGGCACAATCTGCGAATGTGCCGAGTAGATGCAGGGAGGCATCGAGGGAGGCTCGCATGATCCAAGACGAAGTGCTGTTCACTTTGCAATTGGCTACCGTAGTGGTCGATCTGCATCGCCGTATCGGCGATTCGATTGCAGAGCTGTGCAAGGTGTCTTACCTAGAGTTCTGCCTACTGTCTTCGGTGCGATCCCATGGTGGTGCGATGCTGCTTGCCGATTTTTCCCGCAACGCGCTAGCAAGTGAGAACACTGTCGTAGTGGCTGCGAATGCGTTGTCGCGGGCGGGGCTCGTGAACAAAGGGCGTTGTGCGAGCGACGGTCGGCTGATCGTTCTCGAGGAGAATGTCGCCGGCGCTCGTACGCTCACGCGGGGGTACGAAGGCATATACCGAAATCTGCGATCGTCGGTGTGGGCGAACCATACCAACGAGGACATTGAAGAGATCATGAGCTCCTTCCCGTCGGTGGCTGAAAAGCTTGGGGTGGACACGGTTGAGATCAACCGCTCATGCCATTCGGTTCTCACTCCGGCTTATCTCATGATCGTCGCGGCGTTGTTGCGGCGTTGGGCGCAGGTTGTCGTGCAATATGCTGGACTGTCGTTCGTCGAGTATCGATGCCTTGCCGTTTTGGAAACGCGGCCTTCGCCTTTGCCTTGCTCGGTTATCGCCGAGATTCTCATGCTCGAGCGAACCACGGTTTCTACGCTGGTGGCGAAGTTAGCTCGCAAAGGTCTGGTTTCATACGGCGTCGGAGTTGATCGTCGCCACAAGGCGATCAGTCTCACCGAGAAAGGCGAGGTGAGCGCCGCGTTGGTCACGGGCAAGCTGGGTCGCGTCACGGCCGAGCTGTATGCCGGCGTGGATGCTTCGCTCAAATCCAAAACGAACGAATTGCATATGCGCATGTACGCAACGTACTCCCGCGCATAGTATCGGTTTTATTTAGCCTGATCAAACTATTGTCGCCTATCCTTCTTACGCTGAATCGCATGATGCGTCGCATCATGCGAAAAACGTTGTATCAGAATGGATACACCTCGTAGACTGGCAGTATGGAAGCCATGGGGAAACGGGGAAGCTATGAAGCGAAACGAAAGAAGGGTGCCTTACTCGTCGGCAAAGGCGCTGGCGTGCGCGTTCTCGACGTTTGCGGTTTTGGCGCTTGCGCTTACGGGATGTGCGCCGAAAGCTAACGACGCCGTTGTTACGGGCGAAGACGAGGCTGCGGCAGTGCAAGTCGACTTCACGTGGTCTGAAACCGGCGATTGCAGTATGTGCCACGCAAAGGAACAGGCGTCGTTCGAAGACGGTTCCTGTGCGATATCTCGGCACAAGGACGTGGCTTGCTCTCAGTGCCATGCCGATGTAGCAGCGCTTTCTGCGGCGCATGAAGGAGCCACCGCTGAAAAGGCAGCCAAGGCCGTCCTCAAAACCACAGCGGTGGATGTTGCGACGTGCGAGAGCTGTCACTCGCAAGACGAGGTGGAGGTCGTTACGGCTGGCGTAACCGTGCTAACCGACATGAATGGAACGATAGTGAACCCGCATGCGTTGCCAGAATCGGCCGACCATGCCGAAGTCTCCTGCGTGAGCTGTCATCAGATGCATGCGGCGGGCTCCATCGAGAAGAAGGCTCAGCGTGCATGCGCCAGTTGTCATCACGCCGACGTGTACGAATGCTACACCTGCCATAGCTAGGGTTTGCGCGAATCCGCGCGAAGGGATAACGCGGTTTTGCCGCGTGCCCCGCCGCGCCGAGAAACGGTCGCGGCGGCATATAGGAGGAAGGGAAAGGTACGATTATGGGGAACGAGAATGCACGCTTCTCTCGCCGAAACTTTTTGAAGGGGACCGGCGTTGCGGCGCTGGCAATGGCGGGCGGTGCGCTGGTTGGATGCTCATCCGGAAACGATGCATCCGCTTCAGGTGTCTCGTCCGAGTCGACCGCTGTCGACGGCTCGTCCATCGCGTGGA
>OGQE01002720.1_pt1 | contig 12420 bp, 10 predicted proteins | sample 1553131 | NCBI WGS metagenome assembly OGQE01 (sample SAMEA2579929, study PRJEB22360) | human gut metagenome | biome: human gut; feature: human-associated habitat; material: faeces | place: Denmark | collected 2008/2010
CATCTTCCTTCCCCTCCGGCGGTCTGCGCGCCACCTGCGAGGCCCGCGGCTACACCGCATGGGACCCCACCAGCTACGCTTTCGTGAAGGATGACGTGCTGTGCATCCCCACTGCTTTCGTCAGCTACACCGGCGAGGCACTGGACAAAAAGACCCCCCTGCTGCGCTCCATGAACGCACTGTCCGGTCAGGCCATCCGCATCCTGAAGCTGTTCGGCAAGGATGTTGATTACGTCTCCACCACCGTCGGCCCCGAGCAGGAGTACTTCCTTGTCAAGAAGGAGGATTACGAGGCCCGTCAGGATCTGATCCTCACCGGCCGCACCCTGTTCGGTGCTCCCTCTGCCAAGGGTCAGGAGCTGGAGGAGCATTACTTCGGTGTCATCCGTCCCGAGGTCTCCGCATTTATGAAGGAGCTGGACGAGGAGCTGTGGAAGCTGGGCGTTCCCGCCAAGACCAAGCACAACGAAGTGGCTCCCTGCCAGCATGAGCTGGCCCCCATCTTCGACACCACCAATGTTGCCATTGACCACAACCTGCTGACCATGGAGATGATGAAGAAGATCGCTCCCAAGTACGGTCTGGTCTGCCTGCAGCACGAGAAGCCCTTTGAGGGTGTGAACGGCAGCGGCAAGCACAACAATTGGTCCATGTCCACCACCCACGAGAACCTGCTGGACCCGGGCGACACGCCCATGGAGAACCTGCAGTTCCTGGTATTCCTGGCCGCTGTCATCAAGGCAGTGGATGAGTATGCTGATCTGCTGCGCACCTCCGTTGCCACCCCGGGCAATGATCACCGTCTGGGTGCCAACGAGGCTCCCCCGGCCATCATCTCGATCTTTGTGGGCGAAGAGCTGGAAGCTGTCATCGATGCCATTGCATCTGATTCGCCTTATGCCGGCCCCGTCAAGATGAAGATGGATCTGGGCGTGGATGTCCTGCCCAAGTTCAGCAAGGACACCACCGACCGCAACCGCACCTCTCCCTTCGCCTTCACCGGCAACAAGTTCGAGTTCCGTATGCCCGGTTCTGCTGAGAACCTGAGCGATGCCAACACCATCCTGAACACTGCTGTTGCCAAGGAGCTGAAGGGCTACGCCGACGAGCTGGAGGGCGCTGAGGACTTTACCAGCGCTGCCATTGCTCTGATCAAGCGCACCATCCGTGACCACCGCCGTGTCATCTTCAACGGCAACGGCTACACCGCCGAGTGGGAAGAGGAAGCAGCACGCCGCGGCCTGCCCAACAAGAAGAACACGCCCGCCGCTCTGCCCGCACTGATCGACCCGAAGAACATCCAGCTGATGGAGGATTTCGGTGTTCTGACCAAGATCGAGATGGAAAGCCGTTACGAGGTCGAGATGGAGCACTACTCCAAGATCATCAACATCGAGGCTCTGACCATGCTGGAGATGGCCCGCAAGCAGCTGCTGCCCGCCATCAACGCCTACATGAGCGAGGTTGCCAACACCGCTGCATCCAAGCTGGCCGTCAGCGAGGCCATCAGCGTGCGCAGCGAGACCAAGACCCTCACCCGCCTGTCCACCGATGCCGATGCCATGAGCGATGCCATCGATGCCCTGCAGGCTGCCGTGGATACCGCTGAGGCCATGACCGATGAGAGTGCCAAGGCTGTTTCCTTCCACGATGACGTTCTGCCCAAGATGGATGCTCTGCGCGCCGCTGCTGACGATGCCGAGACCATCTGCGGTGAGGACTACTGGCCTCTGCCCAGCTACAGCAAGATGCTCTACTACGTCTGATCTTTCTGACATAGCTTGATAAGCATCGCTGGGTTGTTGGATTTTTAAGCCATTCCCCTTTTCCTATTTCTTACACCAGCCTAAAGACCTGCTTTGCGCATACGAAGCAGGCCTTTAGGCGTTTTTTAAGAACGCAAGCTGATTTTTTCAGTTTTGCACTGTTGTGCCATTTGCCGCGCCCTGCGGCTCGGAGGGAACCACTATGAGCTATAATACCCAACAGGACATCCTTGATTTTGTGGAGGACAACAACGTCAAATTCGTCCGCTTTGCCTTCTGCGATATCTTTGGCACCCAGAAAAACATCGCCGTGCTTGCCAGCGACCTGCCCAAGGCCATGGAGGATGGTGTCTGCTTTGACGGCAGCTCCATTGCCGGTTTTATGAAGGTGGAGGAGAGCGATCTTGTGCTCCGGCCCGATCTTTCCACCGTGACCATCCTGCCCTGGCGGCCCACCGAGGGCCGGGTGATGCAGTTCTTCTGTGACGTGGAAAAGCCGGACGGCGCTTCCTTTGGCGGCAACTGCCGCGGCTTCCTGCGCCAGATGAGCCGCAGCTTCCGCAAGCTGGGCCTGACCTGCAACGTGGGGGCCGAGTGCGAGTTCTACCTGTTTGAGAATGACGACCGGGGCCGCCCCACCCGCATCCCCATCGACTTTGGCGGCTACTTTGATGTAGCCCCGCTGGATGCAGGTGAGAACCTGCGCCGGGACATCTGCCTGACCATGGAGCAGATGGGCATGAGCCCCCAGCACAGCCATCACGAGAGCGGCCACGGCCAGAATGAGATCGACTGCCACTACGCCGGCCCCCTGAAAACAGCCGACCATGTGATGATGTTCAAGCAGATCGTGCGGGCTGTTGCCATGCGCAACGGCATCCACGCCAGCTTCCTGCCCAAGCCCCTGCCGGATCAGGCAGGCAGCGGCCTGCACATCAACCTGTCCCTTTACATGGATGGCCGCAACCTGTTTGAGGGCGACATTGCCCCGGACAGCATTGCAGGCAGCTTTATGGCCGGTGTGCTGGCCCACAGCCGGGAGCTGACCGTGTTCACCAACCCTCTGCCCAACAGCTATCAGCGCTTTGGCTGCGATGAAGCGCCCCGCTATGTGAGCTGGAGCCGCCAGAACCGCAGCCAGCTGGTGCGCATCCCGCAGGTCAAGGGCAACAACTGCCGCATGGAACTGCGCAGCCCTGACCCTGCCTGCAACCCCTATCTGGCCGTGGGTCTGGTGCTGGCCGCCGGTCTGGATGGCATCGAGCACCGGATGGTGCTGCAGGCCCCCATCAACAAGAACCTGTTCGATCCCACCGAGGCCGCAGGTCTTGGGCTGGAAAGACTGCCTTCCACGCTGGAGGAGGCCGTGCAGGCCGCGCAGGAGAGCGAATTTCTGCACCGCGTGCTGCCGGAAGAGCTTTCGCATCGGTACTATGAGGAAGAACTGAAGCGCTGTGCCGCCCTGAAAGCTGCCGCCGACCCGGCAGAGTACGAGCGGGTGCACTACTTCAACGCCATCTGAACCGCTTTTGAGGGAATGTACGAAGGGGCAATGATTCGGCCCCTTGCCTGGATGTAAGAGAAAGGAGCGATTCAAATGGGACGTGCTCTGATCGTGAGCGCCGGAGCAAGCTCCAACGAGTACATCTCCGCACGGCTGGCAGAGCTGGGATACACCCGGCCTACGATCATTCCCAGTGGTGCCGAGGCCCGGCGCAGGATGCTGGAATCTGATTTTGAGTTGATCGTGGTCAACGCGCCTTTGCCGGACGAGTTCGGCCACGAGCTGTGTTCCTCTGCCGTAGAAAAAACAGACGCAGGCGTGGTGCTGCTGGCCAAGGCAGCAGCCGCCGAGCAGCTGCTGGCCCCCATGAGTGAGCAGGGGGTGCTGCTGCTGAGCAAGCCGTTCTCCAACACGCTGTTCCTGCAGGCCATCCATCTGGCCGCGGCCAGCAACCACCGCCTGCAGCTGCTCCGGCAGGAAAACGCGCGGATGCAGGAAAAGATCACACAGGTACGGCTGGTCAGCCATGCAAAATGCTGTCTGGTGGAGCGGGAGCAGATGAGCGAGGATGCCGCCCACCGCTACATTGAAAAGCGCGCCATGGACACCCGGCGCAGCCGTGCAGAAATTGCACAGGAAATCCTTGATTCTTACGAGGATTAGGATTATAATCTGGTGTTGTATGTTTTGTTTCGGATGCAGGCGCATCCGCACTGGGAAAGAATGATCTCTGAAAGATAAATTAGAGGAGGACTGAACAAATGGCAAAATTCATCTTTGTGACCGGCGGCGTTGTCTCCGGTCTGGGCAAGGGCATCACGGCGGCTTCTCTGGGCCGCCTGCTCAAGTGCCGCGGACTGAAGGTCGCCAGCCAGAAGCTGGACCCTTATGTGAACGTGGACCCGGGTACCATGAGCCCCCTGCAGCACGGTGAGGTGTTCGTGACCGATGACGGCACTGAGACCGACCTTGATCTGGGTCACTATGAGCGCTTCATCGACGAAAATCTGAACAAGTACTCCAACCTGACCACCGGCAAGGTGTACTGGAACGTGCTGAACAAGGAGCGCCAGGGCGCTTATCTGGGTCAGACCGTCCAGATCATCCCCCACATCACCAACGAGATCAAGAATTACATCTACAACATGGCATCCTCTACCGATGCCGATGTGGTCATTACCGAGATCGGCGGCACCACCGGCGATATTGAGAGTCAGCCCTTCCTGGAGGCCATCCGTCAGGTGGGCCTGGAGCAGGGCCGCGACAACTGCTGCTACATCCATGTTGTGCTGGTGCCCTATATTTCCGGCTCCGACGAGTACAAGTCCAAGCCGGCCCAGCATTCCGTCAAGGAGCTGCAGGGCATGGGCGTGAACCCCGATATCATCATCCTGCGTGCTGACGGCAGCGTGGGCGGCGATATCCGCCGCAAGATCAGCACCTTCTGCAATGTCAAGCCTGAGTGCGTCATTGAGAACCTGACCATGCCCAGCCTGTACCAGTGCCCGCTGATGCTCCACACCAACGGTCTGGATGATGTGGTGGTGGAAAAGCTCAAACTGGACGTGCCACCCGCCGACCTGACCGAGTGGAAGGGTGTGGTCTCCCGCATTGCCACCCGCAGCAAGACCTGCACCATTGCGCTGGTGGGCAAGTACGTCAAGCTGCACGACGCTTATCTTTCCGTGATGGAGAGCCTGTACCACGCCGGTTTTGAGAACGACAGTCAGGTAGACATCAAGTGGGTGGAAAGCGAGGATCTGATCGATCAGGATGCCTGCAAAGAAGTGTTTGCTGACGTGGACGGCATCATCGTGCCCGGCGGCTTTGGCGACCGCGGCATCGAGGGTATGATTCAGGCTGCACAGTATGCCCGTGAGAACCAGATCCCCTACTTTGGCATCTGCCTGGGAATGCAGATCATGGTGATGGAGTTCGCACGCGGCGTGCTGGGCTATGCCGATGCCAATTCCAGCGAGTTCACCCCCGATGGTGCCCACAATGTCATTGCCCTGATGGCCGACCAGCAGGGCAACATCCCCAAGGGCGGCACCATGCGTCTGGGCAAGTACCCCTGCACCGTCAAGCCCGGCACCAAGATGGCCGAGTGCTACGGCGAGGCTGAGATCTGGGAGCGTCACCGCCACCGCTACGAGTTCAACAACGAGTTCCGTCAGGAGATGGAGGATGCCGGACTGGTCATTTCCGGCACCAGCCCTGACGGCCGTCTGGTGGAGACCGTGGAGCTGCCCGGCCGTGACTTCCATCTGGGCGCACAGTTCCACCCCGAGTTCAAGAGCCGCCCCAACCGCGCTCATCCCCTGTTCAAGGGCTTTATCGCCGCCGCACTCAAATTCCGCATCAAAGCACAGCGCGGCATGATGCACGTCTGACCTTCTCAGGCGTTTCGTTCCAGTTCTCCTCGCAGGAGAGGCCTGTAAGATCGCAACAAAAAAGCAGCTGCACTCCGTGTTTTTACGGAATGCAGCTGCTTTTGCTTATATTACTTACTTTTTAGCGGCAGCGGCCTTTTTGCGGGCAGCGCGGCTGGTCTTTTTGGTGGCGGGCTTCTTTGCGGGAGCCTTGGCAGCGGGAGCAGCGGCCTTGACAGGCTCCGCCTTCACCTCTTCGGCCTTAACAGGCTCAGCGGGCTTTTCCTCAGCCTTTGCAGGCTCCTCCACGGGCTTTTCCTCCACAACGGGCTCTTCCTTGACCTCCGGCTTTGCCTCCTCTGCAGGAGCGCTCTCGACCACAGGTGCAGCCTCTACAATGGGCTCCTCTGCCTTCTTGGCAGGGGCACGCTTTGCACGATCCTTCACCTCGGAAATGGTCCACAGCTGGTCATCGCCTGCAGCCTCCTGCCAGATCTGCAGGATGGCACCATCGTTGGCACCCATGCCCACGGTATCGATGCACTTGCCGCTGGCCCAGGAAGAGCGCAGACGGACGGTGCCGGCGGGGGTGGGCTCCACGGTCCACATCTGAGAGGTGCCGCCCACATCCTCCCACAGGTGCAGCCAGGTGCCATTGGCGGTGCCGGTCATCATCAGGTCGATCAGCTTGCCGGATGCGCGGTTGCGGATGCGGTACACGCCGTCACCCTCGCGCACAAAGGCCCACTCCTGCTCGGGCTTGTGCTCGTACTTGCCCAGGCGGATATCGCCGCCGTTGGTGGCCTTCTCCACAGCCTGAATGACACTGCCGCCCTTGGCAGCGATGGTATAGAAGCGATCTGCCTCGATCACGGTCTGCGCTACAGTTTTCATGTAAATCCCTCCAAGTTTGTTTCTTTTGAGCCAATCATTTTCGTTTTACAGGTAAATTATACCACCTGCTGTTATTTTTTACAAGGATTCCTCCATTTCTTTAGCACTATTCACAAAAGGGCCCCGCTTTTCAGCCCGTTTTGCACCGTTTGCGAAAACTTTTCGCCCTGTTTCGCCCCATAAAGCAGCAGCACCCCGTCATTTCTGGTGAGGTGCTGCTGTCGTTTTGGAAAATATCAAAAGGGTTCTGGCAGAGCTCACTTACTGCTTTGCCTGACTGGGATGCGGCTGCACGGGCATTTTAGTGAACAGCGCTTTCAAGACCAGCGGAGTGGCCACACTGGACACGACGATGAGCAGGATGACGGCGGTGAAGTAGACGGAATCCACCACGCCGATGTCCAGACCCTTCTGGGCCACGATCAGGGCCACCTCGCCGCGGGTCATCATGCCAACACCCACCTTGAGGGAATCACCCCAGCTGAACCTGCAGATCTTGGCCGCCAGACCGCAGCCGATGATCTTGGTGATCAGGGCCACCACCACGAAGCACACGCTGAACAGCAGGATCTCCGGAGTCAGGCCGCTGATATCGGTTTTCAGGCCGATGCTGGCGAAGAAGATGGGAGCAAACAGCACATAGTTGCTGATATCCACCCGGCGCTCCACATAGGGGGCATCCTCCAGAGTGCACAGGACGATGCCCGCGATGTAGGCACCGGTGATGTCTGCAATGCCGAAGTAGGCCTCGGCAATGTAAGCCATGGCAAAACAGAACGCCATACTGACGATGGTGATGCGCTGGGTGTGGGGGTTGCGCTTGTCCAGCCACTTCATGGCGAAATGGGCAATGATGCCCACGCCGATGGCGGTGGCGAAGAACAGCACGGTGTTCATCAGCACCTTACCCAGCCCTGTACCGGTGCCGGAGCTTGCTCCCAGCACACAGGTCAGCACCACGATGCCGATGACATCATCGATAACGGCGGCACTGACGATGGTGGTGCCAAGGAAGCTCTTCAGGTGGCCCAGCTCCTGCAAGGTAGCCACGGTGATGGACACGCTGGTGGCGGTCATAATGGTACCGATGAAGAGGGCGCGGTAGAACTCCTGGCTGCCCAGCGCCGAGAAGCCGTAGAACAAACTATAAAGGAGCGTGCCCCCTGCCAGCGGCACCGCCACGCCCACACAGGCGATCAGGGTGGCGATGGGGCCTGCCTTGATCAACTCCTTCAGGTTGGTGCCAAGGCCCGTGGAGAACATCAGCAGCACCACGCCGATCTCTGCGAAGATCGAGATGGTATCGCTGATATGCACAAGGTTCAGCAGACAGGGCCCGATGATCAGGCCCGCGATGATCTCGCCCACCACCTGCGGCGCTTTGAACTTGCGGGCCACCAGCCCGAAGAACTTGGCACTGAGGATGATGATGGCAAGGTTCCGAAAAACAGAATACATAAATTTACATTCCTCCGTTTTATCTCATTTAATAGGGCTGTCGGCCGCGCCCGGCCCCCTATTTTTCTATTATATCGCCGCTCAGAACCAAAATCAAAATACTTTTCAATCTTTCTCGTTAAAAAAACAGACAAAGTTCACCAAAGCTTCAGCACAAATTTTTGTGCGGATTTTTGGCCTGCAGGGCTTGACAAAACAGCAGGGACTTGCTATAATAAATTGCTGTCTGAACAGACACGCCGCACACGGCAGGCAATGCCGCATGTCGTGTGTACCCTTGGCCTCATAACCTTGAGGCCCTTAAGTCCAAAAGGAGGTGCTACAAAATGGCAAAGTACGAAACCATGCTGATTACCAGCGCCGCTCTCGACGAGGAGGCTACCGCCGCTCTGGTTGGTAAGTTCAAGTCCCTGATCGAGGCTAACGGTACGATCGATTCCATCGACGAGTGGGGCAAGCGCCGTCTGGCCTACCCCATCAACGACGAGGAGGAAGGCGTTTACACTGTGATCAACTTCACCAGCGAGCCCAGCTTCCCCGCTGAGCTGGACCGTGTGTACAAGATCACTGAAGGTGTTATGCGCAGCCTGATCGTTGCCCACGAGGAGTAATCTTTTCGTGACAGAAAGGGAGACCGTAAAATGTTGAATGTTGTTGCTATCATGGGCCGTCTTGTGGCGGATCCTGAACTCCGCACCACGCCCCAGGGCACCAATGTGTGCAGCTTCCGCATTGCCTGCGACCGCAATTTTGTGCGTCAGGGTGAGCAGCGTCAGGCTGACTTCATTGATATCGTTGCCTGGCGTTCTCAGGCCGAGTTTGTTTCTAAGTATTTCCAGAAAGGCAGTCTGATCGCCATCGAAGGCTCTCTTCAGACCCGCCAGTATCAGGATAAGAACGGCAACAACCGCACCGCTGTGGAAGTGGTAGCCAACAATATCAACTTTGCAGGCTCCAAAAACAGCAATGCAGGCGGCGGAGCAAATTATCAGAATCATTCTGCTCCCGCCTACCAGAACGCAGCGCCTGCCCGCCCGGCCGCTGTGGAGGCAGCTCCCAGCTACTCTGCCGGCAATGCAGACGACTTCGCCGTCATCGACGACAGCGACGACCTGCCGTTCTGACACGAAACGGTCAATCCGTTAAAAATTCAATAGGAGGTAATAAGCAATGGCTTTTGAAAGAACCGAAGGCTCTCGCCCCGCACGCCCCATGCGTCGCGGCCGCAAGAAGGTTTGCAGCTTCTGTGTCGATCGCATCGACACCATCGATTACAAGGACGTGCCCCGTCTGCGTAAGTACGTCTCTGAGCGTGCAAAGATCATTCCCCGCCGTGTGACCGGCACCTGCGCTTATCATCAGCGCGCACTGACCATCGCCATCAAGCGTGCTCGTCACGTTGCTCTGATGCCCTACGTCAGTGACTAATCTTTAAAGAATCAACTCAATCAAAATAATCAGCAATCAGCAAAGCGCTCTCACCGATGACAAGGTGGGAGCGCTTTTTTGTCTTTTCCCTCCGGCCCGGATGTGCTATACTGAGCTCAGGAGGCGTTTTATTCTTTTTGAGGAGGTTTTTGTCATGAAAAAACGGTATCTTAGACTTGCGGCGCTGACGGCCGGTGTGCTACTGGCCGCACAGACCGGTCTTTCCGCTGCTGCGCTTTCTACCTTTGATGCAGCATACTACGCTGCACAGTATCCGGATGTTGCGGCCGTATGCGGCAATGACGAGGGTGCACTGCTGCGTCATTATCTGGATCACGGCATTGACGAAGGCCGCAAACCTTCTGCGGACGGCATTGCCGGTGATGACGAGCTTTCTTTGACCGAAGCGCAGTTTTCTTCCGTCTGGTCGCCGGTGGCCATCAACAAGCTGGCCCACTACAAGTCTCTCAAGCGCAAATGCACCGATGAGGAGTTTGCGCAGGCATATCAGGAAGCGCTGAAAGTGGTCACACCGCTGGCGCTCATGAGCCGGGAAGACCAGCTTTACGGCATTGCCTCTGCCCTGCGTGCGGTGGTGGATGATGGCTCCATGGCTTACTCTATGGAAGCCAACCATTACAACGACCCCTACGGTTATTTTGTACTGCGCACAGCATCCTGTGCCGGGTGTGCCCGGGCCACCGCTCTGTGTCTGGACATTCTGGGCATCCCATATGAGCATGTGAACGAGAACCAGTACAGCCACCAGTGGTGCCGCGTGCCCATGGAGGACGGCAGCTACTGGATCTGCGATGCGTTCGGCCTGTACTGCGGCCCGGAACCCGAACCCTATCAGCACCCGTATTTTTGAAAAAGCGGATAAACCATTTCAAAACCATGCAATGCCCGGCAGGCTGTGTTATCTGCCGGGCATTGCTTTTTTCTTTCTCCTTTTATAAAACTACTGCTCTATGTTGAAAAGTTACAAATCGGTACGATTTTACCGGTTGTTTCTGATTTGTACCGGGAATTTGCGGAACTGTCGGCACATTTTGATTTGCGCGCAATTCAATCTGCACAAAAGTAGCTCAGAATGCTATGCAATTTTCACGAAAACACTTTTGGGTTATTGATTTTTTATGCAAATTATGCCATACTATAGCCACTGAAAACGTTCCCGACAACGTTCCCGAATCTATTACCGAAAGTGAGGTACTCCGACAAAATGCCGAATCTGACCATTAAGGACATTGCCCGGATCAGCGGCTGCTCGGTAAGCACCATTTCTCGTGTCATCAACGACCGGCCCGATGTCCGGCCCGAGACCAAGGAGCATGTACTCAAGGTAATGCGGGAGGCCGGGTTCGTGCCCAACACCAATGCACGGCAGCTGAAGATCCAGCAGTCCCGCAGTCTGGTGTTCGTGGTCAAAGGCACCCGCAATCTCTTCTTCTCGGACTTCTTAGTCCAGCTGCAGCGGGCCGCCACCCTGTATGGCTACAATGGCATCGTTTCCTATTTGGATGAAAACGCCAACGAGATCGATGCCGCCGAAAAGATCCTGCGGGAGATCAAGCCCAAAGGTATGATCTTTCTGGGCGGCAGCGTAGCCAACTTCAAAAAAGGCTTTGCCAACATCACAGTCCCCTCGGTGCTGACCACACTGGTCTCCGACGAGCTGGACTTTCCCAATCTTTCCATGGTGGGCGTGGATGACCGCGCCGCAGCTTACACTGCTGTGGACTACCTCATCCAGCAAGGGCATCGTAAGATCGCAGTGCTGGGTGGTCCGGTCACCAGTTATCCCAGCGTGATGCGCCGCGAGGGTGCACAGCAGGCGATGCAGGACGCAGGCATCCTGTTCAACGATAAGTTGTACGGCCTGTCCAACTACGATTTTGAGTCTGCCTATCACGCCGTGAACAGCCTGCTGGCCCGCCGGGCCGACTTCACCGCCCTGTTCGCCATGAGCGATGTGATCGCCTTAGGTGCCATCCGCGCGCTGGTGAGCGCCGGGCTGCGGGTGCCGGAGGATGTTTCGGTGATCGGCTTTGACGGCATCACGATGTCCCGTTACTGTGTGCCTGTTCTGACTACCGTTGTGCAGCCCAGTGAACAGATCTCGCTGCAGAGCATTGAGTTGCTGGTGCGGCAGATCGAGCACGGTGCACCGGCCCAGACCATCACCTTGCAGCCGGAGTTGCAGCAGGGCGAAAGCGTAAGGGCGATTTAAATTTTGTTTTCCCTCCGTCAGGGGACGGAGATTTTGAAATAGTTTATTTTTAATAAGAAGGAGAACTTATTATGAAGAAAATGATTACTCGTCGTAACTTCCTGAAGGCCGCTGGCGTTTCCGCCGCTGCTCTGGGTCTGGCTGCCTGCGGCGGCTCCTCCAGCAGCACCGCTTCCTCTGCTGCCAGCTCTACCGCTGCTTCCAGCACCGCTGCAAAGGCAGACGGCAAGGTCTACTACCTGAACTTCAAGCCCGAGCAGGATCAGGATTGGCAGGATCTGGCCGCTGAGTACACCAAGGAGACCGGCGTGCCTGTGACCGTTGTCACCGCCGCTTCCGGCCAGTATGAGACCACCCTGATGAGCGAGATGGAGAAGAGCGAGGCTCCCACCCTGTTCCAGGTCAACGGCCCTGTGGGTCTGGCAAACTGGAAAGATTACTGCCTGGACCTCTCCGACAGCAAGCTGTACGGTGAGCTGACCAGCGACTCCTTTGCACTGAAGGACGGCGACGCCGTTACCAGTATCGCTTACGTCATCGAGACCTACGGCATCATCTACAACAAGGAGCTGCTGACCGCCGCCGGCTACACTCAGGACGACATCAAGGGCTTCGATGACCTGAAGAAGGTCGCCGACGACATTCAGGCCCGCAAGGCTGAGCTGGGCGTCGATGGTGCTTTCACCTCCGCCGGCATGGACGGTTCTTCCGACTGGCGCTTCAAGACCCATCTGGCAAACCTGCCCATCTACTACGAGTACAAGG
>OGQE01002727.1_pt1 | contig 12387 bp, 9 predicted proteins | sample 1553131 | NCBI WGS metagenome assembly OGQE01 (sample SAMEA2579929, study PRJEB22360) | human gut metagenome | biome: human gut; feature: human-associated habitat; material: faeces | place: Denmark | collected 2008/2010
CGGTTTCCCCCTCCGACCCTCCCCCCGCCACAACCTATCGCCTCTCTCTTTTAGAGCATAAAAAAATCGCCACCCGTTTCCGAATGACGACTTTTCATCCACTATTTTTTTAACAGCCATCCAAAACATGATCCCCACACTCACCCAAACCATTACTTTTTCTTTTCTATTTTATTCCGGATTTCATCCAGATATTTTTCCAAAAATCCCGGCATATTCACTCCCAGCCGTTGAATATTTTCAAGAATAGACAGCCATATCGTTATCAACATTCCAAAATTCACTTTATCACTGACTTCAATTTCTACAAACGCGCCAAAATTTCCTATCAATTCCCTGTTGTGAAGTTACAAATTCCATTTTCTTTTCTCCTCGTTTGATCTATTTTACATGCAAATGTCCTTCTCGTTCCTTATGTGCACCTTTATAGAAGAAGAAAGAAAACCAGTTAATGACAAACTACAACATAATAATGGGAAGCCTATCACAATCGTGTGACAGGCTCCCCATTGGTATCAAGGTCTTTATTGCTATCGCTTTCACTATTTTCACTCAACCTGAACGATCGCCGCTGTCTCCGCATTTACCAATCTGCAAGCCCTATGGTGCTTCATCTGTCGAAGGATAGACCCTGACTTCCGGTATTGTGGTTTTTTCGTCCGAAGAAGACCTGCAATTGTCCCATTCTCCCTCTGATACAGATCCATCTCCGAAATCACAAGAAGCTCTCTTCCATCCCGGATGATTTTCTGTGCATGAAGCGCTTTTTCTTCAGGAAGTGTGAGTATCGTGATAGGAGAAGCATCTCCGGTGCAGACCATCACAGCGGCGGCATGAAGCCTCATGCATCATACCGGCATCCGCACATTCTCTACTTACTTATTTAAGGCTCACACCTCAACAACCATTCCGTCCATCTTCTGCGAAAAGCCATCCTCAAACACCATTACCACCAGTCCCTGAAATTCTTCCAAAACATGCTCCACCAGAAATCTTGCCGTTGCAGAATCCACCCGATCCGCCACACCATCCAGAAACAGCACATCCGCATCCTGATAAAGTCCCCGTGCGATCCCGACTCTTTTTCTCTGCCCACCGGACAGATTCTCTCCCTTTTTTCCACACCGCTTAAGCAGTCCATCCTCAAAGGTTTTCACATCCTCGTCCAGAGCTGTTTTCGCCAGAATGCCATTCATTTTTGCATCCTCAATCCCCTCTCCCATAGAAATATTTTCCAAAAGAGAGTCATCGAATAAAACCGGCTCACTCGGTACATAGACGCATTTTTTATCCTTCAATTCTCTGTCGCATACGGAAAATAATGTGCGCAGCGCTTCGCTGCTCTTTTCGCCTTTTAAAATCACGATTTCTTTTTCCGCCGCATGGAACGTTTTCTTTCCACCGCCTGCACAGATTAAAAAATCATATCCGTCTTTTTCCCTGACAAATCCTGCACCATCTGTCTCCTGAAGCAAAAATCCAAGGCGTTCCAGCGATGCGTTCGTCTGCTTCTTTCTTTTTACCAAATTTCCGATCGCATCCGGCAGATATGCCAGAAACGCATAGTAATAGCCAAACATGACAAATTCACCAACCGAAAAGATTCCGTTCATCATAAACGGCAATGCAATCAGTAAAATAATGCCCAATGCCATATTCGAAGAATTGCCGGAAATACTGCCCAGCAGGCTGTCAAAAATTCTGTCCCGAATCTCGCTTTTCGATCTCTCCTGACATTTTCTCTCATACGCGGAAATCACCCGTTCCCGGTTTCCGATCATATAAAAATACTCGGTGTTTTCAAAAAAGTTATTCAGAAAACTCGTCACTTCTTTTGTGTTTTTCCGGGAATTCGTCCGGTATAAGAAAATTTTCTTGCCAAGAACTTTTACCAGAAAAACCGTCAAAGCGGTCGGGAACAGGCTTACAGCCGCAAAGATCGGGTTGATAAAAAACATCACGATTAATATCGAAACGGATAATACGATTTTGGGAACCTGATAATAAAATTCCAAAAAGAAATTTACGACGTCCTCGCATTCATTCCGGTAATAATTTAAAACTGCGCCGTCTGTCTCCCGCGCCGGATTCAGCGATTCCCTCAACACATAGTTTAACAATACACTTTTTACGTTGTATCTCGCCTTGGTTTTCCATTTTTCCACAAAAGCGGAATTGACCTGTTTTACACAATTGATGATCAGTGGAACCATCACGTTGATCAAGATTAAAATGTTTAGGGAATAGATTCCAAGTGTGACGTCTTTTCCTTCAATCACGTTAAAAATGTCTTTTTTTGCAATACCGCTCATTAAAAAACTGAACGTATAAGTGATCGTTTCGACCGCTATCACAAGTAATCCAAAAGCCTTTATGTCTTTCGTGAAAGCCCGATATAGTTCTCTCTTTTTCATTTTCATAATTTGTCCCTCTCGATTCTCAGCAGGTTTCTACCTGTATCCGACTTTCCTCCATATGTATCTTTTTGTGGAATTTCAAGGCACTCCTGTTTTTATGGGACACCATGATAATCGTAGAATCCGTAAATTCCTTTTCAAGGAGCGTATCAATCGTCGTGAGGATTTTATCGTCTATGGAAGCGTCGAATTCATCGACCAGCAAAATACGGGGCTTTGCAATTAATGCTGCTGTCCATGCCAAAATCTGCGCCTCATTTACCGTAAAATCTTCCGGTTTGATGGTATCTTCCAGACCGATTTTCGTCTCTTCCATCCACTGATCCATATGGGTGATTTTCAGCGCCAGCTCAACCGACTGCTTCTCGTAATTGTCGTAAAACCGCACCAGATTGTTCAGCAGCGTATCTTCGATAATCGGATAAAACTGGGAAATATAGAAAACATTTTCCACATATTTTCTCCGGTTAAACTCCCGGATTTCTTTTCCACCGATCAGAATTTTGCCGCAGTCCGGTACATACAGTCCTGCAATCAGATGCAAAATAGTGCTCTTTCCGCAGCCTGTCCTTCCCTCGATCAGCACATTTTCATTCGAGCCGATCGTAAACGATATATCTGACAAAACCCTCGACTGATTGTAGCCAAAAGAAACGTCCGAAAACACAATCTCATTGCCGCTAAATTCTGCAGCTTCTTCGTTTTGATCCTCCTGGGATTCCATTTCAAATATGGAATTCACTCTTTTTAAGGCAGCAAGTGACATCGGCATCTGCGCAAACTGATATTTTAAATGGAAAAACGGCATATTCAATAAGCCGACATAACTCGTCAGCAAATACAGTTCCCCGATTGACAATCTGCCACGATTTAACAGCTGGACTCCGATCAGCAGTGCAATGCCTTCCGCAACATTTAGCAGGGAGAAAAACACCGTCGCCGGCAAATTTCCCCAAAAGGACGCCTTTACCTGTTTTTGCTCAAACTCTGCAAAATCCTTATGGAACCGCTCATGGATATAATCTTCTTTGCCAATTCCTTTTACATCTGCCGCAGCATACACATCTTCGGAAAACTCTCCAAACAGCTTTGTTTCACTCACTCGCGCATCGTTCCATAATGCAGAAAGGCTCTTCTGGGTTCCGATAAAAATGACAAATATCAGAACCGCTATCACACAAAAAATTCCGCCGAGAATCAGCGACTTTGTCAGGAATACAACCAGGATTCCCACTATCATAAATGAGCTGCTCATGATGTCGATCAGCATATTGGAAAAGAATCCAACCATAACGTTGACGTCGCCTTCGATCTTCTCAAAAAAGTCTCCGGTTTTCGACATTTTATGCTGGGAGACGGAAAACTGGAATAATTTTTTCAACAACTCTTTCCGGATTTCATCGCAGACGCTCCTGCCCATTTTTTCGCTTAAATAAGAATTTAAAACTGTTGCAAATCCTTTTACGACCACAACTGCCAAAAAGAACAGAATAAATGCAACAAGCCATGTAATTGTCTGTTTCCCCAGACCGTCTATGATCTTGCTGAGTATGCCTGGCAGCCCCAAAGAGATCACTGTCTCCAAAATCAGCGAAATTAAAATGCCAAAAACAAACCGTTTCCTGGTTCGAAAGATCTGCAATAATGTGTCGCTCAATATTTTCTTTTTCATTGTAGTTTACCCCTGTTATTACCCTGTTGATAGATTTCTCTTTTTCAAACAATAGAATGCAATACAAACTCCCGATGCTTTGATACTCACCCTTCCAATCTATAACTCGCTCTGCGCGAACGTACTGTTGTCACCAATCAACTGCCTGCGCGAATTATCTGCCTCCCCACACGCACAGTTCGTCATAAAATATATCTTATACGATTGTACCATACTTTTCGGGGTTGCAAATAATCTCGTCGAAATTAGCAGCCTGCTCGTAAAAATTGGTAAAAATAGGGGGCGAGTTCCGCGAACATTCTATTGTTATGAAGGGAATTTTCCGCCTGCAAAGCAATAGAATGCACGCTCTGCGAGCATTCTATTGTCATGAATAAAAAATACCGATACATCATGCGACTTTTTTGCACGGTGTACCGGTATCTATACATTTTTCCCAGCTTCAAAATTAACTATACTTAATTTCCAATCCGCTGTTGCTCTGCGATTTTGACTGCATTCCTTTATTCTTTTACTCTTCTGTAGTTTGCAGCCATTTTTTCACTGTTTCCACGTCAAAATCAATCAGCTCCGCGATTTCTTCCGGTGAACGCCCTTTTTTGCCCATTCTGAAAGCAGTTATTTTTGCCTGTTCTTCGCGTCCTTCCGCGTAGCTCTCATTTCTCAAATCTTCCATAACCTTGCACATTTCATTCACTCCTTTCGGATTCTCTTTCAGATACCGCGTCTTTTCCGCCAATAGGTCAAAATACATATCTTCCGCATCCGTACAATTAAAATCGTGCATCAGCTTGCCCAAATCCGAATCGCCGCGGTATTCGCCATTTACATACAAAATATGTGTTCCACACTACCACAGAACCCTTGCTTTATCAATCCTTATTACTACCATATAATACACTATCATTATTGATAATTATAAAAGCACATCACCTCTCCTTTTCTCAGGGCCAAGCGGAGCCGACGCTTCCTATCCTATTCCGTCCGATTCAGATACCCGTCAGCTCCTGCCTGTTTCTGTCGTTTCTCCAGTCCGATGCAGTTTTTCTTTTCCATTGAAAAACGAAACTCTTATTCCGATTTTCCGCCAGCCTGTACAATCAGAAAGTTCATGGTCTCTAAAATCCGCTTTCGATCTGCCCTCGACAACTCCTCCAGCTTTTTGGAAAGAGCGTTCGCTTCCGCGATAAAGCCGAAATCCAGTTCGTCCTGCAGAAGTTCATCTGCTGAAACGCCAAGCTGATTTGCGATCGCCACAAAATTCTGCAGTCTGGGCATTTTGATGCCCCGTTCAATACTGGAAATCGTCTCTATGCTGACTCCGATTTTTTCCGCAAGCTGCTCCTGTGTAAATCCACGCTTCTCCCTGCACCGTTTAATCTGCTCCCCAAGCATATACTTTTCCCTTCCCCTTATCGTTATAGTCTCGTACTGATAGTATGGGTAAAGTATAGGTTTCCTATCTGTTCCGCTCCACGAGCCCTTAGTTCTACTTAAGAACCTATGGTTCTATTTTTGGAAATTTTTCAACCAAATTTGTTAAAAATAATGGTATGGTAGAGTAAATTTAAAACTCCCTGAAACTTTTTTCCCGCCTACAACGTCTAATCCTCAGAACAACAAAAGAAGGAGGCGAATTTCTTCGTGATATCATTATCCAGAAAAACAAAAGAAAAAGCGGTAGAAGATCTGCTTTTGCAAAATTACGATCAATATTACCGACTCGCTTACAGCTACGTCCACAACGAAGCAGACGCAGGAGATATCGTCCAGAACGGCGCATATAAAGCTATCCGAAGCAGCTCTGACTTAAAAGAGGTCCGTTATGCAGCCACCTGGCTGTATCGAATCATGCTCAACGAGATTTTTTCTTTCTGTAAGCAGAAAAAAACGGAGCCGTTGGAAGAAGGAAACGACGAGCTACACTACGAAGACGCTTACGAGAATCTCGATCTGAAACATGCGCTGGAGCTGCTGCCGCCCCGCGACCGCATGATCGTAGAGCTGAAATATTTTGAAGATATGAAGCTGGACGACATTGCAGCCATCATGGAAGAAAACACAAATACCATCAAAAGCAGACTATACCGCAGTCTCAAAAAACTCCGGTTGTCGCTGGACTGACCGCCCGACACAGCTGCCGACCACATTCGAGCCCCATCAGCGTGCAGCAAGTTCAACACCATTCAAGCGGTGGCTCAGCCCCGCCATCACTCTCAGAAAGGATTTTTATTATGGAAAACCGTGAAAAACAGTTACAGGAATTGAAAAAAGAATATCAGGACATCCGCATGTCCGAAGAACAGCTTTTACAGATGAAACAAAAGATCTCTCAGGCAAAGCAGGAGAACAGCCAGCAGGGTTCCAATGCTGCCCACAGCTCTGTCTCCCACAGACGCTCCATCACACGCCGCTGCGGGATCGCCGCTGCTGCAGCCGCTGCCGCTCTGGTCATCTTACCGAACACCTCCGCTTCCGTTGCCTACGCAATGAGCCAGGTTCCTGTGCTCTCCAGGCTTGTTGAAGTCGTTACCTTCCGGGACTATCACTACGAAGATGACCGAAACAGCGCAGACATTCAGGTTCCGGAGGTAACTGTCGCACCGGACACTGACGCGGATACACAAAAATCCTCCGCCGTTTCCGAACAGACGAAGAAAACAGCAGAGGAAATCAATACAGAGATTCAGACCATCACAGACCGCCTGATCGCAGAATTCGAAGAAAGCAAGAAAAACGAAGAAGGCTACCAGAATATGACCGTCAAATCCGAAATTCTGGCGACCACCGATCAGTATTTCACCCTGAAACTGATCTGCTTCCAGTCTGCCGGAAGCGGTGCGGAATGGAACTACTACTACACCATTGACCTTTCCACCGGAAAACGCCTGCAGCTTGCAGATCTCTTCCAGGAGGGCAGCGATTATTTAACCACTATCAGCGACAATATCAAACAGCAGATGAAAGAACAGATGGCGGCAGATGAAAATAAAATCTACTGGCTCGATTCCGATATGCCGGAATGGGATTTTACCTCTATCACAGACAACACTTCCTTCTACTTGAATCAGAACAACGAGGTTGTGGTTTGCTTCAACGAAGGCGATGTTGCACCGATGTCCATGGGTTGCCCGGAATTTGTTATTCCTAACGAGGTGCTCGCCGGAATTCGGAAGTAAAGTCAACGAGGTATGCCGTGCCGCGTGTCACGGTGCTGCGCGATCTGTCTGCGTGTCCGCAACATCCTACGTTTTATCATGCCCGACACACCCGCGCCGCGCTTCCGTCACGGCTCCCCGCCCAGCTCGAGCCCGCCGACTCTGGAGATAAACTCCTCTACCTGTTTTAAGTGCTCCCGGTTGACGCGGTTTTCATCCTGCTGAATCTGCTTCCGATACATCGTCGGGGAAACCCCCTTCATCTGCCGAAACGCCTTGCTGAACACAAGCGGATCCTGATATCCGCAGGACAATGCGATGCTTTCCACCGGCAGATGCGGCACCATCAGCATTTCCGCAGCCTTTGTCAGCCGGTACGCCGCCAAAAACTGTTGCGGGGACATACCGAGAGATTTCTGAAACAGAGTATATAGATAACTGCGGTTGACACAGACATAATCCGCCACGTCCGTCACCCGGATCGGGTTGCAGTAGTTACGCTGAATAAATTCCACTGCCCGGCGGACATACTGGTTCGCCCGATCCGTTTCCTCCCGCCTTTCCTCCGGCATACTCTGCGCCACAACCGACAGAAAAATATGCAGCAAACCGTTTCGGCGCAGCTCGTTTGCAACGCCGACCGTATTATGATCCATCATATCCCGGACGATACTGTAAAGCTCATCCGACTGCTCCGAATGAAACACCGGGTGCCGCGGGGATATCCCCATGCTTTTGACATATTCTTCCGCGCGCTCGCCCGCAAAGCCGACCCAGATGTACATCCACGGATCTTTTTCATCCGCCTGATAAAAGCTCATCTGCCCCGGCTCAATCACAAATCCGCATCCTGCTTCCAGCGGATATTCCTCGCCCTCCATTTTGAAAATCCCCCTGCCGTTTAATACATAATGAATCAGATAATGCGGCTTCATCGCCGGTCCGAAGCAGTGCAGGGGTTCTGTCCGGGAGCACCCGCAGCAAGTCATGAAAAGCTCTCCGCCGGGCTGTCCCCCAAATTCCAGTTTATATGCTTTTTCCATACTGATCTCCATTTTGCAGGCGCTTTGCGCTAAAAATCCCACACAATTCACTGGGACTCTACACGCCTGCGGTACATAACTGCCAGCAATCCACAGTTGCTTTACAGGCACTTTACTCCCGATACCCCGTCTGCAGATTCACAAGATTTTCAATCAGCTGCCCTGCAAAATACCGCTCCAGATTGTCTGCAAACAGTCCGACGATCTTTTCCAGCGTCTCCGGGAGGGAAAACCCTCCGGAAACATGCGGCGTAATCAAGAGATTCGGCGCATTCCAGAGCCGATGGTCTGCCGGAAGCGGCTCCGGATCTGTGACGTCCAGCGCGGCCCCCGCGATTTTTCCCGTATACAGCGCATCCGCAAGGGCATCCGTATCGATCGCCGTTCCCCGTCCGACGTTTAAAACAACCGCATTGTCCGACAACAACGCAATCCGTTCACGGCTCAGCACATGATACGTCGATGCATTGCCCGGCAGGCTCATCGCCACGATATCCGCCTTTGGAAGCAGTTCTTCCAGACTGTCCATGCCGTACATACCCTCCATCCATTCCGGGCAGTCGCTCTTTTTAGAAACTCTTCTGCGAATTCCGCTCACCCGACAGCCAAGTGCATTCATCTTTCTGCCGAACGTCATTCCGATATCACCGCAGCCGATCACCAGTACATTCGATCTTTCGATTACTTTTACATGCCCTTCCGAATGCCAGCAATGTGCTTTCTGGTTGTCCCAATACAGCAGCAATTTTTTCCGCAAGGCAAACAGACAACCGATCATATGCTCCGAAATCGCCATTCCATAAGCACCCGTCGCATTCGCAAGCTGTGCACCCTCCGGCAGAAGCCCCGGTTCACAATAGCCTTCCGTCCCGGCATTATTCAACTGAATCCATTTGAGGTTTTCACACTTTTTTAACTGCAAAGGACTCTGCAAATTGCCAAGGATAATGTCCGCGCGCCGCAGCTGTTCTTCTGTCACCTCCGGCTTTTCCGTAAAGAAAAACTTCTGTCCCGGCGCAGCCTGCAAAAGCTGTTGCTTTTCTTCCTCCGTCACTGGCGGCGTGACCAGAATACAGAGCCTTTCCCGCTTCCGCACCTCTGGAAGCAGCATCTGCAGCTCTTCCAAATAAATGCAATGCGGAATTTCGTTCTTCTCAACCAGTCTCAGACAGCTTTCAAATTCAAACCAGCGCACTTCCTCCAGTTCTTCTTTCTGCAGGACAAAATCCTCCGGCCTTCGATCCAGCCATAGCGCATAAACGTTGCTGACCTGCCTGTCATGAAATTCCTTTCCATGAAAAACGCCATCATAGGAAAATCTGCGCTGTCCGCAATAAATCAACTCATTTTCCGAAACACTGCAGCCCAGTTCTTCCTTTAACTCCCGCAGCGCAGACGGAATGAAATCTACCCCTGCAGGGATATGTCCGGCGCTGGAAATATCGTAACAGCCCGGAAAGGAATCTTTATTCTGACTTCTTTTCTGCAGCAGTACCTCGACTTTTCCTGCCCGTTCCCGCAGGATCCAGACATGGGAGGTACGGTGCCGCAGTCCCTGCTTATGCGCAGCTGTCCGTTCTGCTATTTTCCCGGTCGGTACTCCATTTTCATCTACGATATCCAAATATTCCATACTCTACTGCCCCTGTTTTTTGTCTCTTTCTTTCTATTTTAATGAAATCTATCGCCGTGTCAATCTTATGTGAAGCTCCAGGTCCGGGATAGAAAGCCAACCCGTCCGTCTGTTTTCTCCTATTTCTTAGACACATTTCAAAAACTGGGAAATTTTGCTACACTCTTTCGATTCTGTGAATTGAGGAACTCCATTTCCTGCGATATGATACAGCTACAAAACAAACAGAGGAAAAAATTTCTCATTGTTTCCCGAAAATTCGGGCATCCTTTTACTGACAAATTTGTATTGAAAATCGAAAATGGAGGATTTTATCATGGCAAAGAAACATTCCGGTCTTTCAAAGGCAGCTATCCTCGCAGCAGGCGTCGGCGCAGCGGCATTTGCAGCAAAAAAACATACAGACCATCTTGCAGAGGAAGGTCAGACCTTATCCGGTGAGATTAAAGAAGCAGTCGCAAAGACCGCAGAAAAAACCATCAAAATGCCTGCTCCTGACCCGAGCTACCGCAATACAGAGCGGGGCAAATATGAGAAAAACAGCAAGGGCATTTACTACACCAACGGTAACTACGAAGCATTCGCCCGTCCCGAAAAACCGGAAGGCGTTGACAACAAAAATGCATATCTGGTGGGCAGCGGACTGGCTTCTCTCGCAGCAGCGTGCTTCCTTGTAAGAGACGGTCAGATGCCCGGCTCCCACAACCACATTCTGGAAGCAATGGACGTTGCAGGCGGCGCATGTGACGGTACCTTTGATCCCTCCAGAGGCTATGTCATGCGCGGTGGACGTGAGATGGAAAATCATTTCGAGTGCCTGTGGGATCTGTTCCACAGCATTCCTTCCCTGGAAAAGCCCGGTGCATCCGTACTGGACGAGTATTACTGGTTAAATAAGCACGATCCCAACTACTCCCTGTGCCGTGCAACCGTAAACCGCGGTGAAGACGCACACACGGACGGCAAGTTCAATTTAAGCCAGAAGGGCTGCATGGAAATCATGAAGCTGTTCCTGACAAAAGATGAAGACCTGTACGACAAGACCATCGAAGACGTATTCGATGACGAGGTATTCAACTCCACCTTCTGGTTATACTGGCGCACCATGTTTGCTTTCGAGAACTGGCACAGCGCACTGGAAATGAAGCTGTACTTCCAGCGTTTCATCCACCATATCGGCGGACTCCCGGATTTCAGCGCACTGAAATTCACCAAATACAATCAGTATGAATCCCTGATCCTTCCGATGAAGAAATACCTGGAGGACGCAGGCGTACAGTTCCAGTTCAATACCGAGGTTACCAACGTTATCTTTGATTTCCATGACGGCAAAAAGGTTGCAAAGACCATCGAATGCAAGGTAAATGGGAAAGAGCAGAAGATTTCCTTAACCGAAAACGATCTGGTATTCGTAACAAACGGCAGCTGCACAGAGGGAACGATCTACGGAGATCAGAATCACGCTCCTGTGGGCGATGCAGAGGTTCGCAACAGCGGCGTATGGGATCTGTGGAAAAATATCGCCCGTCAGGATCCTTCCTTTGGTCATCCCGAGAAGTTCTGCTCCGATATTAAAAAGACCAACTGGGAATCTGCAACTGTTACCACTCTGGATGACAAAATCATTCCTTATATTGAGAAAATCTGCCAGAGAGATCCCAGAAGCGGCAAAGTCGTTACCGGCGGTATCGTAAGCTGTCAGGATTCCAGCTGGCTGTTAAGCTGGACCATCAACCGTCAGGGTCAGTTCAAAGAACAGGATAAGAAGCAGGTTTGTGTATGGGTATACAGCCTGTTCACCGACGTTCCCGGCGATTATATCAAGAAGCCCATGAAAGAATGCACCGGTAAGGAAATTACAGAAGAATGGCTGTATCATCTCGGCGTTCCGGTAGACGAAATTCCGGAGCTGGCAGAGCACAGTGCAGTCTGCGTTCCTACCATGATGCCTTATATTACCGCATTCTTCATGCCCAGAGCAAAGGGTGACCGCCCTGATGTTATCCCGGATGGTTGCGTAAACTTCGCATTCCTGGGTCAGTTTGCGGAAACCCCCAGAGACACTATCTTCACGACAGAATATTCTGTTCGTACTGCTATGGAAGCCGTTTACGGACTGCTTGGCGTAGACCGTGGTGTTCCGGAGGTATGGGGCAGCGTTTATGATATCCGTGAACTTCTCGACAGCTCCGTAAAGCTGATGGATGGCGTGTCTCCGCTGGAGATCGAACTTCCCGGACCGCTCAATAAGCTCAAGAAGCCTCTGTTAAAAGCAATTTCCGGTACAGTGATCGAAAAGCTTCTGCGCGACCATAATATTCTCAAAGAAGGCATGATGTAATTCCATTTCCAAAAGGGGGCAGCGCCTGGGGATTTTCCCCGGCGCTGCCCCTGATTCATGACAATAGAATGCTCGCAGAGCGTACATTCTATTATTTTTTATCAATCTGCTTCTGTCCGGACT
>OGQE01002740.1_pt1 | contig 12333 bp, 14 predicted proteins | sample 1553131 | NCBI WGS metagenome assembly OGQE01 (sample SAMEA2579929, study PRJEB22360) | human gut metagenome | biome: human gut; feature: human-associated habitat; material: faeces | place: Denmark | collected 2008/2010
TCACCCTTTTTTACATCCGCGACAAAAGAGCCTGTGATGTTCGGCAGTCCGGCCTCCACGGTGGTGCCCGCTGCGTGGCCGCTGCCAGCACCCATCAGTACCCGGTTCTGCGCAATCTCCTGCCATGTACCGCCGAACAGTGCGGCAGGGCTTGTACGTGCGGTGCTCTGGTAGATGCTGCCCACGGGAAAAGGATCCACGCTTTTCAAGCTTTTCAACAGCGCATCCACCTCGGCACGGGTATAAAAGCTGCCACCCCTCATGGATTCGATCACGGCCTTCCACTGCTGCACCAGCGTGCCGGTGGGGATGCCATGCACACCATCCCGCATCACGCCGCAGACGGTCTCATCTGCGCGCGTGTCGTAGATGTCGGCGGCGGTAACGGCGGTGGAGCCTGCAGGGCGCTTGATCTCGGCAAGGCAGAGGTCGTAGATCAGCTCGGTGCGGGTGATGGCCGGGGCAGCAGGCCCGGCAGAATTCGGGACACCTTCCAGCACCTGCAGGCTGGTCTTTTTGGCGGCGGCATCGTAGCGCAGCACGATGCGGTCAATGCGGCTGCGTACAGGGTCCGCTTCGGTGAGCACCACGGTGGTGGGCTGCTCCATGATGATGCTGCGGCCCTTGAACCGTGCCGGGCGCACCCATGCCTGACCGGCGCTCACCTGTACGCTCAGGCCGCCCTGTGCCGTGACGGAGAAATCCTCCTCGGCGCTGTACACGCCGCTCAGGCGGGTGGCGAGGTAACCCGAAGCGTCGTCGGCATCGTAGGTAATGCCGTTTTCGGGGTAAGTAATGATATCAGCCATAAAGTCCTCCTTTCAGGTCTTGTGCCATGTGGGCGTGCCCAGCCGGATTGTGCGGGTGGTGCCGCTGTCCTCGCTCTGGGTGATGATGTCGGCCACGCGCACCATGGCGGTGTAGCCCAGCTGAGGCAGGCTTGCGCTCAGCACATCGCCCACCTGCAGGGTATCATCGTCCACGTCAAACTCGATGCTGCCGGTGCGCAGCTGGGCCAGCAGCTTTTCACCGCCCCGGTCAGCCAGCTTTTCCAGATAGCTCTGGCTGGTGCTGGTCTCGCCGTCCTCCGGCTGCACGTCACGGGCATCGACGTACATTTCCCGCCGGTCGGAGCCGGTAGCGTTCACATCGCCCACCCAGACGGTGGCGCGCTCGTCACCTTCGCCAGCGCCCTGCACAAGGGCGATGTTGGCGTAGTCGGTGTCGGCAAAGCTCCACCCGGCATTCAGCAGGTTGCCCCACCGGGGGCTGTATCTGCGGTTTGGGTCGAAGGTGGGCCGGAAGCACTCGAAGAGCAGCTTTTTCTTGCTGCCCTTGCCGTCCAGCACGATGCGGAACCCCAGATCACAGGCCTGCCCGATGGTCTTGCAGTAGTCGAACACCGTACCGCCGGAGGTCTGCTTTTCAAAGGTGGTGTCAAAGCCGTACTCGGTGCCCAGCGCAAGGCGGGGCCATGGCTTTGCGGCGCTCACAAGGCTGCGCATGGCGGATTCCGCGTTCTGGTTCTTCACCGTCACAGCAGAGACGCGCTTTGTCAGCAGCCATGTTGCCGGGTAGCCGGACACCACAAGGTTCGCGTCCTCGTTCTGGTTGGCGCGGGCGCAGATGCGCATGGGGATGCGGGGGTTCTCGTCGCTGCGCACCAGCCAGCGGCCCTCCTGCAAAAGCTGCAGGTTCTCGGTGGTGGGGCGCACCTCAAGGGTAAAGCTGCCCTCGGAGTAATAGGGACTGTCCCAATAGAGGGACACCCACACGTCCACCCAGCCCACGCGGGCAAGGGTGTCTGCGTCCAAAACGTCTATTCTCATAGCGGTTCGGGCAGGATGCCCGCCTCCATCGGGTAAAAGCTGACGGATGCCTGCAGGTAGCCGGAGCCGTTCTCGGCCTGCATGGAGAGCATGTTATCGCCGGGCTGCAGCTCGGTGAGGGTGCTGTCCTCGTCCAGCTTTGCAAAGATGTTCTCGGTCACGCCTGCCCGGGTCAGGGTGCAGGCCAGCCGGTCGGATGTGCTGCGGTAGATCTCCAGCGTCTCGTCCGGCTGCAGGGTCAGGTCAAAGCCGATGAAGGCCCCGGTCTGCAGGTCCACCACCTTGGGATGCGTCACCGGCATGTCGCACCGCAGGGTGGCCGTGAAGGGCACCGGCAAGCTGCCCTCGTTGCGCAGCACTGCCGCCGTGCCGTCCCGCTTGATGCCGTAGATGTGGCTGTCGTAGCAGACGGGGAAGCTAAACGCCTTTTCGTACCCGCCCAGCAAGCTGCTGACGGCGTTGAGGTCGTACCAGAAGGGCTTTTCGCTGTAGAGCATGAGCGAACAGCGTGGCTGCGGCGTGTAGCTGGAAAAGTAGGGCGTTTTCTGCAGCACAAAGCGGGTGAAATAGTGGTCGCTAAAGTACAGGGTGCCCTTGGTGAAGTAGGGCAGCTTTTTGCTGAAATCCCGGGCATTGTCCAGCGCATACGCGCCCCAGAACACCACATCGAGGGTGCGGGACACGCCGGAGACGCTCTGCCCCTCCACGGTGTCGCCCACCTGATTGACACCCTGCGCGGTTTTCAAGTCCACGTCGATGCCGTTCAGCGGGTCGAGAAAGTAAGGGGCATCGTAGTCCCAGCCCAGATGCAGGACGGCACCGGCATCTGTCACGATCTTGAGATGATCCTTAAAAAGCACAGTGTCCTCCTTTCATCGTTTGCGGGCCTTGGCCTTGTCGGCTTCCCAGCGGGCTTCCCGCTGTTGTGCGGCGGCGGTGTCGTGGCCGTTGTAGAAGTTCTGGATGATGTTGGTATCACCCTCCCGGTGGTAGCTGTTGGCAGCAGACACCACCTGTGCGGTGCCGGAAGCGGCCACGGTGCTGCCCAGACGCATGTTGTCGGAAAGCACCAGCGCTCCCGCCTGCCGGATCATGTCGGCAAGGGCAGAGTTGGTCTTTTCCAGCGCCTTGGTGTTGGCGTTGATGGCATCTTCCAGACTGCCGGTGCCGGTGGTGATGTCCACGCTGCCCATGCCGCCGGAGCCGGACGAACCGCCGCCAGAGGAACCGCCGCCGTGGCTTACGTTCTTTTTGGAGCCGCCCATGCTGCCCACGATGGCCGCAATGGCAACGCCCAGCGCGACCGCTGCCGCTGCCACGATCAGGCCCATCGGGATGCCGAAAACAGTCGCGCTCAGAGCGGCAGAGATGGCGGTCAGCAGGCCTTCAAAGGCTGCACCGACCGCGCCGATCAGGGAAGCGACGCCCGCAAAAATGGTGGGGAAGCTGGACAGCAGACCGCCGCTCAGGCCCTGACTGATGGCGAGAGCCGCCGTGCTCAGCGGCCCCTGCAGGCCCTGAAAGACCGACACGAGGGTGGAACCAAGGCCCTGTGCCTGCTGCCAGACCTCAGAGAAGCCGCCGGTCAGGCCGTTCACGATCTGCCCGCCAAGGTCGATAGCTCCCTGCACCAGCTGATCGCGGGCACCGCCCAGCGCTTTGTTGAGCTTAGTCACGATGCCAAGGGCAAAATCATTGACCTGCTTCTTCTGGTCGGCAGTCAGACCGCCGTAGATGGTGCTCGCCACCCACTTGCCGATGCCCAGCCAGTCCTGATTCTTGACGGCGGTGTACAGATCATCGAAGGTGCCCAGAATGCCGGTATCTGCTTCGGTCTGCAGCTCCTTCCACAGGCCGTCAAAGTTGTCCGCGCTGGACTTTTTGATCTGCTCGGCCACCTGCACGGTGCCGTCTGCGGCGATGGTCTTGACCCGCTCGATGGTCACGAGGGCACCGTCCACGATGTCGTCGTAGACCTCGGTGATGACCTGCTTCTGGGTCTCGGTGCCGTCGGTCAGGGTCTCGGTGACGGTCTGGGTGGTGGTCTTGACCCCGTCTGCCAGCGTCTCAAAGGTGGAAGTGACCGTCTTGGCGGTCTCGCGCACCGTCTCCATGGTCTGCTTGACGGTCTTGGTGCCGTCCGCAGCAACCTCTGTGATGGTCTTGACATCTTTCAGCACGCCGTCCACCATCTGCCGGGAAGTCTCGGTGATGGTCTGTTTCTGCTGCTGTTTGCCGTTGGAAAGGGTCTCGTTGACCGTTTCCACCGTGCGGGTGATGCCGTCTTTCACGGTAGTGGTCGTGTCGGAGATGGACTTGACTACGGACGCGGTGACGGCTTTGGTGCTGGCGCTGGCCTTTTTGCCGGAGGTGCTGACGGCAGATGCGGCTTTGCCTGCGGACTGGGAGATGGTCTCGGCGGAGGCCTTGGCGGCAGCGGCTTCCTCCTGTGCCTGCTTCACGCGCTCGGCATGGAGCTTTCCGCGCTCCTGTGCGGCCTTATCCAGCTTGGAACGGTTATAGTTGTCCATGTAGCCGTTGTAGGCGGCATTGTAGGCGTCCTGTGCCGCACCGACACCGTTTTTCAGGTTTGCCAGTGCAGCCGCCGCGCCCCTGATTTTGGCGACCAGCTCATTGATCCAGTCCACCACCGTGCCGATGGCGTTCTGTGCGATCTTTTTCACAGACGCAAATGCGGAGTTGACGGCATTGCGGAAGGTTTCGCTGGTCTTGTAGGCCGTCACTAGACCCGCCGCCAGAGCCGCCAGCAAGGACACCACCAGACCGATGGGGTTCGCCTTGAGAACCGCGTTCAACCCTGCCTGCGCGACTGCAAGACCGGTCGCCCCGGCTTCGGCGGCTTTGTGAGCAGCGGTCATGGCCGTGGTCGCGGCTGTGTGGATCACTTCGATTGCAGTAGCGGCGGCTACATAGCCCTTGTAGGTCAGAAACGCTGTTCCGGCAGCAGCCACAACAGCAGTGGCAATGCCGATGGTCTCCTTGAGCTGGGCCATCTTCTCGTCGCTGTCGAGGAAGGAGACCACCACCTCGTTCAGCTTGACCACCAGCTCACCCAGAGCCGCAAACAGGCCGCTGGTCAGCTCACCGGTCAGGGCGCTGACATTATCCTTCAGGGTGGACATGCGCCCGCTGAAGGTCTGGCTGGCTTCCAGCATACCGTTGTAGAACTGTCCGCCCTGACTGGTGGCGGCTTCCACCGCCGCTTCCAGCTCGCTGAAGCTGACCTTGCCATCCGAGATGCGCTTGTACAGGTCTGACATGCTCTCGCCGGTGGCGTCGCAGATCTGGTTCAGCGGGTTGAAACCCGCATCGATCATCATGTTGACGTTTTCAAGCGTGACCTTCTGGGCGCTGGACATCTTGCCGTAGGCGCGGGTCAGGGTCTGCAGCTTTTCGGCGTTGCCCAGTGAGATATCACCCAGCCGCTGCAGCACGCCGGTGGTGTCATCTGCCGCAATGCCGAACTGCAAAAGGGTCTGGGTGCCGCTGGTCAGGTCGTCCAGCGAGAAAGGCGTGGATGCCGCCATTTTGCGAATTTCGGAAAGCTTCGTTGCGGCGGCTTCCTCGCTGCCCAGCATGACCTTGAAGTTGGTCAGGTAGCTTTCCATGGTGGCGTTGTAATCCACACCGCTCTTGACCACCTCGGCCAGCTTGGACGATGCCTGTTTTGCAAAGTCCGCGATCATCTGCCCGGCGGCTACCGTCCACTTGCTGGTGCTTTTTTCTGCCGGGTCGCTGTTCAGCCTTACTTCGCCGGTGATGCTGAAATCTGCCACTGTGTCCACCTCTCTCCATTCCAAAAGAGCGCGGGCACAAGGGCACAGGCTGTTATAACTTGATCTCTACCTCCCGCTTACAGGCGGGATTTTTGCATTTGACCCACACACCGGCAGCTGTGGCGTGCGGCTCTGCCCACACCGGCAGCGCCCGCCCGCAGTATGGGCAGGGCACCGGGGCGCGGCTAGTGCCGGAACCGCGCAAGGAACGCAGCGTCATGCTCTTCGACGGACACGACACGGGCGGCACCCCCTCTCAGCTCAGCAGGCAGGGCAAAGCGCTCCTGCAGGTCGGCGTAGCGGTCGCGCATACTGCCCTCGTACTCGGACAGGTCCATGGTGCGCCAGCTCATGATCTTTGCCATGAGGGTATCTTCCGGCAGGGCGGCGAACAGCGCACGGAACCGGAACCAGTGCACCTTTTCGCGGGTCAGGTCGATGCCGTAGGCCTGCTGGAACGCCGCCACAATGTGAGGCGCGTCACACTGGTAGTCGAAGGCAAGACCGGAAGAGGGCGCGGTACTGCTTTCAGCTGCGGCGCTTTCGGCTGCTTTTTCGCCCGCCTTATAAAACTCGATCATGTACCCGTAGGCGTCGATGATCTTCTGAGGGTCGTTCAGAAAACAGTGTGGGTCTTTGTAAAAACGCCAGAGGGCGCTGACCGCAAAACCGATGGGATCATCTCCTGTCTGGCCGCGCACATAGGTGTTGACCAGCCAGACCATGGGCCGGAAATCCGGGATGATCTCGTATCCATGCCACCGGGTGGGCAACTCGTCCAGCAGCAGATCAGACATGGCGCTCTGCAGCGATCTGCAGTGCGTATGCCGCCAGCTGCTGCATGGCATCAGGATCATCCCGCAGGGCATTCATAGCCTGCCGGGCATCGATCAGCCGCTCGGTTTTCTGCTTTGCGGATACCTGCGCATCCACTCGCTCCACCATCCGGGAGGCAGGCGGTGCGGGATAGCTCACGGGCGGCTTGTGTCTGTTCTTTTTGGCCTGTGCCCGGCGCTGCTCCCGGTTCATGGGCTGGGAAGGCTTTGCGGCATAGCGCTGCTTCTCAGCGGCAAAGGCATTGCCCAATTCCTCGATCACGTCATAGATGGGTGCCATGTAGTTTTCGTTAAGCCCCAGACGGGCGGATGCGCCTGCACCGAGGATCTCGTCGATGCAGTCCATGGCAATGCGTGCCTGTGCACGTGCATGGTCGCCCAGACGGACGCCGCCGCGCTGGAACTGCTCTGCTTCCTCGGCGCTCCTGCGCTGCATCCGCTCGTTGGCGTCCTCAAAGCGGTCAAGGTCGTTGGCGTTCATCAGGGAAAATTCAAATTCCTGTCCACAAATAACCATGTTTTGGCTCCTTTCTTGGGCCGTGTGCCGGACTTAAACCGGCATCGAGTCAATCACGGCATAAAAAATCCCCGTTCCGGTGCGGAGCGGGGACTGTGTTTGAAAATATCAGCCCTTGACGGCCTTTGCAGGCGCAGCGGACTGGGTGGCGGGGTTGTAGTCAAACTCGTCCGGCGTGCCGATGGCCTTCACGTCGCAGGCAAAGGTGGCCTTGGAACCGGCTGCACCGCCCACGTCGCTGGTGACGATGATGGCAGCGCGGCCCTTTTCGCCCTTGCCGGTGCGCAGGCTGAAGTAGATGTATGGCACAATGATATCGCTACCGGTGCCGTATACGATCTTGTGGCTCAGCACAAAATCCTGAAAAGCATCGCCCACGCAGCGGTCACCGTTGACGGCAAGGGTGCGCTGGGTGCCGGTCTTTTCGGTGACGTTGCCGGTGCGGATGTACTGGGCATCCTCGGTGGTGGCGTTCAGGGAGCCGGAATGCTCCTTCACATGGTCGGCGCAGACGATCCACTGGCTTTCCTTGGTCTGGGTACTCTCGATCTGGAACGCCAGCACAAAATCGTTCGCCGTCTCAATGCCGGTATACGACGCGCTAGGCGTGATGCCGGACTTGGTAATGGCTTCAGATACAGTCATATCAAAACTCCTTTCATTTGGGCATGTAGTAGGTCAGGCGCATTTGCAGCTGCATCTTACAGCTGCCCGCGCTGTTTGTGACGATGTAGCCGCTGTTCGTCACGGCAATGCCGGTGGGCATCTTGCCCCCGCCGCAGGCCGAGAGGTCGGGCAGGTTATGGCGGGCATCCTGCTGCATGACCCACTCGGTGAGCTGCTCGAAAAAGCCGCTGTTCTGGATGTTAACGGCATCCACCTCGCTGTACTCCCGGCGGCTGAGGAAGAGGTAATTCTTCGCCATTTCCCAGCCGGAGATGTACTCGGTGATGATGGGATCACCGGGGCTGTCCTCGATGGAAAAGGCGGTGGATTCTTCTTCCAGTCCGGCAATGCGGAAGGCTGCACCGGTGGCTTCCTGCTCGTCGGCAATCAGCGGGCAGGTCTTGAGCCATGCCCGCAGGGCGGCAATGGTGGGCTTTACTTCGGACATGGTCAACCTCCCCAGAATGTGGTGACGGCCTGTGTGGCAATGTAGGCAATGGCTTCACCGTAATCGGCCAGAGCACGCTGACCCCAGTAAGAGCCGCGCAGGCCATTTTCACCGTGCAGGCATTCGCCTTCAGGGTGAAGATAGAACTGCCTGCGTGCATAAGGCGTGTTATAGACCAGCAAGCCTTCGTCAAACTTGCTGGCTTGATTCACGCTGTTTTTCAATATGCCGGTATCGAAGGGCACGTACTGGTCGATGAGAGCGGCGGCTTTCTGCGCGGTGGCGAACTGTGCTTTCTGCAAAGCAGCGGTTTTCTCTGCGCCGAAATTTGTCCGCCAGTCCAGAGACATCTGCACACCGTCTGCCCGGAAGCGATATCCGGCAGGCTGTTCAAAAATGGGCTTGCTCACAGTCTCAGCTCCCTTCCACGTGCCAGTGGGGCAGCAGCGGTTCCCGGTCGTCCGAGACAGCCGCTGCTGTACAGCACAGGTGCGTTTTTTCGAGTTTGGCGTACTCGGCTTCGGTCAAGGCAGGCACCGCGCCCTGCACCAGCTTCCAGCCGCGTTTCAGGGTCCAGTGCTTGGCCTTCTCGGCAGCAGGCAGAGCCGCCCACTGAGCGTAGGGCAGATAGCCCATGGTGCACACGCTGGCCGGGATGCGGATGTGCGTAGTGCGCTCCGGGTCCTTGGCAGTACCGGAGCCGGAGGTGGAGCGGCATTCCCGCCAGCTGCACCCCGGGAACACCCAGCACACCGGCCTGTCCGTCTCGGTGGCGGTGTCGTGGATGAGGTTCACCACAGTAACGGCTGTCTGCATCACAAAATCCCCCTGTACAGCAGGCCGTGCGGGTCACTGCCCAGCGCGGTGCGGATGATCTCATAGGCTTCCTGCCGGGCGGCGGCGGTCACACAGGCATTGCTGCCAAAGGTGACGCTGTAGCCGTCGTTGGAGACGCTGGCAGCACCCGGCACAGCACCCGCCGCAGATGCAGCGGCCAGCAGGCCGACGATCTGGGCGCAGGCATCTGCCAGCGCTTCCCGGCAGGCCTCACACCCGGCGGCGTGGCTCTCCGCCCGGCCAAAGGTGGCGGCATCGATCATGCGGGAAGCCCGGCTGCACAGCACGCCGAAAGCAGCTTCCTGCACGGTGCCGCCTGCCGCCGTGTACTGGTCATAGGTGCAGTAGAGCATGGGGCCTCCTTATGCTGCGACGGCAGCGGCGGTCAGGAATGCAAACGGGACTTTGGAGCGGTCGGCGTTCATGCGGGTTGCAGGGTTCGGCAGTGCCCAGCCCATACGCATGACCACACGCAGGGCCACCATATCCTGCTGGGCGAGGTTGTAAACGATCTCCTTGGTGGAAGGATCCTGAATAACGCCCTGATCCAGCAGCTTCACGGTGACATCCTGACGGATGGAGTACACCAGCTTCTTGAAGTTGCCAGCGATCAGCTGTGCCTTGGAAGCATCAAAGCCGCCGTTCTCCGGGAAGTACATCGGTGCGCCGTCCAGCGCGTAGGTGGTGGCACCCTGCATATCGGAACGGAACAGGGGACGGCCCGTGGTATCCACAAGGCCGCGCAGTTCTGCCTTGGCGGTCAGGTCGCCCACCACGGCATCCACGCCGAAGCCGCCAGCCTCCACCTTGGAGAACAGACCGTCTTTGCCCAGCAGCTTTGCGTAGTCAATGGGGCCGGTCACCTTGTTCTTGGCCGCAAGGGTCAGAACATCGGTCGTCCACTCGGTGGGGCGCTCGCCGCCGAACAGGATGGCGTTGTCGATCTTTGCGCCCATAGCTTCACGGACGCGGGGCTGTACCTCGCCCATGATGTCAAAGGAGGAATCTGCCAGAACGGCCTCGGGCACAGGAACGATGACAGCCAGCTCTGCGGCGGTCATGTAGACGTTGTCCCATTCCTGCTTGCTGGTTTTCTTCATGCCGGTATCGCCGTTGACCCAGTAGGCCAGCGGCAGCATGGACAGCACTGGAATCTTGGTCTGGTTAGAGGTCATGTTTGCAAGGCGGGTGCCAAGCTGCATGACGGTGGAGCTTTTGGGCACGTCCTGCTGGATGGTGTTCACCAGCTGCTCCCGGATCAGGGCCTCAGCCTTATTGCGAGCGATTGCATCAATAGCCATAATAATCAACCTTTCTGGCCGAACGCTGCGCGGAATGCAGCGTTTGCGGCCTCATGTGAGTTTGCAGGCTGGCCGGGTGCACCGGTCGCCGATGCGGAAAAACGTGCCATGCCGCCGTCCGGCAGGATAGCACTGGGATCACTCTCTTTGAAAGACTTGACATAATCATCAAAGCCCATGATCTCGCCGTCCTTCATGGCAAAATTCTGGGCCTTGGCATCTGTCAGAAATGCCTTGCGGGCGCTCTCGCTGGAAAACTTCAGGCCGGATGCCTTGCGTTCCAGAGCGTAGCCCTTTTCGAGGGCAGCGACCTGCGCGGCAGCATCGGTCTTGGCCTGTTCGGCCTTGGCCTTCCACTCCGGGTCGTAGCCCTCGAGTTTGCTGTTTGCAGTGGACAGCTGTTCGGTCAGGGTGGTTTTCTCGGCCTTGAGGGTGGTGATCTCGTTCACCTTGGCCGTGATATCCGCGCCGTGCAGGTTCATGATGCTGTCCAGCTGGTCCGAGGTGATACCCGGAATGATCTTGCTCACATCTTCGCGTTTCACTTGCGATGTGCTCCTTTCTTTTGTCTGTTGGGTGGATAAGTCCCTGCTGTTTTGTACCGCGGTTCTCATTCCGCACGGGACAAGACGGGGTACGCGCCGCCTTCCGCTGTGGTGCCGCTTGCGGGAGTTGAACCCGCCACCCCCGGATTAAAAGTCCGGTGCTCTGCCAACATGAGCTAAAACGGCATAAAAAAGCGGCTGACGCTGTGCGCCAACCGCTGAGTATTAAATTTTACGGCTTTGTTTCCACGCTGGGCAGAATATCAGTGTGGAAATAGAGCTTGTAGTGGTAGGGGTCGGTATGGGTGCCGGTGATGTCCTCTACCACATACATGGTGTAGTCGTTCAGGTAGATGTAGTTCTTGCGGTAGGAATCCGGGCCGACTTTCACCGTGCAGACCAGCTCATTGTTTGAGTTGTTGGAGATGGACATGTAGCCCTCGGCTTCCATAATGACCTTATCGGTGCGGGCGTTGTAGACGGTGATCTTGCGCTCACTCTCAAAGTAATCTGCCTGCTTGGAGATGTTGTAGTTGGCCTTTTCGGCTTCACTGGAACAGCCGCACAGCAGAATGGATGCGGCAAGCGCAAGGGCGAGAAGAATCTTTTTCATGGTTCGTTCCTTTCTGTAAAAATGGGCAAAAGAAAACCACCGTCCGGGTGGATGGTGGTTAATCCTTATTGGCAAGAGCTTTGAGGTATTCCCCATACAGACGCTTTTGCTCTGCACGCTCGGCATCAATTTCGGGAGTAGAAATAACCCCTCTGCCGGGGACTGTATGTGTACGCCGATATTCAGCAATGAGCGCATTTTCACGCCGGACGCTTTCCTTTGTGAGCTGGTCGATCTGTTCCAGAGTATAAATCATGTTCGCTTCTCCCTGTGATAACACTTCAAGCCAAGTCTGCGGCATGTTTCGTCAATAATGACATGCTGGATATTTTCTTCATAATCATCGAAGCCATACCCTCTGCTTTCCATTACGGCATTTCGCTCCTCGCGAACTTCCTCACACACGGCTTCCCACTGCTCAAACGTGATATTTTCAGGGACAACAAAACGATAGCGGTATTTGTAGTCAACCGCTTCCATGACAGCAGTACCGTCAGCGAATGCGCCGGGGATATCTGCGTCTGTGCTAAAAGAATATTGCGTGGTTTTCGGTGGATGGGTGTGAATGTTGTAACTACCTTCCAGTTTACCACCCAGATACGAACAGTCAACCCCTCTGGGATTGTTGTCGGTCATATAATGGACTTCGCCATCTTTTGTAATGACCATCATATGCTCAACGTCAGATTTTGCATAGCCAGAACAGAACGAATTTTTAAGCGCGTCAACCTGTTTCGTGTTGTTCGTATCGACCTTTCCCAAAACTTTACGCACGGTTTTTCCATTCTGTCCAGATGCGCCGCCGCTTCCTCGTGTGCTTTGAACCTTATGCGGCTCCGCCTTCCGTGCCTGTGCGCTTGCCTTACTGCCCTCGCTCCTGCCGAACTTCGGCACGCTGGTGCGGGCGCTGTCCACACGGCCACCGGTGGCCTGTGCAAACTCTG
>OGQE01002741.1_pt1 | contig 12332 bp, 10 predicted proteins | sample 1553131 | NCBI WGS metagenome assembly OGQE01 (sample SAMEA2579929, study PRJEB22360) | human gut metagenome | biome: human gut; feature: human-associated habitat; material: faeces | place: Denmark | collected 2008/2010
AAAGATCACTCCCCCCCCCCCCCCCCCCCCCCCCCCCGCCGTCACGCCGATGATCGCCAGCACGAGCTTCGACGAGCGAACCTTCTTTTTGCGGTACTCCCGCGAAAGCATCTCCACTCCAAACACTGCTACCACAACGCCGAATACCAACTTGATGGCTCTGGCATCCACATTTTTGAGCAAAAGCGCACCGGGAATGCTGCCTGCCAGCACCAAAGCTGCCAGCGGAAGATACACCTTTGGGTCAAGGCTCTTTCGGTTCTCCCACGTCAGAATCAGGTTTGTCGGATAACCCAGCAGCAGGTCAATGGGAGAAATATTGGCATTTGACGCGCCGAAGCTCAGGATGGACGTGAATACCAGTGTGTTGGCAAAGCCGCACAAACCTTTGATAAAGTAAGCGGCAACCGCCGCGATGATCCATAAGTACATGATAAATGCCTTTCTACCTCTTTCTGGCAGGATCTGTCAGTTCTGGAATTGCACCGCCAGCGATCGCCCAGAGGTACAAGCCGGCAACAGTTCCATACGGAGCGTAGCGTTTTTGATAGCGCTCAAACTTTGTCCTGTCGATCTGTCGGTGACGGTAAAGCATTCTCATGCCCCGCTGAATAGCAAGGTCGCCAAAACTCACGACATTCGGTCGCTGCATACAGAATGTCAAAATCATTTCCGCTGTCCACACACCCACACCTTTGAGTTTCGTCAGTTCCAGGATAACTTCCTTATCACTCAAACTCCAGAGTTGTTCCAAATTCAAAGTGCCGCTCTTCACCTGCTTCGCAAAATCCAGCATGTAATCTGCTTTTTTGTAGGTCATTCCAATCTGTTGAAGCCGGTCACGCCCCAGCGAAGTCAATGAATCTGCTGTTACTGTTCCGGCTGCGGTCAGCAGGCGGCTCCAGATCGTTGCCTGTGCCGCTGTTGAAATCTGCTGACCGATGATATGATGTACAATAGCAGAAAACAGATCGGAATCCACTTCACGGTTGATATGACCGATTTGCTGGATTGCCCAACCAAGACGTTTGTCTTTGGACGTTAAATATGTCGTTTCACAATCACCGTATTGAAAAAACATGAGAACAAATCCCCTTTACTGTCTGCATTATATCATACTTTCCTCCAAGATGCTTTGCAAAAATGGAAATTCAATTTCTGCTATCCAAGCAGTCAGCCGGAACGCTCTGTTTTTCCGGTGTGGGGCCTCACTGGATTTGCTTGTTACGACATCTCCCGCGCAAAAAACTCAATATTGGCACCAACAAAACAAACCGGAGCACGCAGCCTGAAATTCGGCTGTGCGCTCCGGTTTTTGCTGTTCGGCTTGGTATTCATAAAAATTCCAAAAAGTTTTTTATCAGTTTTCGAGGTCAAAGGTTGTAGTTGGTTATTGAGAGGCCCTTCTCTTTTTCAGTAAGGAGCTAAACAATCAACCAGCCAAAGAGGAGCGTACGTAAATGGCAGAAAATCTGATTCGCGAGATTCATACTCAGCTTGACCTCATAACAAACGACCTCGCGGCACTGCCTCAAGAAGATCGCATTGCGTGGTTCCGCAGAACCACCTACGTCCAGCCGCTGCATTTTCTCAAAGAGATCAACGGCACGACATACACATTAAGAGCATTCTTTGATGATGAGGCAAAGGAGAACATCGTCGAAAAAGTACAGCGGATTATTTTGAGCAAAGACAGCGCAGAAATGTGAAATCAGCGTATTAAAGCGTTGAAGTTTGCAGCCGAATATGATAGACTATGCTTACCTACAGGTTCAATCATATCCGGCTGGGAAAGGAGTATCATGACAAAGCAACCGGATAAAATCACAGCCCTGTACTGCCGCCTGTCCCGCGATGATGAGCAGTACGGTATGTCAGGAAGCATCAAAAATCAGCAGGCCATCCTCGAAAAATACGCGCAGGAGAACGGCTTCAAGAACACCCGCGTATTCATTGATGACGGCTGGTCGGGCACGAACTTTGCAAGACCGGCGTTCACAGAAATCATGGAACTGGCAGAAAAGGGACTTATCGGCACCTTGATCGTCAAAGATCATTCTCGTTTGGGGCGAAATCGGCTTATCGTAGGGCAGCTTTTGGAAGAAGGGTTCGACAATCTCGGCGTTCGCTATATTGCCATCATGGATAATATTGACACAGCCAAGGGTATCAGTCAGATTGTTCCGATGCAGGACCTGTTCAACGAGTGGCACGCGCAGAATACCAGTCAAAAAGTGCGGAATGTGTTCAAAAGCAAGGGAATGTCCAGCGCACCGCTGACCACCAATCCGCCTTTCGGCTACCTCAAAGACCCGGAGGACAAAAACAGGTGGATTGTGGACGAAGATGCCGCGAAAATCGTTCGGCAAATTTTTGCCTGGTGTGTAGACGGATTGGGTCCCACGCAAATCTCAAAACGCTTAAAAGCAGCCAAAGTATCGACACCGACCGAACACTGGCTCAGCATCGGCAAAAATTGCAGCAAACCGCCCGCTGTACCATACAACTGGTGTTCGGCTACTGTCGCAGATATTCTTGGCAAGCAGGAATACCGCGGCGATACGGTCAATTTCCGCAGCACCAGAAAGTCCTTCAAGAACAAAAAGAAAATCGAGCGCCCGCCGGAAGAGTGGAAAATTTTTAAGGATACGCATCCAGCCATTATCGACCGAGAAGTCTTCGACTTAGTGCAGGAGCTTCGCAAGCACCGCCGCAGACCCACGAAAAGCGGCATTGTCAGTCCGTTTTCGGGGTTGCTGTACTGTGCTGACTGCGGAGAAAAGCTGTATTACAGTTTTTCCAACAACAGCAAATGTGAGCAGGCATACTTCTTCTGTTCTTCTTATCGTAAGAACTCTGATGTCTGCTCTGCGCATTACATTCGTGAAAAAGTTGTGGAGCAGCTTGTTCTGGAAAGCATGCAGCGTATTATGCTGAATGTGCAAGTATTTGAGAAAGAATTTGCCCGCAAACAGATGGCCTGCTACACAGAGGATAAGAAAAAGCAGCTTGCATCAAAACGTCGGGAACTGGAAAGAGCACAAAAGCGCATTGCTGAGATCGACACTCTGATTCAGAAAATTTACGAGGATAACGCCAGCGGAAAACTGTCTGATGAGCGCTACATGACATTGTCTACGTCCTACGAAGAAGAACAGCAAACGCTGAAAGCTGCCGTTCCGGAGATACAGGCATATCTGGAAACTGAAACGGATAAGACAGTGAATTTGCAGCAGTTTATCCGAAAAGTTAAGAAAATCACCGATCTGAAAGCGTTGACACCGGAACTGATTCACGAGTTTGTGGAAAAGATCGTAGTTTACGCGCCGAAATATCTTGACGGCAAGCGTATCCAGATTGTAGACATTCATTACAGCGGCGTCGGGATTCTCGACGAACTGACACCGGAAGAAATGGAAGAATCGTTCCAGAAATCTATTGCGGAGCGTAAGAAAACAGAAACGGCGTAACCAGTAAGGCTACACCGTTTCGGAAAATGTTAAATTGAGTTGCAAAAGCCGCCTTGGGGCATCTTCCTTATGGAGGGTGCCCCGAAGGGTGTCTTTTTTATTCCGCAAGTCCCATCGTGCCGTTGCCTTCGGTGGTGATGCAGGTCAGATCATCGCGGACATACAGCACGACATCGGGTTGATAATCAGCGATATAATCAAGAATATTCTCGCCGTCATAGTGGCGGTAATCCAGGCTGCGCATTTCGTCGCACGAGGTATACAGGATGCCCTCCAAGGGGTTGGTGAACGAATCGCCGATGACAAGCACGCGCGGCAGACCGGGACGGTTTGTCTTAATAATGGTTTCGCCAATGTCGCCACCCATGTAGTAATCATACACGTTGTTGAAATTTTCGTTGACCACCGTGCTGGCAACCGGCTTGCCATTATCCGTGCGGGTGAAGGGCACGGGCGTGCCAAGCGTAAAGCGGTACAGCTTGTCATCTGTGGGGTACTCACCGAGCAGCTTGCGGGAACGGGAGCCGAGAAACTGCCGCTCGATTGGCTCGATGGTCACATCGGTGGTGACAGGTGCGTCTATGCCGAGCGTCTGCAAGTGCTCCATGGTGCGCAGATAGGTCTCATATGCGCCGTAAAAGTTGTAGTGATGGTCGGTTTTGCTGTAATATTTCTCCGGATCGGTGCAGAGATATTCAGCCATGTTCAGGCATTCAATGCCGCGCGCATCCAGTCCGGCGAGGAAGTCCGTGCGCATGGAATTATCCGTGTAGGTGCCGGACGTGAGGTACGACGGATATTTGTACCGCAAAGCACTGCTCTGCTCGGGAATGGACAGATAGACGAACTTTGCACCGACAGTCTCACACGCCGCGCTCACCTGCGAGAGCGCATCCAGTACGGTCTGCATATTTTCATGGTCATAATCGGTGCGCGGCTTGCCGTGATAGGGCAGCAGCGTATCGCCTGCGATAACCGTGTTGCTGAGACCGGATTGTGCAGCGCAAGCTCCTTGCGGACGTTCAGCCGCAGCAGCGGAACACGGCAGGCAAAGTGGTCGCTGATATAGGTCTCTACATCGGAGAAAAACGTGCCGTCCAGCACGGTCTCGACGCTCGGCACCGGAAAGACCGCCAGCCTGCGGTTTTCGTAAAACGAGCCTTTTTCCTTCGGGCTGAATACACTGACAGCCGAAAAAACGGCCAGCGTGCCGCAGAACAGAACGGTTTTGACAATATGCTTCGCATTTTTCATGGTCTCAGCCTCCTCAGAAACGGAAGTAGATAAACGGGTTATAGCTGCTGGCGAGCAGGCGCATCAGGCACAGCGTGAACAAGACAGCCAGCACCGGAAACTCCAGTACACGCCATATACGGGTGGACTTGAGACGCGGGAACACCGGCGCGGACAGTACAACACCGAACAGCAGGTACGGCCAGAACCGCAGCAGATATTCGATTACGAACCGATTGAGCGGCACCGTCGAAGTGAACATGCTGCCGAGGTACTGCACCGCCAGTCCCATCGAATCGCTGCGGAAGAACACCCAGCCGATGACGATGAAAAACAGCGCGTAGAGGTGCTGCAGCACGGACGGCAGGCGCGTAATCCATCCGGCGAGGAATTTCTTTTCCAGAATGAGCAGCACGCCAAAGTACAGACCCCACGCCATAAATGTCCAGTTAGCACCGTGCCAGAAGCCGGTCAGCGTCCATACGGCGAGCAGATTGAAAATGTGCCGTGCGGGCGAGCACCGGTTGCCGCCCAGCGGAATGTACACATAGTCGCGGAACCAGGTGGACAGCGAGATATGCCAGCGGCGCCAGAACTCGGTGACCGACTTGCTGATGTACGGATAGTTGAAGTTTTCGAGAAACTCGAAGCCGAACATTTTGCCGAGACCGATCGCCATATCCGAGTAGCCGGAGAAATCGAAGTAAATCTGCAGCGTGTAGCCAATCGCGCCCATCCACGCACCGGCGGCAGACAGCTCGTTCGGTGCATATTTGAATACGCCGTCCGCAATCTGCGCAAACACATTGGACAGCAGTACCTTTTTGCTGAGACCGAACAGAAAGCGGCTGATGCCCTCGGAAAACTGCGCAAACGAGTGCTTGCGCACAGCAAGCTGTACGTTGACATCGTGGTAGCGTACGATCGGGCCTGCAATCAGCTGCGGGAACATGGAGACGTACAGCGCCAGCGAAAACAGATCGTGCTGCGGCGGAACCTCTCGGCGGTATACGTCAATGACGTAGCTGAGCGCCTGAAACGTGTAAAACGAAATGCCGATCGGCATGACGATATCCGGCACCGGAATACTCAGTCCGAACAGGCTGTCCGCTGAGCTGATGAAGAAATTCAGATACTTGAATACACCCAACAGGCTCAGATTGGCGATAACACACAAAATGAGCAGCGGTTTTCTGTATGTACTGCGCATGGACAGACCGAACAGGTAATTCATCAGTATCGAAAAAATCAGCATGCCGATCAGCCTGGGTTCTCCGTAAAAATAGAAGAACAGGCTGAACAGAAGCAGCACCGCGTTCCGCACGCGGATAAATTTCTGCGGCACGATATAATAGCAGAACAGCGCTGCCGGTAAAAAGAAAAACAGAAAAATCAAACTGCTGAAAACCATGTAGCAAACATCCCTGTATGATAAAATTGCTGTCAGAAAGGCAAAGCAACCGACAAAAAGCACCTTTAGTTTACCATGCTCTGCGCAGATTTGCAATCATGCGCCAGATAGCTGCATCGTTTCTGAATTGTTGTTTACTTTTTCCAAGAACCATGCTATATTAAGGATAGGCTATTGGCTGTTTCAATCAAAAGGAGGAAGACAATATGAAAAAGATGAGAATCGCACTGGCATCCATGCTGGTTGCTGCCGGCATTACGGTAACAGCCGGTGCGGCGAACTTCACAAACTGTGCGGACCGCCTGAAGGACGTGGGACTGTTCCAGGGCACTAATCAGGGTTACCAGCTTGACAAGGCACCCACCCGTGCCGAGGCTTCGGCAATGCTGGTCCGTCTGCTGGGCAAGGAGGCTGAGGCGGAGAAGCTGACCTACACCGCGCCGTTTACCGATCTGAAGGGCTGGGAAAAGCCGTATGTGCAGTACCTGTACGATAACGGCCTCGCCAACGGCATGAGTGCGACTGCCTATAACCCGACCGGCAAGTGCTCTGCACAGATGTATACCACATTCCTGCTGCGCGCACTCGGCTACTCGGATGCCAAGGGCGATTTTACCTATGCCAAAGCACTGGATTTCGGTGAGCAGGTTGGTCTGGTTGACGATATCAACTGCAGCACCAAGAATTTCCTGCGTGACAACGTAGTTGCAATGAGCCTGACCGCGCTTGATACCGATGTCAAGGGCAGCGACAGCATTCTGCTCGATAAGCTGGTTGCAGACGGTGCGGTTGACAAGACCAAGGCTGCTTCTCTGGGCGCATTTTTCGCAGACGCGGACGCATTCAACACCGCTGCGGAGAACACCTCGGCGGAGTCCAAGATGGCTATGGATATGAACATCAAGGCAAGCGTTAAACTTGGCACCACCAAGCTGCTCGATATGTCCATGCCGATGACGATTAAGACCGATATGAACCTCAAGGAGCTGGACAAGTCCGTGATGGCATTCGGCGGCAAGCTGAACATGACGATCGACCCGTCTTTGGCGAACGGCGGCGATACCAGTATTTCGCAGGATATTAACTATTACTTCACCAATGGCATTTACTACATGGATATGGGTGCACAGGGCAAGTACAAAATGGCGATGTCCTTTGATGATGTGCTGAACGGCATGGAGATTTCTGCTATGAACAGCTCTGTTCCGGTCAGTGCGATCGAGAGCATTACCAAGGGCAGCGGCAGTATGACCGTTAAGTACAACATGAACAGTGTCTTCAGTTCCGACCTGTTTGATGAGCTGCTCGGCGGCATGCTGGACGGTGTTTCCATTAAAACCCGCGATATGAATGTTACCGCGAAGGCAGTCAATGGCATGCTTACCGATACCGCGATTTCCGGTACGGTTGATATTACGGCAGAGGGCGAGACCATCAGCGCAACTCTGAACGCAGTCGCTAAGGTAACCGCTACCGGCGATGCGGTTAAGATTACGCTGCCGACCGATCTGGACAGCTATGTCGATCTGCCGACCGAGATTAACTGACGGCTTGACAATTCCGCACCTTTTATGATAAACTTATTTCACTAAAATTTGTGTGGATTTTTACAGCATCTCAAGATGTTCTTTTTCGCCGCACGACCGGGATTCCGGCCGTGCGGTTTTTTTATTTGCACAAAAGGGAGGAACCGAACGTGAACCAACGCTTTATGCGGGAAAAACCGATACTGCCGCTGCTGCTCTCAATGGCGCTGCCGATGGTGGTTTCCATGCTGGTGAACTCGCTGTATAACATCATCGACAGCCTGTTTGTTGCAAAAATAGGTGAGGACGCGATAACAGCACTGTCACTGGTCTATCCGGTGCAGAATTTGATAAACGCGCTCGCTATCGGCTTCGGCGTGGGCATTAACGCAGTGATTTCGTATCATCTCGGTGCCGGTGAGATTGATAAGGCAGACGCGGCGGCGACGCGCGGTATTGCGTGCTCGATTGTCCACGGCGTAGTGAGCATGATCGTGTGCATCACCGTCATGCCGCGTTTCCTGCGGCTGTTCACGAATTCCGAGCAGGTAGCGGAGATGGGTACGCAGTACGCGTCCATCGCGTTCGCGTTCTCGGTGATTATCATGGTCGGCCTCGCATTCGAGAAGATTTATCAGGCGATGGGTCACATGCAGGTGACCATGACGGCGCTGCTGCTCGGCTGTGTGACAAATATCGTGCTGGATCCGCTGCTCATCTTCGGTATCGGGCCGTTCCCGCAGCTCGGCATGCGCGGCGCGGCACTCGCCACCGGCATCGGCCAGCTGGTAACGCTGGCGTTCTATCTGGTGATATATCGGCTGCGGCCGGTGTCCGTGCATATCACACGCAAGGGGCTGCACGGTACTCGGGGCATCACGGCACGGCTGTATGCGGTCGGCATTCCGGCGGCACTCAATCTGGCGCTGCCGTCATTGCTCATCTCGTGTCTGAATGCGCTGCTGGCTGAGCTCAGTCAGGCGTATGTGGTCGTGCTCGGCATCTATTACAAATTGCAGACTTTCCTGTATCTGCCTGCGAGCGGTATTATTCAGGGTATGCGTCCGGTGATCGGTTACAACTACGGTGCGGGTGAGCGGGAACGCGTCAGCCGTATTTTTCAGGTAGCGCTTGCGCTGTGCGCGTGCATTATGATGATCGGCACGGTGCTGTGTCTGGCGTTTGCGTCTCCGCTGATGGCACTTTTCACCGAAAATATCCGGACGGTGGTCATCGGTGCACATGCGCTGCGCATTATCTGTGTGGGATTTCTTGTTTCAGCGGTTTCGGTTACGGCATCCGGCGCACTGGAAGGACTCGGAAAGGGTACGGCGTCACTCGTGATTTCGCTGTGCCGGTATACCGTGGTCATTCTGCCGATCGCGGTCGTGCTGTGTAGGATTATGGGCGCAAATGGCGTCTGGCATGCGTTCTGGGTGACGGAGTTTATCTCGGCAGGAGTTGCATTGGTCGCTTGGAAGCGAGTGTAACTGCGCTGATGCCGCGCCCGCGGCGGTGGGCAAGAGGGTAGACACCTACGGTTTCTACCCTCTTAACTCCCGTTTCCCTTTATTTGTTCGTCTGGCGCAGACCAGAGACCGGTGACCGCTCCGAAATTTGGGAACGGCAGAGGATTTTTTCTTCCGTAGGAGCGGCCAGTGGCCGCCCATTTCTCTACCGCTTCGCAGTGCCAGATTCCTTGCTGCTACACATGCGGTTTAGTCTCCGCAGGCGCAACACAAGGTGAATTGCCCAAAGGGGCAAGAGAGGGTCCCCTGGGGGATAACAGTGTTGCGCAACTCGTTTGCGCGTTGTTATGCACGGCACCTGTGAATATTTCTTTGCAAACACGCTTTATCTTACAAACTCTTCACTCTAATTCTCAATTCTCCATTTTCAATTCTCAATTACTGAGCTTTTCCGCCGCGAGATCTGCCAGTTTCGCATACTCTACAAGGCTCAGTCGCTCACCGCGAACGCGGGCATCCAGACCGGCTGCTTCTACGAGTGCGGTGATCTCCTCCTTGCTCATCGACGAGCCGAGCACCGGACCGAGCGCGTTCACGAGCGTCTTTCTACGCATATTGAAGGCTGCACGCACAAGGGAAAAGAACAGCTTTTCGTCCTTGGTCTCAACCGCCGGCTTGTCGAGCGGCACGAGCTTGAGCACCGCCGAATCCACCTTGGGTCTGGGCACAAAGCAGTCCGCCGGAACATCAAACAAAATTTCCGCCTTGGCGTGGTACTGCACATAAATCGAGAACGCCGAGTACGCCGCCGTGCCCGGCTCTGCACAGATGCGCTGCGCGACCTCCTTCTGCACCATGACCGTCACCTGCTCGAACGCGCCGCTCTCGAGCAGCGCCGTAATCGCCGGTGTGGTGATGTAATAAGGCAGATTGGCGCACGCGATCGCCTTTCCGTCACCGAATTTCTCCTTGCAAAGCGCGGCAAGGTCGGTTTCGAGCACATCGCCGTGCACGACCTCGAAGTTATCGTAATCCGCAAGCGTCTCTGCCAGAACCGGCATGAGGGCACGGTCCAGCTCGACCGCTACGACCTTATCCGCGCGCCGGCACAGCTCCGCCGACAGGCAGCCCATGCCCGGGCCGACCTCAATCGCGTTGCCGCACTCGGCCGCGCCGCTCATCTCCGCAATGCGGCGCGGCACACTTTCGTCCGTCAGGAAGTTCTGTCCGAGCGATTTGGAAAAATGGAATCCATGACGGCCCAGAACCGCTCGGATTGTCTCAATATCACATAAATTCATTCGTTTTCCCCTTTTAACCGAAAAGAACCGGCGGCAGAACGCCGCCGGTCCCTATGTAATGCAACTTTTTTACTGTTTGACGCGGATTTTACTCCTCGCCCTCGATCAGACCGTAACCGCCTGCCGCACGCTTGTAAACAACGGCATGAATGTTGTCGTTGTCGGCGTTGCGGAAGAAGTAGAACTGGTGATCAAGCAGGTTCATCTGCAGGATAGCCTCGTCCACGCTCATCGGCTTTACGTCGAAGCGCTTGCGGCGTACTACATCGAAATCCTCCTCGGTCAGTGCGGCCTTCTGCTCTGCCATCTTGTCGAATGCACCCTCACGCAGGCGCTTCTCCAGACGGGTCTTATGCTTGCGGATCTGGCGCTCGATACTGCTGATGGCACCGTCTACGGAAGCATACATATCAGTCGTCGTTTCCTCGGCGCGGACAACCAGACCAACCTGACGCACCGTAATCTCGACCGTCTGCTTGCCGCGCAGTTCGCTGAATGTAATCGTGGTATCCGAATCCTGCTGGAAGTAGCGATCCAGCTTCTCTACCTTACGCAATGCGTACTGACGCAGCTCGTCCTCGATCTTGATTTTTCTTTCGACGATAGTGAACTTCATAAAATCATCTCCTAACAGGCGTAAACCGCCTTTGATGGCTTTATCCGCGGCCGCCGTGGTGTGGCGGAAACGGTATTGGGTTTTTGCTATCTTCAGTATAGCACAACCTATGCAACTTGTCCAACAATTTTTCAGAAGTTCACAATTTGTTCAGCATATTTCCCAAGGGATTTTACAATTTCTTGTCCAGGTTGCTTACAGCTCGCCCTCTGCGTGACGGGTAACGTGGCAGGAAATATTAACCACGCACGGCAGACCGGCAATATGCGTGCCAAACGGCTCGATCGCGCACGCAAGAGCGGTAACCGTACCGCCGAGTCCCTGCGGGCCGACACCGGATGCGTTGACCTTATCGAGAATCTGCTGCTCCATCTCGGCGTACAGCGGATCGGCGTTGTGCTGATCGACCGGACGCAGCAGCGCACGCTTGGCGAGATATGCCGCCTTATCGCTCGTGCCGCCCAGACCGACACCGATAACGATCGGCGGGCACGGGTTGGAACCCGCATGGATGCACGCATCCGCGATAAAATCCACGATCTGCGCCTTGGTAGCGGCAGGCGTGAACATCTTCATCTGGGTCATATTCTCCGAGCCGAAGCCCTTGGGTGCAACCGTGATCTTCACCTTGTCACCCGGAACGACCGAGGTGTACAGGATACACGGCGTGTTGTCGTTGGTGTTTTCGCGGCGCAGCGGATCACCGACCACCGACAGGCGCAGATAACCGTCGATATAGCCGCGGCGAACACCCTCGGTGACTGCATCCTCGAACGAACCGCCGGTCAGATGCACGTCCTGACCGATCTCCGCGAACACGATCGCCATGCCCGTATCCTGGCAGACCGGCACGTTGTTCTCGCGTGCAAGGTCGCAGTTGGCGATCATTTCACCGAAGATGGTCTTGCCGAGCGGAGACTCCTCCGCGTTCTGACCATCCACGAACGCCTGCCGCAGATCTGCGGGCAGATAGTAGTTGGCGTCAATGCACAGCTGACGCACCAGCTTGGTTACTTCCGAAACCTCAATCGTCCTCATTTTGTCCTCCTATATTCCGGTGTGCCGTTTACAAAAACAGCCTGCACCTGGGTTGCAATATCCAACGGATCGCCGCTCCACAGCACACAGTCTGCATCCAAACCGGTTTTCAGGCTGCCGATTCTGTCCTGCATGCCCGCAATTTTCGCGGGTACCGAAGTGACCGCGCGCAGCGCATCCGTTTTATCCATACCCGCACGCACCGCCAGCATAAGCGCCATCGGCAGCAGGCGCAGCGGGAATTCTCTGGGACCCCCCGAGGCACATT
>OGQE01002791.1_pt1 | contig 12089 bp, 8 predicted proteins | sample 1553131 | NCBI WGS metagenome assembly OGQE01 (sample SAMEA2579929, study PRJEB22360) | human gut metagenome | biome: human gut; feature: human-associated habitat; material: faeces | place: Denmark | collected 2008/2010
TGGTCAGCTGCCTTTACCGGGCAGTTGCTGCTGGTGTGACCGGTCTGGCCACAGTAGCTGCAGGTGCCTGCCTTTACCGTAAGCTCGTAAGTGGAGCTTACATCCCCATCAGAATTGACTGCCATAATGGTCACATTCCCAGTGTCCTTGGCGGTCACATTGCCTTCCGCATCTACAGTAGCAATGGACTCATCGCTGCTCTTCCAAGTAACGGCCTTGTCCGTAGCATCCTCCGGGAACACGGTTGCTTTGATGGTGTGCGTGTTGCCAACGGTCAGAACGCCTTCATTGGAATCCAGCGTAATGGACTCGATTGCCTTACCGACGGTGACCTTGGTCTCGGCCTTAGCGTTTTCGGGAACGACCAGCATCTCGCTGTCCACACCGGCGTCCTCTGCCGTAGCAGTGGTGTCTGCCACGATGGTAGTGGTGATGGTGCATTCGCCAACGCCTACTGCGGTGACATTACCGGACTCATCCACGGTCACTACCGACTCATCGCTGCTCACGTAAGCAAGCTTGACATCGGTGGCGTCCTCGGGAGTCATCTTAGCACCCAGCGCCTTGGTAGCCTCACCGTTGAGTTCCAGACTCAGAGTTTCGGGGGCTTCTACTCCGGTGGGGAGAATCACGACCTTGATATGGGTCGTGGAAGAAATATTGGCATCTGCAATAGATACTGTGATATCAGCCTCACCGGCACCGACTGCAGTGACCAGACCAGTTTCATCAACCGTGGCAACCTCTTCGTCGGAGGAGGACCAGGTGAGATTCAGTTTGGATGCTGCCTCGGCAATCTTTTCCTGCTCAGCCTTGTCGTCGGTGCCTTACTCGATATTGAGCTGCTGGGTCTCACCCTTTTCCAGCACAATGTCGGTGGGCAGGCCCACTGAGGTGATATCAACGCCGCAGCCAACCAGACTGACGGCCATTGCGACTGCCATAATCAGGCACGCGATACGGGTGAATACCTTAACGGACATAGTCTTCATAGAGTTTCTCCTTTTTATGTAAATTGTATTTTTGATTTCGAACATTTTTTGCCATGCGCGAACCTCCTTTATGTTTATGGAGGGCCTATCTCTCACCCTCTGTCTATATTATACCACATTTATACGAGATAGTCAACACATATACAATATGCCAAATGCGGTATACCCTTATTATACATTTTTAATTTTTATATGTCTATTGCTTATATTTACAATACTTCTACAAAATGCTTTTTTGAAAAATAACATACGCGTTATCCTGATACACAATATGCCAATCGCTACGATGTGTCATGTAACCAATAAGCATCATACTGTCGCCTTTGCATAAGGTTACCATATCAATATCATACTTATTTAGGATTGTATCTGTATAATCAAGTGTAGCGTTTGTAACAGAGACTTTGCCTTTAATGGTGTTCATGTCCATTAAAAACTCTTCATTGTACATATCAACACGAGAGTCCATAATAACAGGAATACCATTATACTCAAAGAATGCACCCGTGTTCATATCGTTATACATATGTTGCGGAGCACATTTGTTGATTATCTCGATTACCTCGTCACTTGGATATCTAAGCGGGCGAAGGCTATGAATTTCCTTTGTACTGATGTTCCACACACAACAAAACGCAGAAACTACTGTAACTGCATAAAGAACTGTTTTGATATAGTTGCTTTTATCGTTGCAATTATTTTCTTGGCTTCCGGCTTGCTTCAAAACGAAAATAGAAAACGCAGCAAAAAACCATGTTTCAAAACGAACATGCAACATCATCAGAACGCCAGAAATTGCAACTGGAATAACATCACAAACAAAAATCTTTCGCTTTGACAAAATAGCAAACACCAAAAATGCTAACAGTAAAACAACGCCAACGCTTGATGTAATAGTTGCAGCCTTCCATTCTGTTACAGGCATTATCTGAGTATTGTTGGATACATAAAGTAATTGCGTATAAATTTTGGCGTGAGCAGAATTGAATAAACTTGCTAAAACAGTCAACAAAACAGCAATGATTCTTTGAATGTACTCCTTATGCGTGTATTCTCGCGTTTCAACATTGAGATATTTTATATACGGGACTGCTGCCATAATATATGCAATTTCCATTACTACAAGCAATGGCATGGAAGCCCCATGGATATTGGCCCACACAAAACCAAGCAAGGCACATCCATAAATTGCCTTTGAACTTCTGCTTTCTAACAACCTCACAGCAACAACAAAGCAGATTAAAGCCATGAGGTGCGGACGAGGATTCCCCTTAGCCATATACAAAAGCCAAATGCAACTAACAATAGCGAAAATAGAAGTAAGTGTGCTTTTGATGGAGATTCCAACTTGAGAAATAACTTTACGTCCCCAACCAATGAACACAATAGCTGCCAACAAATAAGATGAAGCTAATACATATACAAGCGCTCCGAATGTCTCATCATTATGCAAGCAAGATAACTTGTACAGAATGATGTCAGTTATCACTGAATAGTTTGTATAGGAGTTACCATATATCTCATTTGACCAAACTAAAGAATCCAACGATACGCCTCCGTTTAAGGCGTATCGGCCGAGCATGATATGCCAATAATAATCGCTATCACCAATACGATGGACCGTATAATAGCTATACACACAGTACATTACGATAAAAGACAACGCCAGACAAACAATTATCCATACCTTATTCTTTTTGACACTATTACATTTCATTACGATTACCCATTCCGTTAGCTACATCTTGTGGTCTTTACTATATTATACCACATTTGAGCGTTATGGTCAACTTGAAGAGGGCGCTCTTGCTATAACATGACATATATACCGCGAAGAAAACTGCATTTTCTTCCCTTCTGCAAAGTCTTCAGGAATGATTTGTTTATATAAACCTGATATACGATGTTGTATATTACGATTGATATTTCTAATAAATTCAGATATAATAATACAAAAAAATGCTAAAACAAGCTTGTTGCAAAGTATATACTACTAGGGAGGTGTTATTATGGCGACCACATCTATCACAAAAGAGTTTTTTGTAAAAGACCAAAAGGCGTTTGAACGCATGAGGCGAGATTTGGATAAGGAAGTACCCGTTCACAAAATGGTTGCTGAATCTGCCTCTCTGAAAAAGAGCAAAGAAAAATTAGCTACCTTTGTATTTCGCTAAGAGCACCCCTTGCGAGGACATCTGCACATGGTCAGGTAGACCTGTTGAGATGCCCTCGCTTCTTTTTGGTGAGATAGATAAGGATACTGAAGCATTCTCGCATTGTTCTACAATTTTCTTTTCTTCCAAATGGTATGATGATGCTCAGAAAAGGGGTTGATAATATATGCCGCGAGGAAAACGCGTCACTGTATCCGTGGAAGACCGTATCCAGTCCACCTGTGCTGAGATTGAATCTTTACAGGAGAGAATCCGCAGCAAGAAGGAAGAGCTTAAAAGCCTAAAGGCCGAAAAAGAAAAGTCAGATGCCGCCCGCATTATTGCAGCGGTTCAGGAAAGCGGGAAAAGTGTGGACCAGGTTCTGACGCTTCTGTCCCCCACCGAAACATCCTGAAAAAACAAAAGCCTCCTCATTCAAAGAGGAGGTAATTTTTTTGTTGGCTTCGTAGATTGACTGAAACGAATAAAGCTGATATAATATAAGAAATTCGTATTTGCCTGATGAAAGCATCATTCGAGAGCTGATGCCTTTATCAATTTCATTTCTTGGCAAAAGAAATGACCACCAAGCGCGGTAACACTTGATGGTCGATGATTTTGAGAGATTTGAGATAAAGAAAATATGAGTTTGAAAGCCACAATTCACTTAATAAGGCTCTCAATGATACAAGAGGCATCTTACGAGGCATCTTGCTTCAACTACTATTATTATTATACCAAAACATTATCATTATGTCAACATTTTGGCATCCAAAATGATTGATTATTTTCAAATAATGTGGTATAGCAATAATAGTACAGGAAGTCAAAGAGCCTTGTATTGCCCACCATGGGGCAAAACAAGGCTCTTTTATTTTATGCCGTGAGGTTTTTCCATGACAAAAACAATCCCCCAAACGCCGCAAGGTAAAACCCCTGCGGCACCTCAGAAGCGGAGAAGAAAGAAATTTTATCGCATGAAGTTTATTGATTCTTCGGATGTCATTTGCATCGCGAATAATTTTTACTCCTGCAACGAACTTTCCGCGCATTCGAATCGTGACCGTTCTGCCTTCATTCAGATTTGGATGATGGAGTCTGGTCGTAAACCGCATCTCGTCTGGACAGGATATCCGCGTGACCTTGAGACGTTTATGAAAACGAAGTTCAAGGCTGTCCTGAAATACAACTACTACATCACCAAGAATACTTTCTGCCGTCCTGCTCGTACGGAAGGCAATATCTTTACCTACAACAACATCGTTATTGATATTGATGACCACGAGTCCAGCAGCGGAATGGTTGCTTGGGAAAAGGATGTTTTGAAAACCGAACTACTTTATGCTGCAGACGGAGAACTTCTTGATGTGGAAATCCCTCCCATCTCCGCTATCGTGGATACGGGTCGTGGTTTGCAGGTATGGTATTCCTTTGACGGCATTGCTGCCAAGAACAAGAAAGCGTATCGTCTGGTGACGGAAGCCATCATCGATAAGGTCCAGCAAGTCTGTGAGAAAATTCATGATGAGCACCCTGAATTTGTGATGAAGGTGGATGTTGCTGCCAGCAAGAATGCAGCAGGTCTTGTTCGTCTGCCGGGGACAACTAATGCGAAGACCAAGAATGTCTCTGAGATTGTCTATTTCAATGAGGAGATGAAAACCCGTAAGTTCTTTGGTCAGGATGGCTTGTCTTCTGTGCTTTCCTTCTCCGCATTGTCTGCACCTGACTCCACCATCAAAGTGGGCAAGAAGAAAAAGAATAAAGTACCCGTGACGAAGGACGGTAAGCCTGTGCCTACCTGTGTCGTGGCAGATGCTCTGGAACGGTTGTTTGAACTGCGCAACTATAGCAAGGTCCCTGCAACCGGGATTCGCGACCTGCTCCTGTACATCTACTTCAATACGATTTTCCAGCATCGCGGTCCTGCGATTGCGATGAAGAAAACCATCTGGCTGAATTCCAAGTTTGCAAATCCCCTGTCGGAAACAGAACTGGACAATGCTGTTGGACATATTCCATCCAAGCTGAGCGAAGTCGTTTGCACGGATGGCACGACCTCGTATGTGCCGGGTTACATTCTCCCCTACAGCTACATCATTGAGACCCTGCAGATTACTGCTGCGGAACTCAAACAAATTAAGCTGACTGTTCCCAAAGCAATCGCCAAGAATACCACCAAGAAAAAGAACGCCCGCGCAGTGAAGGAAAAGAATCTTCTTGAAGAGCGCAACGCTGTTCGTATCATGCACATCAACAATCCGGAACTCTCTATCACTGAGTTGGCAGCACGCTTCCATCGTACCAGAAAATGGGCTTCCAACTGCGTGAACTCCGCATTCGAAGGAATCATGGCTGGTGCTGTGTATGTACGCGGCCGCATCAGCAAGATGTCTTCGATTCCTGAACTTGCTCAGAAAGCTGTCACGACTGTCAAAGAGAGTGTTGAGAAAATCAAGGAAGCAGTAGCACCGCGTTCACTTGATTCACCGGATGTGACGATACGTTATGTGAAGCTTCCAATCCTGATTCCACCTATCTGGTTTGATGACCACAATGTGCAGGTCTGCGTTCTCTGAGTTTTTGGGTTAAGCGTTTCATCGTTCGAAATCCCTCTACACTTTTTAGTTTTTGACTGATTTTGAATATTGTGCTTGAGTGTAACCGCACGAAGGCTATTATATGTTATTTAGCGGCGCAGCAGCGCGGCGTCTACGCCAGCGCGTTCCTGTGCCCGCGTCGCTGCCCCGACTCAGTGCAGCTTCACATACGCGCCCCCGCCTCGGTGCAGCGAGCAGCAGCCAAACCTCGCGAACGAGGTGGCATGCGTCGCTTTTAAGAAACGGATTTCTTAAGAGTATTCCTCCTTAACAGCAGTAGTTGCATATAAAAAACAACTCTCCCCTCTTAAGGAGATTCAACTCTTTTAGAGAAACAGCACACTTCAGAACGCACAAGCTTTCAGTGTAGCAGCAGTTCTTCAGAGCAGCTCAAGCGTAAAAGCACAACAGCATTGCAACAGTTTCAGAACGCATCGCAATGTGCAAGGGACGTTCTTCTTCGGCCAAAGCTCTTCATGGCAGCCACTTCTGCATGGGCTGTCCGATAGCAGCTCTCAGAAAAAGCCATACCCAGACGAGCGATTGACCAACAGAGCAAAATGTGGTATAATATAAATAACAGTGAAAGGAGCGTTCTATGACGAAAGACAATGCCGACTACGGTTTGTATGTGCATTATGTCCGGTCTGCGATTCCTAAATGTCATGGCTATCAGGAGCTTCACGCCCATAGCGAAGCATCGTTTCGTGATGCAGTAAATAAAGTGGATGACTTTGTGGAAACAGCGAAAGGATACGGCAGACAAGCATTTGCTATAACAGACCACGGGAACCAGATGCGATTGTATCAGGGTATCAAAGCAAGAACGAAGGACGAGAAAAAGAACCTCGAAGCCGTATTGCAGGAAGCGAATGTCCCTGAGGATGAAATCCATAAGATTCTCAAATCGATTGGTGATACAGACAGTATCCGCTATCCAACCGATAAGATGTGGCCTTATGTGAAGAAATACTGCAAGCTGTTTTTAAAAGCAGCAGAGAAGAGCATCCAGTTTGTGCCGGGTATGGAAGCCTATTTCCAGCCGGAAAAGGTCGAGGGGAATCGTGATTCATTCCACCTGATTCTCTACGCAAAGGATTGGAATGGACAGAAAACCCTGTTCAAACTCGAAAACCTTGCACAGCTGAATAAGAGCCCCAAAGGTAAATGGAACGGTCAGGAAACAGGCGGATTACCGCGTATGACATGGGCTGACTTGAAACGCTTTGTTGGTCCCGGAACAGAAGGACACGGACATTTGATTGCGACGAGCGCCTGTGTCGGTGGGTATATCCCCTACCTGATTCTTCGTCCATGGTACATTGCCGATAAGCAGCACGCGATTTCGATGGCGCTGGCAAAGCTTGGTAATGCTTACACGGAAGAAGATGTCAAACAGGCAGAACAAGACCTCGTGGATGCAAAGGAAAAGGCAACAAAGGCAAAAGCTGACCTGCGTGACCTGAAAAAACTGAGCGGAAAAGACTACGAAAAGAAAAAAGCTCAGCTTGAAAAGAAAATTGAAAAGCTGAAAGCTGTTGTCGGTGACTTTGAAGACGGAACTGAACAGTCAACAGTTCTGGACGAGAACATCGATGAAAACGATAAGAATGCAAAAAAGCGGGCTGACCTGAAAAAAGCGGTAATTACTTTAAGGGCGATTATCGAAGAACAGGAAAAAGCAGAGCAACTCATTGCTCGTGAAGCAGAAATCAAGGCAGAAGCAGAACAAGCGCCGAAACGCCTTACCTGTGCAAAAGAACGGTTAGCTGAGGTCGAAAAAGGTGCGCGGCCCTACATCAAACAGATGGGAAAATACCGTGCATTGGAAGCTGAAAAAGTCGACTCGGAACAGGCATATCAGGATGCTGTGACGGCAGCAAAACGGATGGAATCCATCTTTGGTCATGAAAACTTCTACATCGAATTGCAGAACCATGGTATTGCGTCAGAAGACTACGCACGACCCTATCTGTATCGCTTAATCAAAGAAACCGGGATTGAGCCGACAGTAGCCAATGATGTGCATTTCAAAACGAAAGATGATGTGCGAAAACGGAATCTGATTGCATCGCTTCGGTTTAATACACCGTTGGCAGAAAAGGAAACTGAAGAAGGCTTAACAGAATTATACTTCAAATCTGATGAGGAAATGAAGGCGCTGGCAAAGTCTGATGATGCGATTTGGCAAAGGGGTATGGAAAACACAGCCGTGATTGCCAGAAGCTGTAATGTGTATTACAGCTACGGAATGCACCTGCCTGAGTTCGATGCTCATGCAGCAGGATGTGAGACAGCCCTTGAATACCTTGATAAGTTTTGCCGGAAAATGATTCCGCAGAAATATCCGAAACGCGATATGCCGGATGACAAGTACGCAGAGCTTATGAAAACTGTCGATGAGCGCTTGAAATACGAGCTGTCTGTCATTGAAAAGATGGGCTACAGCTCTTATATCGCAATCGTCCAAGACTTCATTTTCTACGGAAGAAAGATTGGTGGAGAAGCGGCAATCGGGCCGGGTCGTGGTTCAGCGGCTGGTTCTATCGTCTGCTATCTTGCAGACATTACAGACATTGACCCTCTTCGCTATGACTTGATTTTCGAACGATTTTTGAACCCGGAACGCGTATCGATGCCGGATATCGACACTGACCTCGCTCCGTTTGTGCGAGGGAAAGTTATCAATTATGTCGCAAACAAATACGCGTACAAAGACCCCTACCCTGTCGATGAACTTCGCAGTACCGTCTGCAACATCGTCACGGAGGGAAAACTTGCCGCAAAAGCTGCTGTAAGAAATGTTGCCCGTATCACGGATGTTCCGCTGGATACTGCCGACATGGTAGCGAAAATGATACCGGCAAAGCCGAAAATGACCATCAAGAAGGCAATGGAAGAAAATCCTGACCTTGCGACACAATACAAAAACAATCTTACGGTAAAGCATCTGCTGGACGATGCAATGCTCGTAGAGGGTATCCCCGTCCAGACTGGTGTTCATGCCGCTGGTGTTATCATCGCAGATAAACCTGTCTCTGAATATGCTCCCTTGCTCTGGAACGACGAAAAGAATTGCTGGGTCATTGAAAGCGACATGGTCGAGTGTGAGAAAACCCTCGGATTGCTTAAAATGGACTTCCTCGGCCTTGAAAACTTGGATATTCTGAACCTTGCTCTCAAATACATCAAGACGACCAAAAAGGTTGCTGTTCATTTTCACGACATCAACAAAGCGGATGACTTGAATGTTATAAGAGATATCTATGCCTGTGGTCGTACGAATGGTGTTTTCCAGTTCGAAAGCGATGGTATTAAGAAAGCACTTACGGGATTCAATCCGACTTCGATTGACGATGTGATTCTTATGAACGCCGCATATCGTCCCGGTCCGATGGATTCTATTCCTGAAATCACAGAAGTCAAGAACGGAACGGAGAAGCCGAACTATATCATTCCGCAGATGGAACAGATTCTTGGCAAAACCTATGGCAGCGCTATTTATCAGGAACAAATCATGCAGTTGTTCCAGCTTGTCGGGTTTAGTCTTGGTGAGGCTGATGTGATACGCAGAGCCATGTCCAAGAAACACCTTGATGAAATTGAGGCCGCAAAAGATAAATTTGTGTCCGGCATGATTGAGCAAGGCGGTAAACCCGCTGATGTGGAGAAGTTCTGGATTCGTTTGCTTGCGTTTGCTTCCTATGCATTCAATAAAAGCCATGCAGCAGCATACAGTATCGTCTCCTACTATACGGCATTTCTTAAATATTATTTCCCGTGCGAATATCTCTCTGCGCAGTTGAGTTATACGCCGGAAAAATTGAAGCTGTTTCTGTCTGACCTGAAATATGCAGGACTTACACTCCTTCAACCCGATATCAATTCCGGTGTTCCGAACTTTGCTCCGATGCCGGGAAACAACAAGCAGATTCGTTTTGGCATCAAGGCTATAAAGGGTGTTTCTGCAGCAGCACAAATCATTTACGATTTGCGGGATACGAAAAAATCTAACCCTAACGCACATCATCTTGGTCCCTGTAAAGACTATAAAGACTTTATTGTTCGTTCTATTGTCTATGGTATAGACATGGGAGTATGTACTGCTCTGGTTCGCGCCGGTGCATTGGATTGCCTTATGCAGGACGGCGAGACACGCAGACAATTTGACGAAGCGCTTGCTCCTGCTTGCGAAAGCTGCAAAAAGGCAATGAAGTCTGCCATAAAAGAGGACGAAACTCTTGCGGGAGATAATCTTTATCGTCATCTTATGGATAGTTGGGGATTGCCGGATGAATGTATCCAGCAAAAAGAAGAATACGACATTGACACAAAACTCGGATATGAACTCGAACTGTTAGGGGCTTATGTTTCCGGCACACCTGTTCAGCCTTATTTGTCTGTTATTACAAAATCCGCAAACAGAGACAGAGCAATCGGTGAGCTTACCCTCAATGACAGGGGCAGAACGGACATCGCAGGGCGTATCCGTGACTTCAAAATCATTTACAGGAAATCTGACCATGCTCCTATGGCAAAATTCATGCTGGATGACGAAACGGATTCCATTTCGTGTGTTGCCTTTACTGGAGCATATGCGACATTTGGTTATCTGCTGAAAGACGGTGCGGTTGTATCACTCAGCGGAACTCCCAAATTCGAAACCAACGATGACGGTGATACCATTGTTCGCAAAGAATACCGCGTGAAGACCGTTAAGAATCTTCTTTCAGAATAAAAAAAGACCGTTCCTCATTTCGAGGAACGGTCTTTGCTTTTTGTGAGTTACTGTGCCTGTGTATCAGTGGGCTGCTGGGGCTGCTGCGGAGCAGTTTCCTGAACAGGAGTCTGATAGGTAGGCTGAGGATTTGCAGGCTGCTGAGGCTGCGCATTGGGGTTCTGGTAGCGCATATTGGGAGCCTGTTGAGGTTCCGCTGAGGGCTGAGTATAAGTGGTTTGAGTGCTCTTTTGTTCCGCTTTACGGTTATCGTATTTGACCTTCAACTGGTCATAAGAGTAACCGTCCTGCGGAATGCCGAGATACTGGTAGTTGCCCAAACCGAGAATCATATTGAAGATGGGACTGACGAGAACCAGACCAATCGTGAAACCAATACCCTGACCAAAAGCAACCGCTTTCTTGTACTGGGTGATGACGTTAATGACTACACCGGCAATGACGAGCAGTGTGCCGAGCAGCGGGATAAAGCCGAGCAGGCCCAGAACGAGCGGGACCAAAAAGAGCCAGCCGTTGCCCCAATAAATCTTGAACGCGATGTAAGACTTATAGAACGGAACGATAGATGCCCAACCCGGCTGATTGGCTTTCGTGAAGATTTTCCAGTTCGCGACGATGTTGATGACGAAGAATGCCAGAACGAGCAGCCAGATGGTACTAAAAATACCGAGAATGGCATTCAGAGCCGCAGTTTCTGCTGAATACATACATATTCCTCCTTCTTGTATGTAGGTGAAAAAATGCTGAAACCAAACAGTTTCAGCCCGTTTTGTGACTCAAGTATATTTACTTTGCAGCAAACAGCAAGAAAAATTGCGCAAAAAAAAGAAGCTGCTCCCCACAAGCAGCTCCTTTCCCAAAACAATTTCGTTAGAAATAGTCTTGTATTTATAATAACAGCATTAACAGTATGCTGATTTATGCCATGAATGGCTCATAATGGTCTCTATACATAGACCTTGTATTTACGCCTCTCAAATAGGCTCAGTATACTGGCTCAGAACCAGCCAGTGCCATCGTCGTTATCCTGCTGAACCTCGACTTCACCGGGGCAAATCCAGTAAACCGTGTTTGACACGGTCTGGAGCAGGATGCCATCGACAATGCGCCTAGGCATCTTCGAAGTCTGCTTACTGCTAAGCGCCTCCTTGAATTCCGAGTAAGACATGTCGGGGATGACACCTTTGCATGGACGGACACGTCGGATTTTGCTTCCAGAAAAGCCCATCATAATGTGGTCGTTATCATCACCAATAATGGTGTTGATTTGGCCCCTGTTATCAATACCAACGAAGGCATTGAAGAACATGACCTGATGACCGTCGCTGACACCTCCGACGATAACCTTTTCACCGTTGATTTCGCAGTGCTTGGCGTTACGGTAAACCCGCCACGGGGGGAGCCGATGAAACCGGGTTTCATAAGGTCTTCGGGGGCGAAGGAGAACTGTGCGACGGACTTCCAATCCTTGACGTAAGCGCCAACAGCGTTTGCAGTGGAACGGAGACCGGTGTAGGGGACAAAAATGGAATTGGTAGACATAAAAATACCTCTTTCTTATTTTATTTAAAGATAGTTTTCTTATGTATCCTTAGCCAAATCACTT
>OGQE01002796.1_pt1 | contig 12060 bp, 10 predicted proteins | sample 1553131 | NCBI WGS metagenome assembly OGQE01 (sample SAMEA2579929, study PRJEB22360) | human gut metagenome | biome: human gut; feature: human-associated habitat; material: faeces | place: Denmark | collected 2008/2010
GAAGTGACCCGCGATGGGGCGCAGCGGATGCAAACTGAACGAACGACAGTCAACCAGATCCGTGAAGAAGACACCGTAGGCGAATAGTTAAAAGGAGCGAATCGCAATGTCCGATTACATCAAATATATGTACCGCGAATACCTTGAAGGCCGCACCCGTATCAAAAAAGTCAATGAGGACCAGCCATTATTTCCAAACACCGGCGCCGGCCTATTGATCCAAAAAAACAAGCTTACCGACGATTGGACCGCGCTGAACGTCTCCGACGGGCATTATGAGGAGGAGTCTTTCAATCATGAAGCCCTTGCCGCGGCCTTTCTTCAGGGCGCGAATATGGGACAGCTTCGTATGTTAAACGAGATACTTGACCGCGCCCGGCTGAACGGACCATATTGCCTGGAAAACGTCGCCGACGCATTGCTGTCTTTTGCACCAGCGTGCAAGGCCGAATCGCTCATGGAAAACCCCATGCTGCATTTCATCGAGCTTTCCAAGTCCTTCTCCAAGAACGGCGGCATCTACGATCCCGTCCACGGTATCTATATCGACTCCAAAGTCAATGGGTTGGGCGATGTCCCACATTTCACGTTATATGATGTGTCGGTCGCAGACATCGAGGAATGTATGGCCTGGGGTATAAAGCACCTCGATGAGGTTCCCGGACAGATCCATGTCGTGAACGGTTCCCCCCACATCGCGACAATCTACGTTACGGGTCCAGATGACCGTCGAATCAATGACCTTATCTTCACACTTTGCGAAGACGGTCGCTGGAGCTATGTCTCGGAACTCGATGCGGAAACGCTCGCCCGTTTCAATGAAATCATTGCAAAGGCGGACCGCATCGAAGCGGGTATCGTAAAAGATGACGAGTGGCGCGACGGGATGGTCGAGCAGGTGTCGGGGTTCATGGATAAAATCAAGGATATGGATGCAGAGGAGGCGGAAGGTGCCGATACGGTGCTCGCCGAGACATTCAATTCGATTGACGCCCTCTCAACCGATGCCGCGATTGATTTGCTGCGCGTCTATTTGAATTGCGATGCATCCGGACGCGATGCCGTCGCCAAGACGTTCTATGCGTTGTCCGGTGAATCATTCGACTCCTATCTCATGACGGCATCGGAAGTATGCAAGAAAACGCTCGGTATGCTTGAGCCCGAACCGCCGCAGCCTGCAAAAACTAAGAACCTATCCCAGAAAACAATGTCGTCACGTGAGGCATCGAATCGACTGTCTGATGAGATCGGCGTGAAGCCCTGCACACGCGATGAAGGCACCGTCGGCGACAGCTGATCAGCGAACGGAGGTCTAGGGTTATGACGCAGGTGGTATATGGACAAAAAGGCTACTTAGGCTCCTCAATGAGCGTACGTGCAGCCGAGGCGTATGAACAAGGCGAGATGCCAATCAGCAGATGGACCAAGACTGCAATTATCCAGGCGGTCAAGGACTACTGTTTCGATTTCGACCTGGCTTACGATCCGGATATCGAAAACAATACGAAAGCAGAGCTCGTTAAGGAATTTCTCGAGTACAAATCTTGGCATCATTCCAGCCGTACTGCCCGCGAGGTCGAGTTTTTCGGTCTCAATGAAGATGCCGTCTGCCGGAGTTTCGAGCAGATGAGCGAGGAGCAGATTATCGAGCGAGATCGACAGATGGCAGATGAACGGGCTGCGCTGGAGGCGCGACTCCAATTCATGCAGTCGCGGGAAAAGGAATTCGAGCAGAAATTTGGATGTAACCCATCGAGCGTTCTGGCCTATGAGGCCGTTCATCCCGAGATGTGCACACGGTTCATCGCACGACGCAAGCCCGCCGTCGGCGTGCAGTTCCAGATCATTTCGAACTCCACCGGCAAGGTCGTCGGCACGCTGACCACCAACGAGAGCGGATTCGCCTCCACCAAGGATTCCGATACCTGTGACGAGACCTCCATCTCCGAGGACAAGACGGATGATGCAACCCGTCCGTGGTTCGGCGAGGGCAAGCGTAATGCCGGCATCGACGGCGCGCTGCCGATCGATCAGAAGGGCTACACGATCCACGAGGTGGATTCCACGGTGCCCGAGGGTTACGACCATGTCGATGACTGGACTATCTCGGCAGATGAAGAGGTCAACCAGAGCACGAAGTACTACTCCGTGATCGACAAGACGTTGACGAGCCGACTCCAGATCGTTAAATGCGACGCGGAGACGGGCAACACGGTTCTGCTCTCCGGCTTCAAGTTCCAGATCCTCGATGCTGACGGCAAGGTCGTATCGTTTGACGACCCGTATGACGTGAACGCCAAGGTTGACACGTTCACCACCGACGCGAACGGTCAAGTTTCCATGCCCGGAAAGCTGAAGTCCGGCAAGTACGCCGTCAAGGAAATCGCCACCCCCGCCCCGTATCTGCTCAACAGCGAGACGGTCGGTTTCGAGGTCTCCAAGGACTACAAAGACGCCTCTCCCATCACCGTCGTAAAGGTCTTCGACAGGCAGGTCATGGGGCAGGCGACCATCACCAAGTCCTGCGCCGATGACGGCAAGAATCTCAAAGATGCAGAGTACGATGTCGTCGCGCAGGAGAATGTCGTCTCCCCCGATGGCACCGTGCGTGCGTCCAAGGGACAGGTCGTCGACCATGTGATCACCGGTGACGATGGAACCGCCACCACCAAGAAACTTTATCTCGGTTCCGGTTCCGCAACCTATGCCTTCATCGAGACCAAGGCTCCGAAGGGCCATGTGCTCGATACGACCCCGGTCGAGTTCACCCTTTCCTATAAGGACGACAAGACCGATCTCGTGACCGCTTCCGTAGAGCAGAAGGACAAGCCGACCAAGGTAAAGGTCAACAAGACCATTCTCGGTACCGATGATGTCCTCGCCGGCGCCAAGTTCGACATTTGGAACATCGATGACCAGGAGACCTTCCAGACCGGAACTTCCGTCGCAATCCGCGCCGATGAGGGCAAAGAGGTCTCCGTCAAGCAGAATGTCTCCTCTTCCACCGTCACGGTCAATTCGAATGAATATTCGATTGTCCTGAAGGACAAGGACGGCAAGGAGATCGAGGTCGGAAGCGACACGGCTGTCGAGGCTGGTGACTACACCGTCGTGGCTAAGAAGGGCGACGATGAGGTGAAGCTTTCCGACGCCACGATTTACGTAGACAAGGGTAAGTCCTATACCGTCGCCATCAAGAATCATATCTTCGGAACTTCCGCAGAACTCAGCGAGACCGGTGACTCGGTGCCGAGCGTGAAACTGACGTGGGATGCCGCCCGCATGGCATACACCACCGACAAGGCCCTTGCCTCCGGCAAATACACCGTCTCCGTCGATGGTGTCGCGGTGGGAAAGATTTCCGTCAAGAGCGGCGAGATCGCCTACGCATCCATCTCCAATGACACGGTCAAGCGCGAGCCCGTCCTCCTCAAAGACGGCAAGAAGTTCACCGAGCGCACCACAGATGTAAAGGGTGAGTTCGACGTGAAGCACCTCACCACCGGTTCCTACCGCATGGTCGAGACCGAGGCTCCAGCCGGCTACATCGAGAACCCGAACGTTTTCGCCTTCACAGTCGATTCCGACGGCATGACCGAGGGCGTGATCGAGTACACGATCGATGTCACGGACGACTACACCAAGCTCCATGTCTCCAAGCGCGATATCACGAATGAGGCCGAAATCGAAGGCGCGAAGCTCACGCTCAAGGATTCCGATGGCAAGGTCATCGATTCGTGGACTTCCACCACGGAGGACCATGTGATCAATGCCCTCGCGCCCGGCAAGTACACGCTCACCGAAGAGCGCACGCCGCACGCTTATGATGTAGCGGAGTCCATCGATTTCACCGTGGAGAAGACCGGCGAGATCCAGACCGCCGTCATGTACGACAAGCCGATCTCCATCAAGGGCGAGATCGACAAGCGCCAGGAGATCGCTGACCCCACGCATCCGTATACGGAGGCTAACGGGGACGGCGAGAACAACGCCGATACCAGCACGTCAGATGACGGAAGCTATGATTACACCCTCGATTTCCGCTCCACCTCTAACACCTGGACGGATGAGTTCACCGTCGAGGACGACCTTTACGGAGTCATGACCGGTAAGGCCACCCTCGATTCGATCACGACCCCGCAGGCGTACAAGGACTTCGATGGCAAGATGAACGTCTGGTACAAGACCGATCAGACACCATCCGATTACTCCGACGAATCCGGTGCCAACCAGACCCTTTCCGACGGACACGGCAACCCGTGGCTCACCGACGAGTCCAATTCCGAAACCCTTGGCGAAGACGGCCGCAAGATTGATTACACCGGCTGGAAGCTTTGGAAAGCCGACGTGTCCACCACCGAGGCCGAGGACCTTAAGGTATCCGACCTCGAGCTTGCCGAGGGCGAGCACGTCACTGCAATCCGTTTCGAGTACGGGCGCGTCGAATCCGGCTTCACCACGCGTGAGGACGATTGGGACCGTGACGGCATCAAGGACTCCCATGATGACGTGAACGACGCAACCGAGACCGCCAAGGGCAACGGTTCGTACTCCGATGGGGTCTCCATCCTCGTCGATCTCGACGGCTCCGGCAAGTTCACGGCATTCGGCAATAACGGTCTCGGCGGTAAGATCAAGCAGAAGGATGGCACCTATACCTGTAAGGACGGGGATACCGTCTATTCCCTCACCCTGAACAAGGACGGGTCCGCCTCCGCGAAGATGACCGATAAGGACGGCAAGGAGACCAAGGTCGACCTCGCCGCCGGTCAATTCAAGATCAGCGAGGGCGTTTCCGGTGACTATGCACCGGCTATCGTCCATATGAAGGTCACCGACGATTACCGCGCTGGCGACTCCTTGGAGAATTACGCCAAGGTCGACCTCTACCGCAACGGCGGTGGCGAGGACCAGCTCGAGGACCATGACGATGACAAGGTGAAGCAGACCACGAAGTCCGATTCCGCCATCATCGGCACCACGCTCACCGGCGAAGACGGCAAGCACACCGTCAAGGTCGGCGAGAAGGTCGAGCTCACCGATACCGTCTCCTACACGAATATCGAGGCAGGTGTCGAGCATACCGTCACCGGTACGCTTATGGATAAGACCACCGGCGCTCCCCTCTCCGATGGGGACGGTAACCCACTCAGCTCGAGCGTCACCTTCACTCCGGAGGAGAAGGACGGCACCGTTGAGGTCAAGTTCACCGTCGATACGACACATCTGGACGGCCACGATCTCGTGGCATTCGAGACGCTGACCACCAAGGAAACGGAAACCGACAGGGAGACCGGCGAGAAGACAACCGTCGACAAGACCGTTGCCGAGCACAAGGACATCGACGATGCGAACCAGACCGTCACCGTCACCAGCGACAAGTCCTCGATGGCTCAAACCGGCCGCAACATCCTGATCGGCGCCGCAATCGCGGCTGGTGCGGGTGGTACGTATATCTACCGCAAGCGCCATCAAATCGATGACGCCGACGATATGATGGAGTAACCTTTAAGAGGGGCTTCCATCGCCTACTGAAGGGGCTATTCGGGGTAACCCGATGGCCCCTTTTTCACTAAAAAGGAAAGGAACTGAACATGACGAAAAGGAAAAGGATAAGCAAGATCGTTAACGGGATACTGCTCTGCATCTGCATCCTATCCGCGGCCGCAGCCCTCCTGCTGGGAGGAGAGACGGTTAAAGAGGGATGGGAATACGATAACCTCGCCAAGGATGCCGAGACCCAGACCGCAGACGGAATCGACTGGGCTATGCTCCGCAGCCGTAATCAGAATATCGCGGCATGGCTCAGGGTCGAGGGAACAGCTATCGACCTTCCCGTCGTAAACACGCGCAAGGGAGACCCCGCGGACTTCTATCTGAGCCACGATTTCGACCGCAACCCGTCGTTCGCGGGTTGCCCATACCTGGATGCAAGAAGCACAGCAGAAGGTGCGCACGCACTCGTATACGGACACCACATGGGGTTTACCGGTCAGATCTTCTCCCCTATTTTCGCGACCTACAGGCAAGCGGAATTCGACAAGATCGGCGAGATGTATTGGTTCACCCCCGATAAAGGACGGCAGGTTCTCAAACCTGTCATGGCGATGTCTGTCGATAAGAAATACCAGCCAATCCAGACGTTCGATTTCACTTCCGCAGAGGAAGTACGGTCGTGGCTTTCGGATATGAAAAAAGACGCGACCGCCGTCAGCGATGACTGCGACGCCACGATTGCAAACGCAACCCGCGCAATCACACTCGTCACCTGCTCTTCGATGAATACGGGCGGTCGAGCTAGAACGCTTCTTATTTTTGTTCAGTAAGGGCGTAGTACACTTGTACCATAATACAGATATGGTATAATGATATTATACTTTTAGAAAGGAGCAAAAGAATGATCAAAAAAAACGATCGCCCAAAGTTTGTTGCAGAAGCTATATATACGAACACCTTGGAAGGTAAAAGAGTTTCTGATTTCTTTCTTGAAGAAGCAAGCAGGTATTGCAACGATGAAATCGACCTTGCTGAATTTGATCGCCGCCTTTGCAAGCACTACGGCATTTCACCGTCTCAGCTAGAAAGGTAGCCACCTATGTCCTTTGTCGACCCATATATTGATACTGAAACAGGACTTCTCATCAATTCGATAGGTGCAAAAACTCAATCAGAACTCGATCAAATAGAAGCGGACTTCGTTTCTATTGGGCTTTTGAAGTTATATGACGAAAAATTTAGAGTCAGCTATTCGCTTGAAGACCTGCAATATATCCATGCTTCTTTATTTGGCAAAGTATATCCGTGGGCTGGACAAATCAGAACTGTTGAAATACACAAAGTTGGAGATCCAGACAATTCTAATTTTGCGCCTTCGGCCCTAATCGAACCAGCTTTCTATAATTCGATGCAAGAACTTGGTGAAGACCATAATCTCCAAGGTTTAAATCAATTATCGTTTGCCGATCGTCTTGCATACCATTTTTCAAATGTGAACTATATTCATCCTTTTAGAGAAGGTAACGGGAGGACTCAAAGAGTGTTTTGGTCACTATGCGCAATGGAAGCAGGATATGACTTAGATTGGACTTCTGTTAGCAGTCGAGACATGGACAGTGCGTCTAAAATTGCCAGGCTCAATGACGACTTGACTGCCTTAAAAGCAATTTTCAAGGAAATTGCCATACCGTTTAATAAAAACAGCAGTCTACCTATAGACGCTGTTTACAAAAGACTTCTTCGAGTAAGAAACCATTTGTCCATGCAAGCAGACAGAACATATGATTTAACTGAAAAGTATATTAGATAACTCCAAAAATAGCGTTAAAAACAGCGCTATTGTGGTATAAGAACTGTAGATATAGGTACGGGTTCAGTTTTAGAAGGCGATACAATGGACAGCGATATTCCACCGATGCTTGGAATCTCACAAGTCAAACGGGATTTCTCCCGCATCGCAAAAGACGTGGCGACGACTGGAAAGCCGGTCGTCGTCCTGAAGGGAAGCAAGCCGATCGTCCAGATCGTACCGCTCCCGAATTCATCCATCCAGGATGAAGCACCAAAGACAGCATAAGGAGGAAATGCAAATGGATGATATGAACATGAACAACGAGCCGCCCGTTTACGACAGCGGCGATATGAAACCGACAACCCCCATCCCCACCGAGGGTGAGAACGATGCCGGGCTCACCGAGGAACTTCCGATGTATGAGGATACGTCGACCGGTGACCGAGGCGGGCGCAAGAAGATCATCGCGATCGCCGCAGGCGTCGTGCTCATCGCCGGTCTCGGTATCGGCGCATTCGCGTTGAGTTCCCATAAGACAGCGAACACTCAGCCGGCCAAGCAGGAGCAAACCGTCACACCGGTCAAGGACAACTCTGAGGAAAAGACGGACAATCTGTCGACTTCTGATATCGCCAAGCTATGCTCGACGCTCAAGCTGGACGATGCCGATCTGTCGATCGCTTCTGACCAGTTACGGGTCGATGCCAAAAGCGGCCGCGTACTCGTGACCCAGGTTTCCGAGGACGATGCAGCCAAGATGGTCGATTCGACTGCCCGACGTTCCGCCGCCCTCGCTGCCTTACTCAACGGAAAGAAAATCAAGGGCGTCAGTGCCGTCGATGTGACGTGGGTTGCCACCGACAAGGACGGCAACATCAAGGTCGCCGTCGCATACGATGTCACAAAGGCGCCGACCGGAGGATCAACAGTCGACATCATCAACGGATCCGGCGGACATGTGATCGCCGATGACATCTGGTCCACCGATGGTGTGCATGACCAGGGTTATGACCAGAATGCCGGCACCGTGAAGAAACCGGATGGGACCTCTATCTCGACTGGAGCCAAGACCGAGGAGAAGAAAGAATCCGACGGCAAGGACCAGAAGTCCGATGACTCCAAGAAAGAGGATAACAAGTCTTCCGACTCGTCGAAGTCTGACAGCAAGGGAAACTCCTCCGACTCCAAGCAGAATTCCAGCAATTCGCAGAGTTCCGGCGGCAACAATTCCTCTTCCAACGGCGGTAGCCAGAAGAAGTGGGTTGCCGAGCAGGGACACTGGGAGACAGATTACAGCCAGGTCTGGGTGCCGAATGTAGTGTATACGCGCCATCCTCGTTTCTGGGTCAACCATGGTGGTACTATGGTAGGGCCCTTCGATTCCGAAGATGCCGCCTATTCGTGGGTTCATAATGATATGGACAACGGCGGCATCGGAGGATCTGTCGTAAACGATTCGTATACCACATCTGAGGACCAGGGACATTATGAACAGCAGGCTACGGGACAGCATTGGGTTGTCGACGTCGCCGGTCACTGGGAGTAATGTACATCGTTCCTCTCCTCTTACATTCGGTAAATATATTATACCATAGTACTATGGCATTAGCCGTGAGAATTTACCGGTAAAAAGAAAGACCTCGGAGTTTAATCCGGGGTCTTTTTTGCAGGACGAAATGATATCTGATAAAATCAGCAAAGGCGCGGGGTGCGCTGAAGCACTACCCGAGTTTTCGGGGAGGTGGTCATATGGACATGCTACGTCTTTTAGTCGTTGCTCTCCTGCTTACGACCGTGCAGATCATTCTGGGTCGTTAAATTCGACCTATTAAATGACTGAAGCCGCCCCTGCAAGGACGACTTCAGTGACGAGGTGAAAGCCTCAAAACCTGTTTCTATCCACGTAGGGCGCCGGTTCTGCAAAACCGTTAAGCGAACCCTCGCGTCATCTTTAGTATAGCTGCTACCAATATTTCTACCGGTTAGTTTTGAAAATTCCTAAAAATTTTCCTGCAAAACCAATCATTGTCTTCCGTGATAACCCAGAAACGGTATCTGCAGTCTCAATTCCTATGCCAATCCTTTTCTACGGCGTTGAGCCATTCGGCATGCTTGCGAGCAGACATCATTCAAGGATCCGATTCCATTTTGAAGGAACGGTGCCCCGCAATTCCGACAAATACCGATGTTCAAAGAGTCCCTGTAGACAATCCGATATAGCAATTCTGCGAACAGGGAATTGCGCTTCACGCTCGGCACCGGGCGATCGGAAAATCGTGCAGACGTGTCGGTTTCCCACCCTAGGCTTATCTGACCGTATGAAACAGCAAGGTTCGAAACGGAGCCGATCAACGCATTTATGATATTTTCCGCATCGCTTCGTTGCGAACAGCCACCTTGAGTACAAAGCAGATAGTTCCTTTCGGCCTCATTGTTCCATCCATCGATTAAGCTGATATATTTTTCGGAAGAAATTGGAGCCGTAAGAATAAAAGCCGCTCCGCTCTCTTCATAAGAGGTGGATCCGAATACCTCGGCATAGATATCTTCGGTTCCAAAATCACCAATCTTTTCCCGATGAGTCAAAATGCCGGCTAGCTGCTGATAGGAACGATAATCCGTCAACTTATCCGCTAACAGCCTGCAGCCTCTTTTCCCCGATGAAAAAAAGGGATTAAATGCAAATGGAATGCACCAGAGCGTTTTATCAAGACACTCAACATAGCAGCGAGCGAAACCCGTGTCCTCCATCGGTGCATCGGAACCGGCAGCAAGAAAACTGAGCAGCTTGGCAACCAAGAAGATGACAGAACGCGCCATGCTCCAATCGGCAAGAGTCTCCACCGCGACCATAGTAGAATCTGGATCCGCGTTACCGAGTACGTCCGTGAGCCATTGACCATTGCAGGGGATTTGCTTGGCTGCATGACGTGCCGAAGCTATGCTTGATTTTAAGACTGTGTTCGCGCTCAACTCGGTCTCATATCTGAGCAATTCAGGGACAGGCGGTCCAAAGTGTATGCCACATGAACCGGACATTATTTCTTCGATACTGTATAACCGCCTGCCAGTTATGGGATCAGCCGATGGAGGCAATAGTGATGGAAGCGCGGAAATAGCGTCAGCGAGAGCTATCGGCCTTCGTGCCGTCAAGAGGGAGTTGATCTTTCCGGTTTCCATTCCAACGATTTCGTCTTTCGAGAGAAACTCCCCAACGGACATTCCGTTGCCATCGATCCACTCCTGTAGATATTCACCGGGCGCGACCGCAAAATTCGTCCCCATCGCCACATCCTTTCTCTTGTTTACGTATAGGTATAGTATACCATAGTACAGTAGTACCGGCTCGCACTATGAAAAAGTATCTGCTTAGAAACGGGACGACCATTACGATCGTCCCGCAACAGAAACCTAATCAAAATGGTGAAAATCATGCTCAATATTCAGCGCATTGAGCAAATCGACTAAAGCGTCATTGTATCCGTTGATATAGCCGGATTCGTACGGACTTAGTCCATCGCTGTCGTTATCGGCATTGGCGTTGATCAGCCGCTCCACGGCTTTCCAAACTGTATTTTCGGTAAACATACCAGTTCCTTTTCCTGTTCTTAACGTGACTAAAGTATACCACAATACCATGGTACTACTGTTCTAAATAAACAATTGGCGCTCCGTCTGTCTGCTAACAGCCCGATGATCAGCTATGAAAGAAACGGAACCGCCTTACCGCTTCCTAGTGGAGACCAGAGGGCATGTCTGCTTCGACAGGCGATGTACTCTATGATCGTCCTTCTTCATTTCCTCCAGCCTCTATTGCTTTCTGCCGCGGTCGCGCGAAGCGTGATCCGTCGGTTGGAGTCTTTTGGAGCAAGTCTGCGAGTTTTCGACAATTTCAATGGCGCGGAGAGTCCCTGGGTGAGGCTCATAGCGCTGTTGGATTTGTCGGAAACTCGCCCCCTGTCCGCGCTAGCGAACTCGACCAAAAATCGGCATCGCCGATACAAAGAAGGGCGGCCGTTATCGGTCGCCCTTTCCTCGACAGGCTAGAAAACCATTCCCCATTCCCCTCCTTCCTCGCCTACCCACGTGAGATAAGACCCTTCCTCGATAACGGGCTTCAATGCATTGAGAAAAGTTTCCTCGCACCCCGTCTTGTCGTCATACGACAATCCGGAAATGTTTCCGGCATCGTCAAATTCGACCCCGAAACCGACCATTTCGAGAACTTCAACAAGATTGCCGCACAGCTCGTCATAGTTCCAAGGCATCCACGAGAACCAGACGTCTGGATTGCCGGCACACGACTTGGAATCTGCAGGCTTAGGCGTCGGGTCGCCGCCGAACTTCCCGCCGTGCTTGAGGTAGTCGTGCCTGTTGAGGTCGCAGACGATTTCATAGCCGCGTTCGAAATTCTCCTTCTTAATCTTGAAGTTCGAAGCGGTTTCCTCGATGCGAACGTAATAACCCATTTCAGTTCCTTTCTCCCGTTCGCTTAACGTTCCTATAGTATACCATAGTGGACAGGGGTGCATCGCTGAGAAAACCGGTATTCCTGAAAAGATTTCCCTGTTCAGGTCGCTAAAACCGACCTTCCTTTTCCCTGGTGTACCTTTTAAGATTTTCAAGTGAATTACGGATGGTGCGCGCGGTCACGCGAAGCGTGAGCCGTCGGCTGGGGTCTTTCGGAGTAAGTCGGCGAGTTTTCGACAATTTCAATGGCGCGGAGAGTCCCTGGGTGAGGCTCGTAGCGCTGTTGGATTTGTCGGAAACTC
>OGQE01002803.1_pt1 | contig 12031 bp, 9 predicted proteins | sample 1553131 | NCBI WGS metagenome assembly OGQE01 (sample SAMEA2579929, study PRJEB22360) | human gut metagenome | biome: human gut; feature: human-associated habitat; material: faeces | place: Denmark | collected 2008/2010
GCAAGATGCCCCGCCTGCCGATCTCAGCCCGCAGCTCTTCCTTCGCATAAGATATACTCCCAAACGGACCTGACTCTCTGTTCAGCCTGGTCTCGTGTCCGGTCCAGTGGCCAAGCTCATGCAGCGCGGTCGAGTAGTAGCCCACTTCATCCGAAAACTGCTCCTTCAGCGGCAAATAGATGGCATCCTCTCCCGGTCTGTAGAGCGCGCCGGCCTGCTTTCGGTTGACGATCTTCGCTCCAGAAGCCTCAAGAAGTTTTTCCGCTCTGGCCACATCCGCCCATCCCTGCGGCTTCTCAGGTGTGAGCAGCGGCTCCAGACCTTCAATCTGGGCCGCGTTGAACACATAGCTGATGAAACTGCGCGGGCGCTCAAGTTGCACCTTTTCCTTGACCGCATTTCCGTCCGCATCCCTGACGGGCTTGCCGTCGTCGCCATGTACCGTTCGCTCCTCCTCGAACTTCCAGTAAATAATCGGAGTCCCTTTCTCGCCTTTCCTGACCTGCGCTCCGACGGATTGCGCCTGCCGATAGGTCATCCAGCGCGGATCGCCGTGGCCCTGCATCATAAGATACAACATGTTGCCGCCGCGATACGGCTTGCCCGTCGTCGGATTCATGGGGCGTGAGCCGTACCCCCCGGCATCCCAGGGCTGTTGCCACGGTGCCGTACCCTCCTTCAGCTTCTCGATCAGTTGTTCGGCCACTCGCGTATAGTGATCTTCTGACCTAGCCATAAACTACTCCCATGTGATAAGGGGGTTTAAAGGCGTACATATCGCATCGGTGCTCACAGCGCCGAAATAGCGACTGTCGAAAGACAGGGGATGTTCGGACATGACCAGAGCCTCTTCATGCAGCTCGACGCTGCCATCCACGCGGGACGGAATCCCCTGCTGTCTGGAACTGTTCCGCAAGGAAAGTCCGTTCACCCGGACTCCCCTATCGGAAATGTCCACCTCGTCGCCGCCAAGCGCGACGACACGCTTGATCAAATACCCGTACCGATGAAGACAGACGCCATAGGAAATAAGCCCGTGGTCTCGGCCATACCTGTTCACTTCGTTGTCTTCCGGACATACCAGCACAATGTCCCCCCAATGTACCGGTCCATACGTCTTCATGTAGATGCCCAACGGAAAGCTGCCCGTCGTGTTGACGACGAAAAAACATGACGCCATCACCATCAGCAGCCCCACAAAAAAGACAACTTGGAGACTATGCCTGAGAAGATGGGGTATCCTGCGCATCAAGAATACCTTCGCAAGTATTTGGCTGTTCACTCAAATCAACTTTCTGGTCCTCGCGTTGAGGGACATTGGGCGGCGTCAGCTGCGTTCGCGCCAGCAAATTGGGATCAAGGAAATAGGGCATCTGCTTTCCGTAGATGGCGGGCGTTCCAGCCATAAATACAAGCATATCACCGCCTTCAATCATTTTGTCGTCTATGATCTTCGCCTTGGGCATACGCATGACCTCATCTTCGGTCATAAGCGGACGCGAGACCTCCTGATAGGTTTTGCTTACCTGTGTAGTGAACGGCCCCATACGTTTGCCGCTTGTCGTGATCTGTTCCTTGTACGCCGTTGTCTGCCCCGTCATTTTGGAGATGTACTGGATGCTGCGCGGCACCATCGGCGCAAAGGCGACCTGAATGTGGGTGTTGGCCGTAATCGTCTGATGTTCCCCATAAATGCCTATGAGCTGATCCATATCCTGACAGATGAGATAGAAAACAAAGCCATACCCGGCCAAAAACGCCAGCGACTCCTGAATAATCTCCAGCTTGCCCAGAGACGGAAACTCATCGAGCATCATGAGGAGCTTGCGCTTGTGCTCCATCTTTTGCGCCAGGAGACGGCAAATCATGTTGATCAGGATACGAGTCAGAGGGCGGAGACGATCCTTGTCCGTGGGATTGGTTATGATGTACAGACTCGCCGGCTTGCTTTCGCCGGTTTCCTCAAAGTCCATCAGGTCTGCAATCTTGAAATCCGATTCAGATGTATTCCGGGCGACGGTGGCATCACGCCAGAGTGACAAAAAGCTGCGAGTCGTACTAAGAATCGACCCCCGCTCTTTCTCAGGAGTGTTGAGCATGTCCTGGGCGACACGGACGACTATGGGATGCGGAACCTTCTCCGATACACCTTCTTCGGTACGGTGTCCGTATCTCTTCATTCTATCCCAGAAAGCATCGTCAAGCTTGTTCTCGGAAACCAGCGCGTCAATGGTTGCAAGAGACGCATGGGTTCCCTCATTCCTCGCCTTATAGAGAACATGCAGGATCAAACCCACCAAAAGCGACTGCGACGAAACAATCCAGTGTCGGCTCGGCCCGTCCTGCCCCTTGCCGTCCGGATCGGTCAACATTCCGGCCAGGTTCTGCACGTCGGCAATCTCGTATTCAGGTTCCAGCCTGATCTCATCAAGTGGGTTCCAGCGGACGGAACCCGTCAGGGCAGCCGGTTCGAAACGCAACACACGCTGGTTCCCGTACTTTTCTCTCCAGCCTGCCGTCATCTGGTACAGCTCCCCTTTCAGGTCCGAAATGACGGCGCTCTCCATCCAAGTCACCAGCGTCGGGACGACAAGGCAGACACCCTTTCCGGATCTGGTCGGCGCAAGCGCGAGAACATGCAGATTTCCTTTGTACCGCAAATAATGGAATCTTCTTTTATGAAAAAGTCTGTAAAAAAATCCGCCTTTGGGGTCGATCCAGCCCCCTACGAACACCCCTGTGTCCCTGAACAGCTGTGCCTCTTCGATGTCGCTCTTCTTCGCCCATCTGGCCGATCCATGCAGCGTTTTTGCAGCCCTGCTGGTATTGGCGAGGATGTTTTGCCAGATCAGTCCCACAGCCAGAACCACCGCCGCAATCGTGGAACCAAAACTTGCCGCGCCGGCGAACAGACGCGGGGCCTGACCTACACCAAGATTCGTTTCGACGCCGAATCCCAGGCATTCGCCGAAGCCAACCTGCATCGTTTCGACGATGCCCTGGCCCGCGCCGTGACCTGGCTCGCCTTCTGGGATATGACCCGTGACGGCGAATTCCCGGCCGAACGCTTCGTGGACATGACCCTGCGTCTTCTGGCCACGGAAACCGAATCCACCACCTTCCGTTACGCGCTGGCCTGCATGAGCACCACCGCCCACCACTACGTGGCGCCAGCCCGCCGCGACGATGTGCTGCGCCACGTGGCCGCCGAGCTGTGGACCCTGGCCAACGCCGCCGAAGCCGGCTCGGACACCCAGTTCCAGCTCGCCACCGCCTACCTGGGCTATGGCGAGGAGGGCGATGCCGCATTCGCCGCCAACGCACACGGTCTGCTGGACGGCACCGTGCGTCTTGAAGGCCTCGAAATCGACAACAACTTCACGTGGACCATCGTCCAAGCGCTCACCTCCGTCAACGAGATGACCAACGACGACGTGGACGCGCAGCTCGCCAAGAAGGAGACCACGGAAAACCGCGAGTTCGCCTACGGCGCCCGCGCCTCCATGGCCACCGCTGAGGCCAAGGAATGGGCTTGGGATCAGGCGCTCCACAACGACGAGCTGACCAACTCCCAGCTCGAGGCCGTGGCCCGTGGCTTCTCCGCCACCCCGCGCCCCGATCTGGCCGAGCCGTTCGCCGCCAAGTACTTCGAGACCGTTGACTGGGTCTGGGCCAACAAGACCTATCACATGGCCGAGGCGTTGCTCAACGGCCTGTACCCGGGCTACGCCGATCCCGCCACGCTGGTCAAGCTCGGTGACGCCTGGCTGGACGAGCACATTGCCGCCGACAATGCCCTGAAGCGTCTGATCGTCGAAAACGTGGCATCCTCCCACCGCACCCTCAAGGTTCGCGAATACAACGAAGCGCTCTGATTTCCTTCTGGCTCCCCTCGGGCGCGAGGGGAGCTGTCGCCTCAGGCGACTGAGGGGAGTCGCTTCCGCGAGAAGCTACGTCCACATTCCAACATAAAACCCGCAACCAATCCTCAACAGCGTATTCTCGCTCAAGGCCGGCAATATGCCGGTCGATGAGCGACAAGGATACGGGGAATGATTGCGGGCTTTTCCATAACTTCATTACTGCTGATTCTGTTGGCCGGAATCGGCGCAGGATTCGTGGGCTATGCGGTAGGCGCATCGTCACTGGTCTCATACCCGGCCCTGCTCGCGTTCGGCATTCCGCCTGTATTGGCAAACGCTTCTAACACCGTTGGCGTGGTCGGCACGGGCATCGGTGGCGTGATGGGTGCGCGCAAAGAACTCAAAGGCCAAGCGGTACGCTCCATTACGTATGTGGTCATCGGCGCATTCGGCGGGGTGGCCGGTGCGTTTCTGTTGCTCAAACTCGACCCGAGTGTCTTTGAATTTGCCGCACCAGTGCTGATTTTGCTGAGCTCGCTGATCATCGCCATCAATCCGCGCGGCCGCATGCAGGCCAAGCAAGCCGCCGCGGATGCCACCGCGCAACTCAAGCACATCGAAGCCACTGAAGCCACTGAAGCCACTGAAGCCGCCAAGCGCGCAACCACCCCTACCGCACCTCACCGCCCGCCGGAACAACTCGTGCAGCCCATGAGTCAGGATTCCTGGTGGGTATGGCTGGGCGTAGCGGCGGTCGCCATCTACTCCGGCTACTTCGGCGCGGGCGCCGGTACCTTGGCTCTCGCCGTGCTTGATGCCGCCAAAATCGGCCCATTCCACAAGATCAATGCATTGAAAACCCTGATCGGCACAGGCGCGAACATCAGCGCCTCAGTGGTATTCATCATCCAAGGCGCGGTCGATTGGCCGGCCGCCATCATGCTGTGCATCGGATGCTTCATCGGCGGGTACATCGCCCCGTCCATCACCCGCAAGATTCCCGCAAACATCATGCGCGCCGCCGCCGTAATCGCCGGCATCATTCTTACCATCGATCTGGGGCTCAAAACCTATTGATTCGTGCCTTACACTGATGCAGTGAAGCATACAGCATGGCCGTCAACCGCAGCGTGGTCGCAGACCCCGATAAGGTGGCCAATGTCTGGCATTTGGCGACTGCGGAACCTGAGCGCCTAGAAACCAGCGCGGCAGGCGAAGCGGTGAACGACTTCCTCGATCCGCCAGACACGTCGCAGATTCACGGCATTGCGTGTCATGCTGATTGGCGGTTCGCGGCGCGAGCAGGTGCTGTTCGCCGGCGTTATGAAGGAGCTACTCGCGCCCATCAACAATCCGCGATATGTCATCATCGGTAAGGAATGGGGCGTGCGCGCTTACTGCGTGAGCTTCCCCTGCCCGTCCGTATTTGCCCGCCGCCAGCAGGACGCCGAGATACTGAGCCGGCAGTTGGACCGCTGCCTGACGCATTGCACCATGGTATACGCCCGCACTGAGGAAGGTCGGCATACGCTACTTCGCTGCCAAACGCGTTCTTTCCTCAACCGCGACGAGCAACTGCCGCACATACTGACCACAACATCGGAGTAATAGATCGTTGCATTCATGGCCGAGACCACCCCGGTAGAGGAGATGCCGTTGGGCATGTTCATCGCATGGCTCAGCGTGTTCCTCGCCGTCGTTCTGTTTGGTGTTGCTTTGCCGGTTATCGATGTACGCTGGGTAGTTCCGTTCGTCGTATTTGCCGCTGTATTGTTTACAGGCGCGTTTGCCGGCCCGTTCTTACTAGTGCGATGGCTTCGTTCCCGTGCCGGAGTGCATCGGTCCGCCCGGCATGCCCGCTAACGAATGTATCTCATCATTCATCCGCCGAACAAGATGAATATGCGGGTTTGTGGGTGATGCCATTGCGGCTGTTGAATGCTGATTTCCGGTTCTGGAGCAGATTCCGTGGCGGTTTTTTGCCGAGTCGGGTCCTAGGGTGGAGCACAACGACTACGATGGTGCGGGTAACGCGATACAAGGAGTGGAACTTCATATGCCGAAGATGTTTGGAACCGATGGTGTTCGAGGACTGGCCAATAGGGATTTGACCGCACGTCTGGCGTTGGATTTGGGCGATGCCGCCGTGCGTGTGCTCGGCGACGCCGGCACCCAAGACGATCAGCCTGAGGGGCGCCGCCGCGCGCTCGTGGGTCGTGACACCCGTGTGTCCGGCGATTTTCTGGCTTCCGCCCTGTCTGCGGGCATGGCCGCCGGCGGATTCGACGTGATCGACGCAGGCATCATCCCGACCCCGGGCATCGCGTTCCTGACCAGCGTGCTCAACGTTGAGATGGGTGCCGTGATCTCCGCCTCCCACAACCCGATGCCCGACAACGGCATCAAGTTCTTCGCACGCGGCGGCTTCAAGCTGCCCGACCAGAAGGAAGACGACATCGAGGCCGTGCTCGGCCAGGACTGGGACCGCCCGACCGGTGCCGGCGTGGGCCGCGTGAGCCACGACCAGACCACTGCCACCAACCTGTACATCGATCATCTGGTGGCCACCATCGCTCCGCTGAACGATGACAAAACCCAGCCCAAGCCGCTCAAGGGACTGAAGATCGTGGCCGACTGCGCCAACGGCGCCACTTCCGTGGTGGCTCCCGAAGCCCTGCGCCGTGCCGGTGCGGATGTAATCGTGATCAACGCCTCGCCGGACGGCTACAACATCAACAAGAACGCCGGTTCCACCCACCCCGAGCAGCTGCAGGCCATGGTCAAGGCCACCGATGCCGTGATGGGCGTGGCCTTCGACGGCGACGCCGACCGTTGTCTCGCCGTGGACGAAGACGGCAACATGATCAACGGCGACCAGATCATGGGCATTCTGGCCCGCGCCAAGCAGCGCGAAGGCAAGCTCAACCACGACACCCTCGTGGTCACCGTGATGAGCAACCTCGGTCTGAAGCTCGCCCTGAAAGATATGGGCATCAAGACCGTGGAAACCGCCGTGGGCGATCGTTACGTGCTTGAGGAAATGCTCAAGGGCGATTACTCGCTCGGCGGCGAGCAGTCCGGCCACGTGATCAACCGCGAATTCGCCACCACCGGCGACGGCACCCTGACCGCACTGACCCTGTGCAACGAGGTCGTCAAGTCCGGCAAGAGCCTGAAGGAGCTCGCCGCCGACTTCCCGCAGCTGCCGCAGACCCTCATCAACGTGCCGAACGTGGACAAGAAGGCCGCCTCCACCAACAAGCGCATCCAGGATGCCGTGGCCCGTGAGGAGGAACTGCTGGGAGACACCGGCCGTGTGCTGCTGCGCCCCTCCGGCACCGAACCGCTCGTGCGCGTGATGGCCGAGGCCGCCACCCAAGCCTACGCCGACGAAGTCTGCACCCGCCTCGCCAAGATCGTCGCCGAAGAACTCGCGCTGTAGCACCCTTCCCTAAGGAAAAAAACAATGTTTGGAAAGAACGCCAAAGTCGACCTCGAACTCAACCGTGATGTCGAACAACTCATCAAAACCGGCGGCAAGGAGAAGCTCCTGCCCATCGTGCAGGCCGGCGAACCGGTGTTGCGCCAACGGACAGTGGCCTATAATGGCCAGCTTTCCAAGCGTACGCTCGCCAAACTCATCGATACGATGCACACCACCATGCTGGAGGCACCCGGCGTGGGGCTCGCCGCCACCCAGATCGGCTTGGGGCTCGCGCTCGCCGTGGTCGAAGACCACGTGCGCGACGACGAGGATGATCCGCGCGAAATCGCGGAATTCCCCTTCCACGTGATCATCAACCCGAGCTACAAACCCACCAGCGACAAAACCGCCTCGTTCTACGAGGGCTGCCTGAGCTTCGACGGATACCAAGCTGTGCGCAAGCGTTGGCTCGACATCACCGCCGAATGGGATGATGAAGACGGCAAACACCACAGCGAGCCGCTGCACGGCTGGCCCGCACGCATCTTCCAGCACGAAACCGATCATTTGAGCGGCGAGTTGTATATCGATCGCGCCGAAATCCGTTCGCTGACCACCAACGAGAACCTCGAGGACTACTGGTGCGAAGACCCGGTGCCCACCGAGGCCGCTGAAGAGCTCGGTTTCGCACTATGACCGACCGTGCATGGTTCGACGCCGCCAAGGGAGACATTCCCCAATGGGCGGCGTCCATGCCCAAGGACGCCGATGGCACCACCATCGACTGGGACTGGGTGCGTTCTCTGGACCTGGCGCATGGCGTCGGCACAATACCGGAATCCACCCCACAGTCCATCCACGACGCATTGAAGGCCGACTACGCCACACGCGAGCATCTGGAATCAATCATCGCCCAATGCAACAGCACATTCATGACCGATTACGATCGATTCATCGGCTCCTATCGTCTGCCTCGCGCGCTCGCCTACGCCAATCGTCGGCTCAACGACAACATCAACACGCTGTTGCATCTGGGCGAACAGCAACACCTATGGGTGGTCAGTCGCGAACGGCGGGGGAGGACTACCGTTGCCGTGCTCAGGCCGTACTCCGGCAGCCGCCCATCGAACGATGACCAAGGCATGCTGAATCTGAGCGGTGAAACCGGTGACGCATCTGCCGGAAACACTGCTGCCGAAAACAGCGATGTCAAGTTCCCCACAACAGTCGCCTTGGACGATATCCAAGACCGTACGGCGGCGATTCTTGACGCACGCGCCGAACGACGTAAGGCCCAGCGCTTCCAGAAGCGTGCGGGCGATGCGGCGATGGCCCGCGCCAATCCCTCCGGCGCGACTTCGCCGGGTGGTGCCGCTCTGCCGGGTGGTGCCGCCGCGTCTGGCAACGCTACCGGACACCATCCCAAGCCCGACTGGCGCGACGCCTACCTGCCCGGCCGCGACGTGGACGCGGTGATGGGCATCGACATCGAAACCACCGGCATCGATCCGGCACGTGACTACATCATCGACGTCGGCTTCGAGTTCATGAACATGGCCAGTCCGCGCCCGGCCGGCGAACCCGAGACATACGCCTATGAGCAGGGCTATTACGCCGCCGGCGACGCCTACGGCCAGTCCCGCCTCGCTTTTGGCGTGCCGCCGGAAAACGCGGCGCTCGGCAACGCCCTCATCGCCAAACTCACCGGCATCGATGTACGCGGCCGCAGCAGCGAGGCCGGGTACCGACTCTTCGACGAATGGCCCCAAGCCCAGGCCGGCCTGCTCGCGCGGCTTACCCAGCAGCCGTACGTGGCGCATAACGCCACCTTCGAACATAGCTGGTTCATGCTGAACGTCGCCGGATACGCGGAAAGCTACCGCGCCGGGCGCATCACCATCATCGATACCCTGCCGATGAGCCGGCAGTGGGACCCCGGCGCGGTACCCACCAACGAGCATCCTTACGGAGACAACACGCTCGACGCCTACGCCAAACGTCAGGGCGCGCTTGATTCCGCCCACAACGAACGCCACTTGGGCCTTGAGGATTCGCACATCATGCTGGTGGCCATGAAACACCATCTGGCGGCGCTGAAAGCGCAAAGGAAAGGGCCGTGGGGGTCCACCGGCAGGGCGGGCGTCGGCGGCAAGTCCTGCGGTCGTAAGCGGTGAGTACACTATTGGTCTCGTGAGTAACTATCAGGACAGCCGACAGCAGCGTGAGAACCGCCGCCGCACCATCGTGCGTGTGGTGTGCGTGGTCATAGCTGTGGCCATGCTCGGCTCCCTGATCATCCCGGCGATTTACGCGGGGCTTTGACGTTGCCTTCGCATATTCGTGCCCGCAGTTGAACACGTCTGATGCGAGGGATTCGTGAGGTCGCCCGGCCGGCTATCGGCAAGGCAGGCCCGGAACCTTCTGACAGCATGGATTGCAGGCGGATGCGCGTGTGGCGCGGCAATGCCCGCCAACGCCAGAGGAATGTGCGAAGGCTGTCAACAAGGACGTGACTTCCCAAAGAATCTCAAAGAATCAACAGTAAGGTAAACCACGATGGCAGAATTTGACTTTACCCAGGCGATCGGCGAAGCCCGCGCCAAATACGAATCCATCGCCAAGGCGCTGGACGTCGACCGACTCAAGGCCGATATCAAGGATCTCGAAACGCAGGCCGCGGCCCCGGGCCTGTGGGATGACCCGGAAAACGCCCAGAAGATCACCAGCCGGCTGTCCGCCGCGGAATCGCAGCTGAAGCGTCTGAACTCCGCCTCCCAGCGCATCGACGATGTGGAAACGCTCGTCGAACTCGGCCACGAGGAGGGCGACCAGGACTCTCTGGACGAGGCGCAAAGCGAAATCGGCGAGATCCAGAAGGATCTCGACCAGATGGAGATCCAGACCCTGCTTGACGGCGAATACGACGAACGTTCCGCCGTGGTGACCATCCGCTCCGGTGCCGGCGGCGTCGACGCGGCCGACTTCGCGCAGATGCTGCTGCGCATGTACCTGCGCTACTGCGAGCGTAACGGCTTCAAGGCCAAGGTCATGGACACCTCCTACGCCGAAGAGGCCGGCATCAAGTCCGCCACCTTCCAGGTGGACGCCCCCTACGCTTACGGCCGACTGTCCGTGGAAGGCGGCACCCACCGTCTGGTGCGCATCTCCCCGTTCGACAACCAGGGCCGCCGCCAGACCAGCTTCGCCGCCGTGGAAGTGGTGCCGCTGGTCGAGGCCACCGATCACATCGACATTCCGGATACGGACATCCGCGTGGACACCTACTGCTCCTCCGGCCCCGGCGGCCAGGGCGTGAACACCACGTACTCGGCCGTGCGCATCACCCACCTTCCCACCGGCATCGTGGTGACCATGCAGGATGAGCGTTCGCAGATTCAGAACCGCGCCTCCGCCATGGCCGTGCTCCAGTCCCGACTGCTCGTGCTGCGCCACGAGGAGGAGGCCAAGAAGAAGAAGGAGCTCGCCGGCGACATCAAGGCCAGCTGGGGCGATCAGATGCGCTCCTACGTGCTGCACCCCTACCAGATGGTCAAGGATTTGCGCACCGGCTACGAAACCAGCCAGACCCAGGCCGTGTTCGACGGCGACATCAACGCGTTCATCGAGGCCGGCATCCGCTGGCGCCACGAACAGCGCCGCGCCGCCGAAACCGAGGAGTAAACAGCATTATGGCACTGATCTCACTGGACAATGTGTCCAAGATCTATCCCAAAGGCACCCGACCGGCGCTTGACGACATCAACCTCGATATCGAACGCGGTGATTTCGTGTTCCTTGTGGGTGCGTCCGGCTCCGGCAAGACCACGCTCTTGAGCCTGCTGTTGCGCGAGGAAGAGGCCACCAACGGCGAGATTCGCGTGGCCGGCAACGATCTGCGGCGCATCACCAACCGTCAAGTGCCGCAGTACCGCCGTTCGCTGGGCTTCGTGTTCCAGGATTACAAGCTGCTCAATAACAAAACCGTATGGGAGAACGTGGCGTTCGCCCTTGAGGTGATCGGCACACGGCGGTCCACCATCAAATCGTTGGTGCCCAAGGTGCTGAATACCGTGGGGCTCACCGGCAAGGAAAAGAACTACCCGCATGAGCTCTCCGGTGGCGAGCAGCAGCGTGTGGCCATCGCCCGCGCCTACGTGAACCACCCGCAGATTCTGCTGGCCGACGAGCCCACCGGCAACCTCGACCCGACCACTTCGCTGGGCATCATGGAAGTGCTGGACGCCATCAACCGCACCGGCACCACCATCGTCATGGCCACGCATAACGAAGAGATCGTCAACTCGATGCGCAAGCGCGTGGTCGAACTGCACAACGGCAAGATCGTGCGTGACGAGGCTCATGGCTCCTACGATTCCGCCCTGTTCTTCCCGGATGCCGAAGTCGAAGCCAAGTCCGACACCGCCCATCATGTGCTGGCGGCGGCGACCAAGGCCATCGAGGGCAGTGACGAGCCGTCCGAAGGCATCGCCCGTCTGGCCAACTCCGTGCATTCCGGCCGCACCGGCCGCTATGGCGAGACGTTCGCGCCGCTGGAAGACACGCTGACCTGGGGCAAGGGCATCCCGTTGGACGAGCAGGCCGCCGCCCTGGAAAGCACCCAGGCGTTCGACCCGTTCAATGACGAGTCCGGCGAGACCGCCGCGGTTGCCGATACGTCCGTGTCATCCGCCGCCGAGCCGCCGGCCCCGCCGGAACCGCCCGAGCCGCCTGTCGACCTTGTCGT
>OGQE01002810.1_pt1 | contig 11992 bp, 9 predicted proteins | sample 1553131 | NCBI WGS metagenome assembly OGQE01 (sample SAMEA2579929, study PRJEB22360) | human gut metagenome | biome: human gut; feature: human-associated habitat; material: faeces | place: Denmark | collected 2008/2010
TTATATTTCTATACACTTTGTTGGCATGCAATTAACATAACCTGCGAAAATCCGTGCTACCACCTGTAAGCGGCAGTTCATAAGTGAAACTCTGGTTTAGTTCGCACTTACAACCCCGCTCTCGCAGTCCACTTCAACGTAAGCACTGGTCTTTAAGACATCCAATGCATTTTTAGCTGCGATAAGAACCGGAATATCAAGGCTTAACCCTGCGATTGCTGCATGACAGTTTGCACCCTCTGCTTCTACGATCAGTGCGGAAGCCTGACGCATCTGTGCCATCATTTCATTTGTGGTGTCTGCTGCGACAATGATATCACCGTCTTTAAAGCTTTTTAAATCTTCATTGCTGTGGCACACACAAAGGTTTCCAGAAATTTTCTTTCCGTTTAGCCCTTTTCCTGTCACAAGAATATGTCCTGCGACCTGTACTTTGATGAGGTTCGTTGTACCGGATACCCCAAGTGGAACACCACCGGTCAGGACGACTAATTCCCCTTTGGAAACAAATCCTGCCATCTCTGCCACATCAACTGCCTTCTCAAACAACTGGCTTGCATCCTGTTCCTCTGTGATAAGAATCGGTTCTACACCCCACTCAAGGTTTAACTGACGGCATACCTTTTCTGTCAGACACTCTCCGATGATCGTACAGTCTGGACGGTATTTGGAAATCATTCTCGCAGTACGTCCGGACTTCGTCACTGTCACGATTGCCGCTGCACTTAAATCACCAGCCATCGTACAGGTTGCATGTGAGATTGCGTTTGTCACATCCGGGTTACACATGGTTCTGCGCTGTCTGAACCTCTGTAAATAGTTGATATCATGCTCTGTACGGGTTGCGATTCGAACCATTGTTTTTACTGCTTCAATCGGATACATTCCTGCAGCAGTCTCTCCGGATAACATGATCGCACTCGTTCCGTCATAAATTGCATTTGCAACGTCTGTGGACTCTGCTCTTGTTGGTCTTGGATGTTTCATCATGGAATCTAACATCTGAGTTGCTGTGATAACGATTTTTCCAGCCTCACATACTTTTTTGATGATCATTTTCTGCATAACCGGAACATCTTCTAACGGGATTTCAACCCCCATGTCTCCACGCGCCACCATGATACCGTCGGACACACGGATGATGTCATCGATATTGCGGACACCCTGCATGTTCTCGATCTTGGAAATGATCTTAATATCATCGCCGCCTTTTTCCGCAAGGATTTTGCGGATTTCCATAACATCCTCTGCGGTACGGACAAAGGAAGCTGCGATAAAATCATAATCATTTTCTACCGCAAAACAGATATCTCCGTAATCTTTTTCACTGATAAATGGCATCGTGAGGTCAACGTTCGGAACGTTCACGCCTTTTTTATTGGAAATCACACCATCATTTAACACTTTACAGACAATATCTCTTGCGTTGACCTTGGTATTCACTGGTTTTGCAACCGATTTGATTTCTACAACTTCCAGACCTACCAGACCATCATCGATCAGAATATGATCGCCGGGCTTTACATCATCTGCAAGATTTTTGTAAGTGATGGATACGCGCTCATCTGTTCCAAGAATATCATCGGTTGTCAGTGTAAAAGTCTGGCCTGTCTTTAACTCTGTTTTTCCTTTTTCAAATTCTACGAGACGGATTTCCGGTCCCTTTGTATCAAGTAAAGCTGCAACATATTTTCCCAATTCTTTGCGCAGTTTGCGAAGCATTTTTAATCTTCCCATCTGCTCATCATGCGGTCCATGCGAAAAATTGAAACGTGCAACGTTCATTCCCTCTTCGATCAATGCTCTCATCACCGCTTCATTGTCGGTGGATGGTCCTAACGTACAGATAATTTTTGTTCTTCTTGTCATAAATTCTTCCTTTCTTTTTATGGTTTCATTTTTCAAGTGTTCCTGCTGATTTTTATTCATTCGAAATGCGTATGCCTCTCCTGATTTCTGTTATAGTTTTAACAATCTCCTTAAACCAGCACGAAGCCGACGAACCAATCTCTGCAAAACTTAAAACTTATACACTTTTCACAATAATACAGTCTCTTCTCTCCGTTTTTATTCGTATTCTTGTGAAAAATGTATAATAAATTTTAAGTTTCTTCTTTGGTACGGCGACTCCATCTACGGAGAGATTATACGAAATAAACATAAAAAAAGCAAGCTTTCTTTTGTAAAAAAACCTGCTCTTTTTGTAAACATTATGTCAAAAACATTATTTTGTGATCATGGTTCCCATACCGCCATGGATATTAGAACCATCTTTGTTCAATTTTGTGATCAGAACGGACCTGATCGCAGAGTCACCGATAAAGTTGATGGCTGCCTCTATCTTAGGAAGCATATCGCCCTCACCAAACTGTCCCTGCTCCATGTATTTCTTTGCTTCTGCAACAGTCATGGTTGATAATGGTTTTTCATCCGGCTGTCCATAATTTAAGCATACATTATCAACACTTGTCAAAATAACAAGCATGTCTGCATCCAGCAGTTCTGCCAGTTTTCCTGCTGCAAGGTCTTTTTCAATAACAGCACTGGCACCTTTTAAGTTGTTGTCCTGCATTAATACCGGGATTCCGCCGCCTCCACAGGCAACTACGATCTGGTCAGCATCGGACAATGCTTTGACCGCATCGATCTCCACGATATCCATTGGCTTTGGCGCTGCAACGATTCGTCTGTACCCGCCTTCTGTTTTTACAACGTGATTTCCTTTTTTCTCCTCTGCCTCTGCTTCCTCTTCCGTCAGCACACGTCCAATGACTTTGCTTGGTTTGTAAAACGCCTCGTCATATGGATCAACCACAACCTGTGTAAGGATCGTAGAAACAGGTTTATAGATTCCCTTGTTCAATAATTCCGCACGGATCGCATTCTGTAAATCGTAACCGATATATCCCTGGCTCATCGCAGAACATACAGACATTGGTGTTGCAGTATATTCCGGATATAATTTACAAAATTCATTCATAGCAGTATGGATCATACCGATCTGTGGTCCGTTACTGTGTGTGATCACAACCTGATAATCTTCACGGATAAAATCTGCCACTGCCTTTGCTGTTCGTTTCGTTGCCTCTTTCTGTTCAGGAAGTGTTGTTCCCAAAGCTTCATGTCCAAGAGCAATCACAATTTTCTTCTTTTTCATCTCTACCATCCTCCGATGCACCTTTATATTCGCAGAACACCCGGAAAGTATCTCCGGGTGCTTTTTGTCTTGTCTGACACTTATACTATTATTTTACCATGAACGATTTTGCAGTGCAATGTCATTTTTACATTACAGGCCACAGGCATTCTGCAAACTGTTATTTATCTTCTTCCTCAGTTTCCTCCTGTGGCAGAACAAAGGAATCGATAACCTCCCACAGTTCATCTCTTCCCTGCTTCGTCTCGGAGGAGAATGGAATGATCACCGTACCCGGCTTTACTTTCAGACCTTCGCGGATTGCTTTTACATTCTTCTGGATCTGGCTTCGTTTGATCTTATCAAGCTTTGTGGCGATGATAATCGGTGTAAATCCCTGATAAACCATCCAGTCATACATCATTTTATCGTTTGCAGACGGATCATGGCGGATATCGATCAGCAAAAAGACTGCCTGCAGTTTTTTTGAGGTATGGAGATAATTCTCGATCATTTTTCCCCATTTTTCCTTCTCGCTGGCAGAGGTCTTTGCATATCCATAACCGGGCAGATCGACCAAATACATGGCATCATTGACATTGTAAAAATTGATGGTCTGCGTCTTTCCCGGCTGCGCCGACGTCCTTGCGAGCGACTTGCGGTTTAACAGCGCATTGATCATGGATGATTTTCCTACATTTGACTTTCCTGCAAATGCCACTTCATTAAATGGATTGTCCGGTATTTTACTTGTGATACCACAGACAGTCTCCAAATTTACACTTCTAATTACCATTGTCTTTTCCTCTTCTTAATTCACTTCTTTACAAACGCCACATCCAGCACGTCTTTCATCTGCTCCACAAACACGATTTTCAGACCTTTTTTGATCTCCGGTGAAATCTCATCTATATCCTTCTCATTCTTCTTTGGCACACAGATGGTCTTAATTCCTGCATTTTTGGCTGCCAGTGTTTTTTCCTTCAGTCCACCGATCGGAAGCACACGGCCGCGAAGTGTGATCTCACCTGTCATTGCGACATCAGCGCGGACCGGTGTCTTCGTGATCGCCGACAACATGGCTATCGCCATCGTGATTCCGGCAGACGGTCCATCCTTCGGCACTGCACCCTCCGGGATGTGGATATGGATGTCATTCTCCTGGAAAAACTTTTTCGGAATATGATACTCTTCACTGACAGAACGGATATAGCTGATTCCCGCCTGTGCAGATTCCTTCATCACATCTCCCAGCTGTCCGGTCAGCTGGAACTCACCTTTTCCCGGCATGATGTTGACTTCAATCTCTAAAGTATCTCCACCAACGCTTGTCCATGCAAGTCCACGGACGATTCCTACTTCATCCGTATCATTTTTCTTATCAAAACTGTATTTCTCTTTGCCGAGGAACTTTTCAAGATTCTGTTCTGTAACTTTAATCTTCTCTTTTTCTCCCTCGTAAAGCGGTCTTGCTGCTTTTCTGCATATCTCACCAAGCTTACGTTCAAGATTACGCACACCAGCTTCCCTTGTGTAACCACTGATGATCTTTGCCATCGCTTTGTCTGTGATGGCGAGCTGCTCCGGTCTGATCCCATTGCGCTCCATCTGCTTTGCGAGCAGATGCTCTTTGGCAATGTGAAGCTTCTCATTCTCTGTGTAGCTGGTCACCTCGATCAGTTCCATACGGTCTAACAGCGGCCTTGGGATATCCTGCACAGAGTTTGCTGTTGCAATAAACAGCACTTCTGAAAGATCGATCGGTATCTCAACATAATGATCCCGGAACTTCTTATTCTGCTCCGCGTCAAGCACTTCCAGCAATGCAGACGCCGTATCCCCCTTGTAATCGCTGCTCATCTTATCGATCTCATCTAACAGCATGAGCGGATTTTTCACGCCGGCGCTGCGCAGTCCGTTCACGATACGTCCCGGCATTGCTCCGACGTAAGTTCTTCTGTGGCCGCGGATCTCTGCCTCATCCCGCACACCACCGAGACTGATCCGCACATATTTTTTATCTAACGCTTTTGCAACGGACCGGGCAATACTCGTTTTACCGGTTCCCGGTGGTCCGACCAGACAGATGATCGGGCTCTCGCCCTTGCTGGTGAGATTGCGGACAGCCAGAAATTCTAACATACGCTCTTTTACTTTTTCCAGACCGTAATGATCCGCATTTAAAATCTGCTCGGCATTCTTCAGATCCTTGTTATCTCTGGATGTCTTATTCCATGGAAGCTCCAAAAGTGTTTCAATATACCCTCTCGCCACAGCGCTCTCAGAGGAGCTGGAGCTGATATTTTTAAAACGGTCGATCTCTTTTTTGATCTTCTCTTTCACTTCTTTGTCTGCCCTGATCTTACCCAGAGCCTCCGCAAAATGATCTGCGTCTGATTCCGTATTATCTTCGCCAAGCTCCTCACGGATCACTTTCATCTGTTCTCTCAGCAGATATTCTTTCTGGTTTTTATCCACATGCGCCTTGACTTTCGCCTGAAAATCATTCTTGATGGCTATGATCTCGATCTCTTTTAATAAGAGTGCCATCAGAACCTCATAACGTTCGGTCATAGAAACCGCATCTAAGATTTTCTGTTTTTCCCCGAAATGTACCGGAAGGCTGTTGGCAAGCTGATTCATCAGTTTTTCCAGATCTGTGATCTCACTTAACTGGCGTTGCAGCTCTTTTCCCATTTTGGGATTGACGACCACATATTTACCAAATGTCTCCTGAATGCTCCGAAGCATTGCCTCCTTCGCTTCTTCTGGCAGTCCGTCATCCACTTCCTCGTCAAATCGAATGATCTCCGCAAGCAGATAGTCCGGATTTTCAAGAAAAGCGGACAATTCTGCCCGCTCTTTCCCTTCTACCAAAATGCGTACAATATTATTTTGTAACTTAATTACCTGCTTTACCTCAGCAATGATCCCGATCTTAAATAAGTCCTCAATATCAGGATTTTCCTGTTCCACATCTTTCTGTGCCACAAGAAAAATCTTCTGCTCATCCATCATCGCTTCTTCCACTGCCTTGATGGATTTTGCACGGCTTACGTCAAAATGGGCTACCATTCCCGGCAGGATCACCATTCCACGAAGGGCAACTGCAGGCATTTTCATAATCATTGTATCCATTTTCTATAATTCCTTTTTTCTTTAACAGCTTTTTGCACTGTTATCTTTTGCTTAAGAAGCCTGTTCTAACTTCTCAACAAGTGCTTTTTCTTCTTTCTCTTCGATCGCAAGATTCTTTTCTACATCTTCTTTGGTGATCTCACATCTTGTAATGCTCTCATCGGATGGAATATGATACATCAGATCTAATGTGACAGCCTCCATGATCGCACGCAGTCCACGCGCTCCGGTCTTTCTCTCAAGCGCTTTGTCCACGATTGCTTCGAGTGCATCCTTGTCAAATTCCAGATTGACGCCGTCTAATTCAAACAGCTTTTTATACTGTTTTACAAGTGCATTCTTAGGCTCGCATAAGATACGGACCATCGCATCCTTATCTAACATATCCAGTGTTACGTTTACCGGCACACGACCGATAAATTCCGGGATGAGTCCGAATTTCACAAAGTCCTGCGGAAGCACATGTTTTAATACTTCCCCGACATTATACTCATCTTTGGCATGTACTTCTGCATTAAATCCAATGGATTTCTGGTCGAGACGTGTCTCAATGATCTTCTCTAATCCATCAAAAGCACCACCACAGATAAATAAAATATTGGTAGTATCAATCGGGATCAGTTCCTGCTGCGGATGTTTTCTTCCACCCTGTGGCGGAACAGAAGCAACCGTTCCCTCTAAAATCTTAAGTAACGCCTGCTGTACACCCTCGCCGGAAACGTCTCTTGTGATGGAAACGTTCTCAGATTTTTTTGTAATCTTGTCAATCTCATCAATGTAAATGATACCGTGCTGTGCACGCTCAATATCATAATCAGCAGCCTGGATCAGTTTCAAAAGGATATTCTCGACATCTTCACCCACATAACCTGCCTCGGTAAGTGTGGTTGCATCTGCGATTGCAAACGGAACATTCAACACTCTCGCCAAAGTCTGTGCCAAAAGTGTTTTACCGGAACCGGTTGGTCCGAGCATAAGAATATTACTCTTCTGCAATTCTACATCTGAATCTGATCCTGCCATAATTCTCTTGTAATGATTATAAACTGCAACGGACAAAACTTTCTTCGCCTTATCCTGGCCAATGACGTACTCATCTAAAAATGCCTTCATCTCCTCCGGCTTGATCAGATTGATCTGCTCCGCAGGTTCTTCCAGATTTCCGTCAAATTCATCATTCTCCAACTCTTCGTCTATAATCTCGGCGCAAACGTCTACACACTCATCACAGATATAGGCTCCGTTTGGTCCCGCGATCAGTTTACGGACCTGATCCTGAGTCTTACCACAAAATGAGCAGCGCAGTCTCTCGTCATTTCTTCCTGTCATTTCTTATTCTCCAATGTCTCTATTTATTAGCGGCTTGTGATCACATTATCGATCAGTCCGTATTCCATTGCTTCCTGAGCGGACATATAATGATCTCTCTCTGTGTCCGCTGCGATCACGTCATAAGGTTTTCCGGTGTTTGCAGCTAAAATCTCATTTAATTTCTTCTTTGTCTTTAAAATGTTTTCCGCTGCGATCTGGATCTCCGTTGCCTGACCTTTTGCTCCGCCGGATGGCTGATGGATCATAATCTCTGCATTCGGAAGCGCAAGTCTCTTGCCCTTTGCTCCACCTGCAAGTAAAAATGCTCCCATGCTGGCGGCCATACCGATACAGATGGTAGATACATCACATTTGATGTACTGCATCGTATCATAAATAGCAAGACCTGCTGTTACCATTCCACCTGGGGAATTGATATATAAATGAATGTCTTTTCCAGGATCCTCGGACTCTAAGAAAAGTAACTGTGCAACAACAAGGCTTGCTGTTGTCTCATTCACTTCTTCTCCAAGGAAAATAATTCTATCTTTTAATAATCTGGAGTAAATATCGTAATTACGCTCTCCTCTGCTTGTCTGTTCAATGACGTAAGGTACTAAACTCATATCTCTTACCTGCCCTTTCCTTTTCATAAATATGGTTGGAATCGCACTATGATTGAATCCACACTTTTTTCACTATTGCAATATATCGGTCATACACTGCACTGATAAATATTATCCCACAAATGCAGAGACGTTGGAATAGGAAAAAAACATGTTTTATGAAAAATTAATATCTTGTTCGAATTTTAAAAAATACTGAACTTTTTTCTCATCAAATGCATTCTGCCATAAATCTCAAACAGACCGGCTCATAAGAGCCAGTCTGTGATATTTCCGGTCTGCATATTATATGCAATCCTCTGTCTGCTGTACGCTGCCGGAATTATTCTTCTGTTCCTTCTTCTGCTTCAGCTTCTTTTTCTTTCTTTGTCTTAGCTTTTGCTCTTTCTTTTACGTTCTCCATAATTAAGTCAACTGCTTTTGTCACAGATAAATCTCTCTTAATGGATTCTTTCTCAGCTTCTCCTAAGTACTCTTTTAACTTGTCAGCTTCCATTCCGTACTGAGCTGCCATCTTCTCAACTTCTGCATTGATCTCATCTTCAGAAACTTCGATGTTCTCTTCTTTTGCGATCTGCTCTAATACAAGGCTGCTCTTGATACGAGTCTCAGCTTCTGGACGAACCTGCTCTTTTAATCCATCGATCGTCATACCGGAGAACTGCATGTACTGCTCCATGGAAAGACCGCTCTGTGCGATTCTCTGTGCGAACTCATTGATCATGTTCTCGCACTGTGTCTCGATCATAGCTTCCGGGATCTCCATTGTGGATTTGTCGATGATCTTCTTGATTGCTTCATCTTCTTTTGTACGTTTTGCTTCGTTCTCTTTCTCAACTTCAAGATGTTTTCTTAAGTCTTCTTTGTACTCAGCTAATGTATCAAACTCAGATACTTCAGAAGCAAATTCATCATTTAATTCTGGAAGTTCTTTTGCTTTGATCTCGTTGATCTTAACTTTGAATACGGCTGGTTTTCCAGCTAAATCAGCTGCCTGATATTTCTCTGGGAAAGTAACGTTAACTTCTACTTCATCCCCTGCATTGTGTCCTACTAACTGATCTTCGAATGTATCGATGAAAGAGTGGGAACCGATCTCTAATGGATGATTCTCTCCTTTACCACCTTCAAATGCAATGCCGTCAACAAATCCTTCGAAATCGATGACTGCTGTATCACCGTTTGCAACTGGTCTGTCTGTTACAGTTACAGTTCTGGAGTTCTTCTGCTGCTCTTTCTCAAGTGCTGCTTCTACTTCTTCGTCTGTTACAGTTGTGTCGATCTTAGTTACCTGAACACCTTTGTATTTTCCAAGTGTCACTTCCGGTCTTACAGCCACTTCTGCTGTGAAGATGAAAGGTTTTCCGGATTCGATCTGAACAATGTCAATTGTTGGTCTGGAAACGATGTCCTCTTTGCTCTCTTCCATAGCTGCTGCATAATTATCCTGAATTAAGATGTTTGCTGCTTCTTCATAAAATACAGCTGCACCGTACATTTTCTCGATCATAGCTCTTGGAACTTTACCTTTACGGAAACCAGGAATGCTGATTTTGTTCTTCTCTTTCATGTAAGCAGCCTGTAAAGCTTTTTCTACTTCCTCTGCTGGTACTTCAACAGTAAGTTTTGCCATGTTTTTTTCTAATTTTTCAACCTGTACACTCATTATAATGATTTTCCTCCTTATATATATAAAATATCCATGTACATTTCACGCTTAATGCGCTAATCGAGCCACGTCCAAAGTCGCATAAACCCGCGGTTTTTCTGGCTCTGCCTAAAAATGGGCGTACTACGACTATCGCAGTCATTCTAGGATTATAGCACACACTTTTGCAAAATACCAGTGTTTTTTATGGTTTTACGAGGTTTTCTGCGATTTCTGCTCTTTTGCCATGCAATTTGTCATATACGACATTACAAACCACTGTATAAAGAGAGGCAGTCACATTGATCCCTGTCCGAAGCAGCAGCGCCATCGGCAGTCCGAACAATGAAGCTGCAATTGCAAGCGCTCCAAACGTGTTAAAAACCGTCTGCCATTTATATCCGGCAGAATAACCCACGCCGATCCCACCAATAATTCCGATCATACTTCTTCCTGACTCCGGCAGTATCAGATAAAGGACGAGAAACAGCGCACATCCGGCAATATTAAACACGCCCCTGTCTACCACCCTCATTTTTCCATCCTCTGTAAATGGAAGGCAGACTGACATACATGCGATCCCTGCCCACATTGCTCTCGGAAGTCCAAGCAGCGAAACGATCAGCATTGCACTTGAGACGATCAGTGTCAGTTTCAGATACCATTGATTTCTCGCAGACCGGACATCAAATTCCCGGAATAAATCCTTAAATGTCCTGCGGTAAGGTCTGTTTTTCTGATTTTTATAAAAAACCGCCATGCACACAAGCATTCCCGCCGTAAGTCCGATCACCCGCATCTCAAATGCTCTGCCACTCACATCATATCCATATAAGAGCAGATACCCGAGCACAAACGTAGAATGATTATGCATAATGACATTGTGGCACCCAAAAATCATAAGAAGCAGGATACAGACACAATTTATAAAAAATGCTCCCACCGGAGATGCCATATTTGCCAGTCGCGGGCCAGCCATCATAATCGTAAATATTCCCACAATGGACAACAATCCATGACTCGTCCGTATACCAAAATCAGCCTGTCTCAGCACAAGCAGTGCCAACAGGGCCGTCACTCCTGCAACGCTGTTTTCCTGCCCCGTCAATTTTGTATACAATGTGACAACTGCCACACAAAAAGCCATAACAAGATATACTTTAAAATTATAGATAAGAATATGACGCCATTTTTCTTTTTTGTCTGTCGTATTTTTGATCAACTGTTTTGAACCGGCAGAACTAAGCTGTAACTCCTGATAAAATGTCATTTTGTAGTCTCCTTCTCTTCTCTTTTAAATCTGCAAAGCGAAGAGTACTATACTTCAAAACATAGAGTCTGGCAAGTATAAAACCTCATTTTAGAAAAATTTTGGAATGTTTACTTTTTTTTCATATAGAAATATTTTCCGAACAGACTTGATTTATGCTAAAATGTGATTATCCGGAAAGGTCTGTACAAATGAGGAGAAAACTATGACAGTCACAAAATCCAACGAAAGAACAAAATATGAGCTGGCAGATGCCATGAAACGCTGTATGAAAACTGCACCTGTAGAAAAAATCACTGTGAAGGAAATTGTAGAGGCATGCGGTGTCACAAGACAGACTTTTTACCGTAATTTTCAGGATAAATATGACCTCATCAACTGGTATTTTGACAAAATTCTCTTAGAATCCTTTGAACATATGGGGGAAGGAAAATCTGTCTATGAAGGTCTTGTAAATAAATTTACCTATATTCAGGAAGAAAAGCTGTTTTTCAAGGCTGCATTTAAAAACGATGACCAGAATTGTCTGCGCGATCATGATTTCCAGTTGATCACCGCTTTCTATACGGATCAGATTGAAAGCCGTACCGGCAAAAAGATTTCTCCGCATCTGCAGTTTCAATTGGAAATGTACTGTCAGGGTTCTATCTTTATGACCGTTCAGTGGGTACTTGGCTACCGGAAATGCACACCGGAAGAACTGGCCAGATCACTGGCTGGCGCTATGCCGGCAGAACTGAGTGATGTATTCCGTGAGGTTGGACTGATATAAACCGGAGTTTAACTTATGAACTGCCGCTTACAGGTGGTGTTACGGATTTCCTAAGGTTATGTTGTATTGCATGCCAACAAAGTGTATAGAA
>OGQE01002812.1_pt1 | contig 11975 bp, 8 predicted proteins | sample 1553131 | NCBI WGS metagenome assembly OGQE01 (sample SAMEA2579929, study PRJEB22360) | human gut metagenome | biome: human gut; feature: human-associated habitat; material: faeces | place: Denmark | collected 2008/2010
GAATAAAATTTTTCACACGCAAATTTGTGCCTGCGCAAGGTACTAAAGTACCTGAAAGTTTGCAGGCTATGAGAAAGGCAAGGGTTATGATATGATCAACGTTGCAGTATTAGGCTACGGCACCGTGGGCAGCGGTGTGGTGGAAGTTATCGAGAAAAACAAGGACATGGTGAACAAGAAGTCCGCACAGGAACTGGAGGTAAAATACATCCTGGATCTGAGAGATTTCCCCGGAGATCCTTACGAGGACAAAGTCATTCATGATTTCAATACGATCTTACATGACGACAGTGTGACCATTGTCTGTGAGACCATGGGCGGTGTCGGAGCCGCTTATCAGTTCACGAAGCAGGCTCTGGAACGGGGCAAGAGCGTCTGCACCTCCAACAAGGAGCTGGTAGCCAAGCACGGTCCCGAACTGCTGCAGATCGCCAGAGAACATAATTGCAACTATCTGTTCGAAGCCAGTGTGGGCGGCGGTATTCCCATTATCCGTCCGTTGAATTATTCCCTGACAGCAGAGAAGATCGAGGCTATCAACGGTATCTTAAACGGTACTACGAATTATATCTTAAGTAAAATGGAAAAAGAGGGTGCGGACTTTGCTGCGGTTCTGAAGGAAGCGCAGGACAAAGGCTATGCGGAGCGCAATCCGGAAGCGGATGTGGAAGGTTATGATGCCTGCCGTAAGATTGCGATCTTATCTTCTCTTGCCTTTGGACAGCAGGTAGATTTTGAAGATATCTATACAGAAGGAATCACAAGCATTACTGCAGAAGATATCCGCTATGCTACAGCGATGAACAAAAGTATTAAGCTTCTTGGAAACAGTTGGAGAGTTGATGGTAAGATTTATGCGATGGTCTGCCCGATGCTTTTAGATAATGCACATCCACTTTCCGGAGTAAATGATGTATTTAATGCCATTTTTGTCCGTGGGAATATGGTAGATGAGACAATGTTTTATGGTAAGGGAGCAGGAAAGCTTCCGACAGCCAGTGCAGTAGCAGCAGATGTCGTAGATTGTGTAAAACATACTGGTAAAAATATTAAAATTCTTTGGAATCCAGAGAAACTTACATTAAGTGACCTCGGTGACTTCGAGAGACAGTATTTTGTAAGAATGCCGGCAGATGCAGAAGCAAAGGCAATCACAGCAGCATTTGGAGCAGTAGAGATGGTATCTGTAGAAGGTATCAATGAAAAGGCATTTATCACAGGAGTGATGAAAGAGAGTGCTTTCAATGAAGCAGCAGAAAAGGCCGGACATATTATTAATCGTATTCGTCTTGACTGATTGTTAAAAACTATGTAGAATAGTTGGCATAATAAAAAGTACTCATAGAAATTTGATATATTGGTTTATCTATGATTTGTCTGATAAGTCGGGCATGAAGATTTTTGCAGTATATTAATAAAGATATGATTTTACGGTTACTTTTTATGTCACTTGAAAAGTCAATCGTAAATTGAAACAATAGATAAAAACTGAAAGACTTAGGGAGGAACAGAATGTTAATCGTTAAAAAATTCGGAGGAACATCTGTAGGGAACAAAGAAAGAATTTTAAATGTTGCCAAAAGATGTATCGAAGATTACCAGAAAGGTAATGATGTAGTTGTTGTTTTATCCGCAATGGGTAAATCTACCGATGAGCTGATTGATATGGCAAAAGATATCAATCCAACTCCATCAAAAAGAGAGATGGATATGCTCATGACAACAGGAGAGCAGGTTTCCGTATCTCTTATGGCAATGGCAATGGGCTCTTTAGGAGTTCCAGCTATTTCACTGAATGCATTTCAGGTAGCAATGCACACCACACATCGCTATGGTAACGCACAGTTAAAGAGAATCGACACAGACCGCATCCGCAACGAATTAGAGCAGAGAAAAATCGTTCTCGTTACAGGATTCCAGGGAATTGATAAGTTTGATAATGTAACAACACTCGGAAGAGGCGGATCTGATACAACAGCCGTAGCATTAGCAGCAGCTCTTCACGCAGATGCCTGCGAAATCTACACAGATGTAGATGGTGTCTATACAGCAGATCCACGTTATGTAAAGAAAGCAAGAAAGCTTGCTGAAATCACATATGATGAGATGCTTGATTTAGCTTCTCTTGGAGCGGGAGTTCTTCATAACCGTTCTGTAGAAATGGCAAAGAAGTATGGAGTACAGTTAGTAGTAAGATCTAGTTTAAATAATCACGAAGGAACAATCGTCAGGGAGGAAGTAAACATGGAAAAGATGCTTGTAAGCGGTGTTGCAGCAGATAAGAATGCCACAAGAATTGCAGTAATTGGATTAAAGGATGAGCCAGGAATCGCATTCCACCTCTTTAATGCACTTGCAAAATATAACATTAACGTTGATATTATCTTACAGTCCGTAGGACGTAACGGAACAAAGGATATTTCCTTTACTGTAGCAGAAGACGAAGCTGATGAAGCAGTAGCAATCATCCAGAAGAGCTTCCCTAAGAGCGAGTACAACAAGATTGATGAAGAAAAAGATGTGGCTAAGATTTCTATCGTAGGTGCTGGAATGATGACACATCCAGGTGTTGCAGCTTCTATGTTTGAAGCTTTATACGATGCAGGAGTTAACATCAAGATGATCAGTACTTCTGAAATCCGCGTAACAGTCCTTATCGATGAGAAATACACAGAAAAGGCACTGAATGCAGTACATGATAAATTTGCTTTAGGTGACTAATTTCTGATTTGTGAGGCTGCAAAGCAGACGAACTCCTGAAGCTAAATTCTCTCTCAAATCTTTCTCAAAATAAATTCTGAGTTTGAATAGGCAGCCAAAGACAGCTCTCAGTAAATAAAATAACCTATATTTGTGGCCTCGGAGCAAGGGTTGGATACGAGCGTGTGTAAGCGAGTATTCAACCCGCAGCGACTAAAGTCACAAATATAGGTTATTTTATTTACTGAGAGCGTCTCCTTTGCTGCGCAAATCAGAATCTGTCTTTTTTTGCGTTCGTTTTCCGGTATAAACTTCCCATATTTGCATATTTAGTATTATGGCAACTATTTAGCAGTCCTTTTTGTGAAGAATAAAGGATATTTTAGGAGAAAAAGAAAGTAGGGAGAGTGCAATATGTGGAAAAAAGTAAAGCGAATCCTATCATGCATCCTTGCACTAATATTGCTGTTATCGCTGATAGATGGACAGCAGTTTTTTGTACGGGCAGAGAGTGAAGTAAAGGTAACACAGACAGAACAAGCGTCAAATAAGATGGAGGAAACAGAAACTTCTTCTGGAAAGGAAGAAGGGTCGGAAGCAAACAATAAGGAGAATGGCAAACAAGAAGAAGGAACACAAAAGGAAGAACTATCTACAAAGGCAAAAGAAAAAACAACGGAAACGAAAAATGAAGATGGAAAGGTGGACAAACCAGACAACTTAAATAAAGAGAATGAAAATAATGGACAGGAAAATGGTGGAGAGAATGAAGAAAAAGAGACAGGGGATAAGGGAGAGGAGACAATAAAGGAAAAAGCGGAAGAAGCTTCTGCCGAGGAAGATACTGCACAGGAGACAGAGGCCAAAGAACAAATAGATGCTACGGATGACACACAAGAGCGGACGAATCAGCAGGACGAAAATGCGCCAGCAATGGCGCAGAGGGGGACAGACGTATCTGAAAAAGAGACAGAGTATGTTCCAAAGAGTCAGCCCCAGGGGATAAGTATAAAGGTATATGCAAAAGAAAATGTTTTCCCAGAAGGGACGACGATGAAGGTAAAGGAGTTAACCAATAAGGAATTAGATAGTGCGCAAAATGTTCTGGAAAAAGGTAATGTATCTTACGATGGTTTTCTTGGCTATGATATCAGTTTTTATAATAAAGAAGGAAAAGAAATTGAACCGGAAGAAGGAAGCGTAAGAGTGGAAGTGGATATGAATCTGAATCTGCTCCCAAAAGATCTGCAGATGGATACGTTGCAGATACAGCATTTGAAAGAGGAAAAGAAAGACAGGACTGTTGAGACAGTGGCAAAAGCAGCAGATCATAAGTTATCTGTAAGTAAAAGTAAGGTAACAGCAAAGTTTGAAGTAAAGAGTTTTTCTGATTTTATTTTGACATGGAATATTGATGCGACACCGGCTGACCCATTAGAAACAGGAGATAATGCGGTATCCATAGAAAAACAGATAAATCATGAAAAATATGCGACATTAAGGGATGATGGAACTTATGACCTGACCCTTACCGTTGCAGGGAAAAAGGGAACGGAGACAAATAAAGCCAAGCTTGATGTAATATATATTCTTGATAAATCAGGAAGTATGAAAGAAGATTTTGGTGGAACATCAAAACGGATTGCGGCATCTAACGCAATTACCGCGCTTACGAAAAGTTTGAAGCAAAATGCGAATATTGATGCTCGTTTTTCTATGGTTACATTTAGTGGAAATAAAACAACAGGAATGTGGGGGCAAGGAGATACCAAGACCTGGGATGATGCAGAAGTAGCGGTAAGTTGGACTACTGATGCAGGAACGATTGAGAGAGGCTCCAAACCAACTTCAAATGGTGGAACAAATTATCAGGCAGGTATTCGGACTGCGAAAGAATTGCTGACCAGTAAGAGAGCAGGGGCAATGACAGCGGTTATCTTTATCTCTGACGGTGATCCGACTTTCTATTATAATCCAGACGGATATACTAGGGGAGATGGCAATAACGATGGCAATGGCGGAGCAGATAATTTAAAGGTATGCCTGGATGCGGCAAAAAATGAAATCGCAAATCTTGGCGTAAATTATTTCTATACAGTTGGTGTAGGAAAAGCGAATGATTATGTGAATTTAAGCGACTTATGTAGCGCATCTGGTGTGAGTGGCGCGAAAAACTTTGATGGCACAAATACAGATGAGTTAACGAAAGCATTTAGCACCATTGAGTCAGATATTTTAACTTTTTTATGTTCGAATGTGTCTATTCAGGATGTACTGAGTGAGAATGTAGAGGTTGTAAAAGACAAAGATGGTGTATTTAAAAGTCTGAAAATTGTAGTGACTGGTAAAGATGGAAAAACTATAGTGGAAGGTGACAATAAAGTTACATTTCAAGATGGAACACAAAATGTCACATTAAAAGCAGGATATGACAGCAAAACAAAGACTATTACCTTAGATTTTCCAGCGGAATATCAGTTAAATGCAGAGTATACATATAAAGTAATTGCGAATATTGATGCGACAGAAAAAGCTTATGAAAATTATCGAAAGAATTTGACTGACAATAAAGATGAGAATGAAAAAGGATATAAGGATGCTGCAGATGCCGGAACAGGCACCCATGCAGGGGAAAAAGGTATGTATACGAACGAGAACAGTGAGGCGAAAATGACCTATACTTTCCGTGGAGAAGAGTATACAGAATTATATGACAAACCGGTTATCAAACTTCATCCAGGTAAGTTGATTTTAGAAAAAGAAGTGGAAGGACTTGACAGTCTTACACCAGAACAGCTTGAACAATATAAAGCAAATTTGAAATTTAAAATCAAAGTAAAGACAAAGAATGATACCAGCTTAAAAGAGGAAGAAATAACACTGACTGATCTTGCAAAAGAAAGTAATGGAAATGAAGATAGTGGAAATAGTAGTAATACTAATAAAAGAAATAAGTACATTTATACTGTTATGGAAGGAATTAATCCGGGAAGTTTCTACGAAATCACAGAAGATGGTGGTGAAGTAGAAGGATATACCTGGGAGACTACAGCGGACAAAAAAAGTGAGAATGGAACAATAGCAAAAGATGAGACAGAAAAGGTTTCCTTTAAGAATACATATAGCAGAAAGAAGTTTCCTTTAATTATAAATAAAACAGTCGAAGGAAATATGTCAGAAAAAAGAAAAGAGTTTGCATTTTCCATTACATTAAAAGATGCGAATGGGGCTGCCTATGAATTATCTGATGAGGAGATAAAAGACGTAGGATTTAGCACAAAGGGAGAGAACCAAAAAGGAGTATATACATTTACGTTAAAAGATGGAGAAAGTAAAGAATTCTCTCTTCCATACGGATGTAAATATACTATTTCAGAAGAGGATTATTCCTCATCAGGATATAAAACATATATTGGAGAAAAAAAGGAAGAAAATCAAAAGAGAATGACAGAAGAAGAAACACTTACTCAGAAAACAGAAATAAATTTCCTTAATAAAAAAGAGGTTATCCCACCAACGGGTGTTGAAACAACGATGACAGCATGGCTTCTTATGACAGGAGTGACTCTTTTATTAGGAGCGGTATTTCTGCTGTTTGGAATTCGCAGAAAGAGATTTGTCGCATGAGTGAAATAAAAGCATTTTTTATCCGTCTTGTAATTTTACTTATTTTTCTATGGCTGTTATTTGGTGTATTCTTTGGAATTACACCAATGCGTGGAAATGACATGTTCCCCCGCATTAGTGCCGGAGATCTCCTGCTTTACTATCGATTGGAGAAAAATTTTAACAGTGGAGATGTCCTCGTATTTAGAAAACAGGGGAAAATAAGTACTGGAAGAGTCGTGGCACATGGCGGCGATTCCGTAGAAATTACAGGGGATGGCGAATTAAAAGTAAATGGAAGCATAGTAATAGAAACGAATGTATTTTATAAAACCTATCCATATGACAAAAAGAAAGTGAACTATCCTCTTTCGCTAAAGAAAGACGAAGTATTTCTTCTGTGCGATTACAGGGAGGGGGGAAGAGACAGCCGCTATTTTGGGGCGGTTTCTAAAAAAGAAATCAAAGGAAAAGTCATCACTATTTTAAGACGTTCTGATTTATAGAATCTATAAAAAACAGTAGAGAATATAAAGAAATATACAAATGCCGAAAAAAGAAAGGTATCTCGTGCTTTTGGAAAAAGCAACTTTCCCCGCTAAAATCCAAAAGCACTTGATATAGCGGAAGGCAGATGTCTTCCGCTGATAGATAGTTAGCTGACAGTAAATGATCTTAACGAAGAAAGAGAGGCAATTTGTTATGAGAGCGGACAAAAAGAAATTTTCGACACGGTTGATGGCGGCGCTGATGGCAGGAACGTTGGCGGCAGGAATGATGGGGATGAATGTGAGCGCGGCCGGTGTTTACAGTGGAAATCCGATTACAACGATTCCTGTAACTAAAAATGTATTGACAGATGGAAATACGATGGCACCAAATACTACATTTGAGTTTGAGGTTGCTGTTGCTGATGCAGGAACATTTAATGATGGGAATAAAGATCAGGTAGTTTATGAGGGTATAGCTGGAGGATTAACAGCAGAAACAGGAGCAGCCTTTACGCCGGGAGGAAAAGGAAGTGCAGCAGAAACTTATACAGCAGAAGGATCTTTAAAAACAGATGCTGCTGTATTTAAAAGACCGGGCGTTTATCATTATACAGTAACAGAGAAGGCAAATAATTATGAAGGTGTAACAACAGATACAACTTCCTACGATGTATATGTATATGTGTATAATAGAACAGATGGACTTTATGTGGGAAATGTTGTTTCAGCTAAAAATGGCGGTAAGGCAGATCTGATTTTTAACAATGATTATGGTCAGGACGAAAACAAAGATACTACACATGATGTAGTGATTAAAAAAGTAATTACAGGTAATCAGGCTGTAGAAAGTGATACATTCCAGTTGGTTGTAACAGTAACTGGAACTGCAGGAGAAAAATATAAAGTAACACTTGATAATGCAGAGCAGAACCCTCTTACAAGTGGAGAAAAGGCTACATATACAGTTACAAATAATACAAAAATTCATATCTATGGTTTAACAAAAGGCGACAAGGTTCAAGCAATAGAGGAAGCGAATACTCAGGGATATCAAGCTACTTATACAACTGGTTTATCAGAAGGAACATTAACAATTTCCAGAGATGGCAGTGAGGCCACAGTAACAAATACTAAAAATTCCACAAGCCCAACAGGTATTATTCTCAACTACGGTCCATACATCCTTATGATTGCTCTTGCAGGTTCTATGGCAGCATTCTTCTTTTTCAAAAGAAATCGCAAAGAGGCATAAAAAATCCATAAACATAAAGAATGAATAAGGAGGGGCAGGGTACGGATGAAAGTCGCAGTTCGTATTGCACAGGCAGGCAATCAGATTCTAAATATCATCGTAATGGGAATTATTTTATTCTTATTCCTGTATGGCGGGTATTCTTTATGGGATACTTATATGAGTGCAAAGAGTGCATTTTTATCCGATGATTTGCTTTCCTATAAACCACAGCCGGGGGAGGGGGCAAATCCTTCTCTGGAAGATTTGATGGCAATTAACAAAGATGTGGCAGGATGGATTACAATAGATGATACCCATATTGATTACCCGGTTGTACAGGGAAAAGATGATATGGAGTATATCAATAAAGATGTATATGGAGAATTTTCTTTATCAGGTTCTATTTTTTTATCCTGCATGAATAAAAAAGATTTTTCCGACAATTATAATCTGGTATATGGACACCACATGGCAAATGGGGGAATGTTCGGAGATGTGGTATCTTTCACGGAAAAAAGTTATTTTGACAAACATAAAACAGGAGAGCTGTATTTGCCAGATAAAACGATGCATATTGATCTGTTTGCCTGTATGAAAACTTCAGCATCCGATTCTAAAGTTTATAACCCACAAAATATATCGAAAACTTCGGAATCTTTTAAAAGTTTTCTTGACTATGTCAGGGAAGCTGCCATCTGTTATCGAGATAGTGGAAGGCAGGATACTGGACAGATTATTGGGTTATCGACCTGTTCGGAAGCAGTAACGAATGGAAGGGTAATACTTTTTGGAAGGTTGAGCGAGATAACAAAAAGCAATCAAAAGCAAAAGAAAGCAGAGTAAGGGAGGTGCTTTCAGGACAAATGAAACGAAGTAAAATAAAAGGTAAATGGATATGGGGAGTGCTTTCCACAACCCTGGCAATTATTTTCCTTTTTTCGGTAAAAATGATAGCAGTTTATGCAGCAGAAGGGGAGCGGGAGTGTACAATTGCGATTCCGGTTTCTGTAGAAATGAAAGGAAATATAAAGTCAGAAGTTTTTGAGTACGCTTTAGAACCTGCCGATGAAAACAGTTCTACAGAAGCGGTATTTAGCGAAGTGGAGGTGACGCAGGAAGGAATCACAAAAGGCAGCTTTGAGGAAATGCGTTATAAGAGACCTGGAGACTATAAATATACGGTATATCAATTAAAAGGCGAGAGTAAAGATGTCATTTATGATGGTTCAGTATATGAAGTTACCGTTCGCGTTGTAAATACGCAGGAGGGCGGCCTTGCTGCAGAAGTCTGGGCAGTAAAAGACCAGTCCGACCAGAAAACTGATGAAATAAAGTTTATAAATCAGTATAAAGAAACAACAACGGCAACGACAGAAGCCATAAATAATACGATTCATCATACTACAACGAACACAATCACAGAGTCCTCTATAGGAACATCTTCTCCCAAAACAGGAGATAAAAGTAATGTGATGTTGTGGGGTGGAATTGCCATTTTATCAGATTTATGTGTATTCTTTTTTCTATTTGCAGGAAAAAGAAGAAAGACAGAAGAATGAGAAACATCAAAATAGCCTTTAAATCAAAAATAGAAAAAACAATTAAAATCAATAGATAACTAAAATAAACTGTAAATAAAAACAGAAAAATAAAAAAGTAGAAATTCTGTAAGTGTTTTGGACAACAGTAGTGCGAAACATTTACGGAATTTTTTTAGTCAATCAAATTTAATTATCTATTGAAAAAAATTTTTTCTCAGATATTATTTTACGATAAATGCTTTTGTACTTGATTTTGTGAGTACATAAATAGAAAAGGAGAGAAAAATGAGGAACGACATGAGAAACATTTACAGCAAAAAACAAGGTCAAACTCACATGGAAAAAGGGCTGCAAGGATTTAAGGATTTTTATTATACAGGGAAATATAATTAAAAAGTTTGATATGGAATATGGTTTTGCAGATGTAAAACTTAGCAAGTAGAATAACAAGACCTGGAGTGTTTTGCAATATGTGTCAGTGCTAGAGTGTGTTTGAAAAATCATTCCCGTAGTCTGCAAATTGTAATGCACATCTTACAGAAAGTCCGATAAATTCTGGAAAATAAAAGTACAGTAATAAAATATCCCTTGACATTTTTCACAGAAAGTATATAATAGTGATATTACGGTTCAAAGAACCCTCATGGGGGCTTGTACTGGTTTCGACGGGGATTTTGAACGTGGGGCAGCCATCCGTGGTCCGGGACCACGTTAAAACTCGGAACTAAATATAAACGCTGAAGATAATTTAGCATACGCTGCCTAGTTGCAGCTGTCGGCCTTAGTATCCCCACAGACTGAGAGTCCGGCACCGATTATGTGGGACACTCGTATTCCAAAGCTTTGCGGAGTATGAAGTAACATGAAGCTACTGAAATCTGGAGTTTGTCTTTAGACGCCAGACAGAGGGAATGTCAAAATAGAGACTGTGATGGGAGATACCGTACGGAATAGGTTTTCGGACAGGGGTTCGATTCCCCTCAGGTCCATAAGACGACCCTTGAAATATGGCTTATTTAAGCCGTATTTCGAGGGTTTCTTTAGTTAGCATCATAAAAACAGTTTTTTTATTACATATTATTTGTTGGAGAATGGGATATGGTTGATTATCATTCTTTAAAGTCATACATTTCCAAATAGCGAAATCTTTTCATTTGGATTATAATACTTTTCCTCTTTTGTCACTTTTGACAAACTACCTCCCCTATTGTAGAATAGAGCAGAATGTGAAAAAAGAGGGAAGAAGGAAAATATGAATGCAAAAGTAAAAGGAACCGCATTTGCTCTTTTTGGTGGAGCGTGCTGGGGATTATCGAGTGTAGTGGGAAAGCTCCTCTTCGATATGAGAGGAATGAACGCAGAGTGGCTTGTCACAGCAAGACTTGTTTTTGGTGGATTTATCATGCTCTGCTTTGCGGCCTTTCAGAAAAAAGGTGAAATTTTTAAAATATGGAAAGAAAAGAAAACGGCATTTAGCATGATTTTATTTGCAGCATTGGGAATGCTGGCATGTCAGCTTACATACTTTTTATGTGTGCAGTATTCGAACCCGGCGACAGCGACAGTGCTTCAGTACACCTCGCCGGTTATGATTATGCTGTTATGCCTTTTCCTTGATAGAAAACTGCCAAGAATTATTGATATTATCGTGCTGATTGCAGTAGTTGTGGGGGTATTTTTAATGTCTACACATGGAAATATTCACAGCCTTGCAATTTCGCAAAAAGCTTTAATTTTAGGAATTACAACAGCTATTACCGTTGTATTTTATACGGTTTGGCCAGTACGTCTGTTAAGGGAGTATGGCTCAACGCTTGTTATTGGCTGGGGAATGTTTATCGGCGGAATTATGCTGATGCCATTTTCAAAATTCTGGGCACCTCCGGGAAGATGGGACTGGGTTACCGTAACCTTAGTGGCAATTGTAGTTGTATTCGGAACGATTGTTTCTTTTAGCTGTTATTTAAAAGGCGTGATGTATTTGGGACCGGTAAAGAGTAGTCTGTTTGCCTGCATGGAGCCGCTTGTTTCTACGATTCTTACAATATTTTTATTACATCAGGCATTTGTGGCGGCAGATATTGTAGGAATTGCACTGATTATTGTCAGCGTTACTTCTTTGGCAGTGAATGATGTTATAAAAGAGGCCAGGGAAAAGAAAAAATAAAAATTTTAAAGTAAGAAAAACTTATTCTATAGATAAAAGTAATTTTCTTAAAAAGCTCAATTATGGATTAAAGATACAAAGTAAATAAGATTATATTTTTGGGTATGAAGATCAAGTACAGGAAAAGGAGCTGCAAAAGTTTTTAGGTCTGGATTTTTCCATGCATGAGGAGGAACAGGGCAAGAAACTTGTGAAGGTGGATAGATTTTTTGCAAGCAGCCAGACCTGTTCTGTTT
>OGQE01002843.1_pt1 | contig 11834 bp, 10 predicted proteins | sample 1553131 | NCBI WGS metagenome assembly OGQE01 (sample SAMEA2579929, study PRJEB22360) | human gut metagenome | biome: human gut; feature: human-associated habitat; material: faeces | place: Denmark | collected 2008/2010
AAACTAAAACTAAAAGCCAAAGTAACTGCCACAAAGAAAGCAAATAAAAAACTTCTCTGGATATCAGGCAATACCAAATATGCCACGGTAAATGCTAAGGGAATTGTAACAACGAAGAAATCAGCCAAAGGAAAAACGGTAAAAATTACTGCAATGGCAACAGATGGAAGCGGAAAAAAGAAGACCGTAAAAATCAAAATGAAATAGCTTCTGATTTGTGAGGCTGTGAAACAGACGAACCCGCCGCTATAAGAAAAGTGAAAGCCAGATTGCCCGAAGAATAATTGAAAAGAACCCCTAAAAATTTATAGATTTGTTCCGTTGTGCTAAACGCTCCATTTTGCCCAATAGTACAGAAACTTCGGAGAAAGCAGTCCGAAGTTTCTATGGTCAAAATTTCACAGCACAAAGTCACAAAATTCAATAAATTTTTTAGGGGTTCTTCCTCGTATTATTTGAGCAATCCGACAGAAAATTTACAGCGGCTGACTATTCCAAATCCTCTCAGATTAATTCTGATTTTACTTCTACAGCCAACAAACAGCCCGCAGCAAATCAGAATCCCTTTACCATTTTTTCGTTTTATTTTTTGCTATTTTCACCTTTTTAGCGGACAATACCTTAATGGCATTTTTCTTCCCTTTTTTCGCAGAGACAGTATTTCCACTGACAATAACAGTTCCTAATTTTTTAGAAGCATTAGAGCGTACAAAAATACCCTGCTGTCCGCCCTTTACAGTATTATTTGTAAGGCTGATAACATTTTTAGTTTTAGTAGTTGCTTTTGGAGCGGAGCCTTTTTGGTAGGCAACAGCCAGGCCGACAGAATAGGAGTTGCGGCTTTTTGGTGTTTTGGTTGTGATGCGGCAATTCTTTACTGTGGCACTTTTTGTATTGAAAAGAGCAATAGCTTCTGCCGAGATTCCAGTAACGTTACAATTTTCAATGGTGATATTGGAATGATAATTTCTGGCTTTACGGTACTTAGATTCGTTGCCTGCGCCTGCAAAGTTAGCACAAATACCGCGGGCACCCTGAATCGTACAGTTTTTTACGGTGATATTTTTACATGGCGTACCATTGCAAAGCTTTTTACTAAGACGGTAAAGGCCAGGTGCAGTAGTCGGGCTTGACAGGTCAATCTGTAACTGTTCTTCCACGCAGGTTTTGGAGCATTTGCCCTGTGCTTTGAGGGTACAGTTATTAACTACGACATTGCTGCAGGAAATGAGTTCGATTCCATGTCCCTTATAATTAGTATATACCGTAGCATTATTAATAGAAATGTTTGAGGCATAACTGATACGCATCATAGTACCAGCTAATCCACTGGAGGAAGAATTCTTCCAGATGCCGCCGTTGATTGTAAGATTTTTAAAGTTTGTGTAGGAAGCAGCAGTTGGATCGTTGATAATAACTCCTTTATCAGAGGTAATGGTATGTTTACCAGCGTTGATTGTTGTATTATTTCCTGGACGCAAATAAGTATCAATATGAATATTATTATTGATATTGATTACCTTTTTTTCATTCCCTTCCATTAAAAGATTTAATGCTCGGCGGTTATCGGCTGCATTCCCAATAGGAACGAAGTTGTAAACAGAGCCTGTTCGGTAGGCGATTACTTTTCTTTTAAATGTGACAGCAGTACCAGATGCAGCAGTTACCGTTTGTGTACCAGCTGTATTTGCAAAAAAAGTAGTGCTGACAGTGAGTGCAAAGATGGTGCTAAGTAAGATTTTTCTTAATTTTCTCATAGTATTCCTTTCTCATAAATGGTGACACATATTTGGAAAAATATCTTTCTATTAGTTGTTTAAAGCCTCTAATTGTGCAAAAAATCCCGGATAGGAAACATCCACGCAATCAGAATCGGTAATTATGGTTTCGCCATCGGCGTTCAGTCCTGCAATGGCAAATGTCATGGCGATACGGTGATCCATAGAACAGTTGATTTCGGCTCCATGAAGAACAGGAATAGACTCTTCTGAGCGGCTGTTAATAATAAATCCGTCATCGGTATCAATAACATCGGCGCCCATCTCAGTTAAGTTCTCTGTCATGATCGCGATACGGTCGGATTCTTTTACACGAAGTTCGTGAGCATCTTTGATGATGGTTTTTCCTTTTGCAAAGCAGGCCATAAGGGCAATGACAGGCAGTTCATCAATAAGAGTAGGGATAATGCTTCCTCCCACAACAGTTCCGTGAAGTTCACTTGTTTTTACAAGAAGATCAGCAACAGGCTCCCCGCCTTCTTCGCGGGTATTTAATAAAGTGATGTCTGCACCCATGTCCTGACATACCTTTAAAATTCCAGCACGAGTATCATTAATGCCAACATTTTTAATTGTGATTTCGGAATCTGGAGTGATTAAACCAGCTACGATGAAAAATGCAGCAGAAGAAATGTCTCCTGGAACTTCGATATGCTGTCCATGTAATGTCTCTGGCGGAGTGATGGTACAGGTGTTTCCATCCGATACGATATCTGCACCAAAGGAACGGAGCATTCTTTCTGTGTGATCTCTTGAAAGAGCAGGTTCTGTGACGCTTGTCTTTCCTTCTGCATATAATCCGGCAAGAAGAACACAGGATTTTACTTGGGCAGAAGCGACAGGAGAATCATAATGAATGGCATTTAAAGTATGTCCTTTAATAGAAAGAGGTGCACAGCCATTATTGTTAATACTTGTGACATCAGCTCCCATCATGGAGAGAGGTTTCATGATTCTTCCCATAGGGCGGGAATTTAAAGAAGCATCTCCACTTAAAACAGTATCAAAATCCTGACCGGCAAGAATACCGGAAATAAGGCGGGTTGTTGTACCGCTGTTGCCGACATCTAAAGTCTCTTCTGGCTTGCTGAGTCCGTGAAGCCCTTTTCCATGTACATAAATGGTTTCGTCCTTTTCTTCGATAGAAATACCCATCTTGCGGAAGCAATCAATGGTAGAAAGGCAGTCAGCCCCTTTTAAGAAGCCGTGAATCGTAGTTGTTCCCTCAGAGAGAGAGCCGAACATAATGGCCCTGTGGCTGATTGATTTATCTCCGGGAACGGTGAGTGTTCCTTTCAGGCCGGTAGTTCGTGTTATCTTTTTCATAAATAGATCCTCGTTTTCGTTTGTTTTATATAACTGGTCAGTACATTAGTTTGCTATTATACTGAAGCGTGTTTAAACACGCTCTAATACATGATAGTTATAGTCATAACTGATTATAATGTGACATCCTCCCCCACCTCAGCAAGTTTGGTTCTCGTTCGATAACACTACTGTGCTAAGCATAAGCGAGCTATCCCCGTGTGTCCCACGGTTGTGTTATATTGTGTTAAGGTCATGCATTTACCAGCCGCATTCCCTCATTTCTGATATTTACCGCCGCATTTACATCTCTGTCATGATGGGTCCCGCACTGCGGACAATCCTACTCTCTTAACGCAAGATTTTTTGTTTTTGCATTTTTGTAACCACAAAATTTATATGCTCTGTTCGCCACTCTGTCACTTCCTTTTTCGGTCCCTTTGTCCCTGACTTTCTATATATTTTTTGAACACTTCAATTGGAGCATCGCCTGTTGTAATCAAACAAAAACTCTGGCTCCAGAAATGTTCTTTCCACAACTTTTGCCGTATCTGCGGAAACTCTTTCTTAAGAAGTCTGCTGCTTGCACTCTTATATGCATTTATGAACTTACTTATTTCCGTATTGGGGTGTGCCCTGAAAAGGATATGTATATGGTCTTTATCGTGATTCCATTCCTCAAGAGTAATATTGTAGTTTGGAGCAATATACTCAAATATCTCTTTCGCCCTGCTGGAAATACCATCATCAAAAACCTGTCTACGATACTTAACCACAAGCACAAGATGATAGTGCAGTAAGAATACTGAATGTGCATTATTATCTAAATTCATTGTATTTCAACCTTTCTTTATCATGCGACTGAATATATTATACTATGATTAGAATGCAATATCAAGTAGGTAACAGACGCAATCCATCTCCCACCTTAGAGGTCGGAGTCTTCTTGCTGGAAAAGGATAAATTAACGAATATGTACCATATAGTTTCTTTCCTCTAATACCTGGGCACCCTTCTGACAGGATTCTTCGTCATAGAGAACGATTTCGAGAACACCCTCTTCAAATTCCCGATTATAAATGATGCCGATATTCTTTAAGCTGATATTGTTAAAGGCAAGAAGAGAAGCGACAGTAGCAATCGTACCTGGCTGATCTGGGATATGGACATAAAGTTTATGTACTTTGTCAAATAGTCCGATAGAATGGTCTGGTACAGAATTACGGTAATCACCGGCTTCTTTAAAGTATTCATTCACATATGCTCCATTTTCCTTATCAAGCTGGTCAATGACTTCCTGTAAATCATGAATCATGGATGTGAGAAGCGTTTTTATATTTGAAGAGTTATTTTCACAAATCTGCTCCCACATAACCGGAGAAGAAGATGCGATTCGTGTAATATCTTTAAAACCTCCGGCAGCAAGCTGTTTTAACATACCATTATTGCGGTCTGCGCGGCGGACAAGATGAACAAGTTCTGCTGCGACAATATGTGGTACATGACTGATAGCTGCAGTGATAAAGTCGTGCTCTTCTGGTTTTAAAGAAACGGCAAGTGCACCGAGTCCCTGAATAAAAGAGGAGAACTTTGTCGTAAGCTGGAATAAAGTGCGCTCGCTTGGTGTCAGGAAATAGTAGGCATTCTCAAGAAGATGATCATTTGCGTGAGCGTAGCCTGACTTTTCAGAACCAACCATCGGATGACCGCCGATAAAGTTTGACTCCATGCCAAGTTCCTTGATGGCAGACTGAATCGGTTCTTTTACACTACCAACATCCGTAAGCAGGCAGCTTTCAGAAATGATTCCTTTTAATTCTTTTAAGTACTCGATATTATTAGATACCGGCGCACAGAGAAAGATAATATCACAGGATGAAAATGTAGAATCAAGCGTTTCAAAGTACTGCGTTAATGTACCATCTTCCTTTGCCATTTTAAGAGAATCAATATCTGTATCAAATCCATAGATAATACTATCCGGATGAATTCTTCGTATTGTTTTGGCGATAGAACCGCCGATAAGTCCAAGACCGATAAAGCCGATTGTCATATGATTTGCATTCATGGTGCAACCTCCAAAAAGTGTGAATTTTGTATTCGCATCAGGGATGAAGGCTGTGGAGTGAACTTCCTGGTGGAAATCTATCCCACGGCATCGTTTCGCTTGCGGGTTGAATGTTCGCTTCCATACTCACATTCAATCCTCGCTCTAATATGCCGTGGGATAGATTTCCACCAGGAAGTTCAATATCGCAGGTTAGTGTACTGATGCGAGATTTCAATGGCTTTTATTGTACATGGAAATTCACACCATGTCAACACTTTTTAGTGTTAAAGTGAAAAGGGTAGAAGGTATATGTATTTCTATATGATTCACATGCGAACATTCAACCCGCAAGAGAAACGATGTCGTAAATAGATGGTAGGGGCAGTTTTTATGGAGAGGAGGCCATAATGACTCGGCATAATTCTGTGTCCTCAAAAAAATATGTCAAAATGCCAAAATTACTCTTGTGAAATGACAAGTTTTTTGTTAAAATAGACCTGTGAGAATCCTGACATAAGAATATTGATTCATTTATCCTACAAATTCTGACGTAAAATTCTCACAAATATGATTAAACAACACGGGAGGAACTGATTATGAACGTATATGCAACCGAAAGTATTAGAAATGTCGTATTACTTGGACATGGTGGCTGTGGTAAGACTTCTTTAATTGAATCTATGGCTTTTACAACGGGGATTATTAAGAGGGTTCGTACAGTAACAGAAGGCGGTACAGTAAGTGATTACGACAAAGAAGAGGTTAAGAGAAAGTTTTCAATTCAGTCCTCAGTTATTCCATTAGAGGTAGACGGAGTTAAGGTGAATCTTTTAGATACTCCTGGTTTCTTTGATTTCTCTGGAGAAGTATATGAAGCATTGAGCGTAGCAGATGGAGCAATCATCGTTATCAATGGTAAGTCAGGTGTAGAAGTTGGAACAAGAAAGAGTTTCGATTTCTGTGCGAAGAGAGGTATTCCTGTTATCGTATACATCACATGTGTAGAAGATGAACATGTAGATGCTTCCGCAATCATTGATGAACTTCGTGAAAGTTATGGTAACAAGATTGTACCATTCCATATGCCAATGAAAGAAGGCACAGAGTTTAAGGGATTTATCAATGCAGCCAAGATGCTTGAATGTCGTTTACAGCCAAATGGAACTTACTACGAAAAAGAAGTAGAAGAAGGAGTGAACGATGAGCTTGACGAGTATCGTCAGCAGTTAATGGAAGGTGTTGCAGAGACAAGTGAGGAACTCATGGAGAAGTTCTTTGCAGAAGAACCATTTACAGAAGAAGAGATTAAGACAGCGATTGTTTCTTCTATTGCTAAGAGAGATCTTATGCCAGTTATCTGTGGTGCGATCAACACAGACTACGGTGCTAATATCCTTCTTCACGATATGGTAAAATATTTCTCCGCACCAGGTATGGTAACAGACCAGTTCGTTGGAATAAAGGTGAAGACAGACGAGCCAGTTAGTGCATCTTACGATGTAAGCCAGCCGGTAAGTGCTTATGTATTTAAGACAATCGCAGATCCATTTGTAGGACGTTTCTCTTTAGTAAAAGTTACAGATGGTATTTTAAAGGCAGACAGTGCTGTTTATAATGCAAATAAAGACGCAGAAGAACGTATCGGTAAGCTTTATGTATTAAGAGGTAAGGAACAGATTGAAGTGAATGCCCTTTATGCAGGTGATATCGGTGCTATCGCAAAACTTTCTGTTACAAAGACAGGCGATACATTATCACCAAAGGCAAACCCAATCATATTTGAGAAGGCAGAGATGCCAGAACCATATACATTCGTTCGTTACATTGCAAAGACCAAGGGTGATGAGGATAAGATTTCGGCAGCTCTTAAGAAGTTAATGGATGAAGACCTTACATTAAAAGAAGTTAATGACAAAGCGAACCGTCAGATGTTATTATATGGTTTAGGAGACCAGCATCTTGAAATCGTAAAGAGTAAGCTTGCCGACAGATATAAAGTAGAGATTGAACTTGTAAAACCAAAGGTAGCCTTTAAAGAGACTATCCGCAGTAAAGTAGAAGTTCGAGGCAAATATAAAAAACAGTCTGGTGGACATGGACAGTATGGTGATGTTCTTATGGAATTTGAACCGTCTGGCGATTTAGAGACACCATATGTATTTGATGAGAAGATTTTCGGCGGAGCTGTTCCAAAGAACTACTTCCCAGCAGTTGAAAAAGGTATTGCAGAAAGCTGCCTTAAAGGACCTTTGGCTGGATATCCAGTAGTTGGAATTAAAGCAACATTAACAGATGGTTCTTATCATCCAGTTGACTCTTCCGAAATGGCATTTAAGATGGCAGCAATTACTGCATTTAAGAATGGTGTGATGGATGCCAAACCAGTTCTTCTTGAGCCAATCGTAAATCTTAAGGTAGACGTTCTTGATAAGAATACCGGTGATGTTATGGGCGATTTAAACAAACGCCGTGGCCGTATTCTTGGAATGAATCCATTAGAGGGTGGCCGTCAGGAATTAGTAGCAGATATTCCTTTAGCAAGCCTGATTGGATATTCTACAGACTTACGTTCTATGACCGGAGGAAGTGGAGAGTTCTCCTATGAATTTAGCAGATATGAGCAGATGCCAGCAGATGCTCAGGAAAAAGTATTAAAAGAAGCAGCGGCTGAAAAGGAGAATGTTAAATAAACTATGATTGATAAAGCGATTACATTTGCTACGAAGGCCCATGAGGGTCAGTTTCGAAAAGGAACCAAGCTTCCCTATATTGTTCATCCATTAGAGGTGGGGGTTATTGTCTCAAGGATGACGCAGGATAAGGAAGTGATTGCAGCGGCAATCCTCCATGATACTTTGGAAGATTGTAAGGAAGTAACGTTTTCTACACTCTGCCAGGAGTTTGGAGAAAGAGTGGCGGAGATTGTAAAGGCTGAGAGCGAGGAAAAGGGGGGGTCCTGGAACGAGCGGAAGGCTAATACAGTAAAAAGGTTAAAGGAAGAAAAGGCTTCTGATATGAAGCTGGTTGCTTTAGGAGATAAGCTTTCGAATGCCAGATCTTTAAAAAGAGATTATCAGATGATTGGAGATAAGCTGTGGGAACGCTTTAATATGAAGGATAAAAGGCAGCAGGCATGGTATTATCGGGGATTATGTGATTCGCTGAAAGATATGGAGAATTTTCCTGAATACTGGGAATTTTGTGAATTGATTGCTTATGTGTTTCGCGGTGTAGTTGTAGATTAATTTATAGTGTTTATTTCCATACATAGAAGTTGGGTGTAAACGAAACTTAGAATGTTAAAAAAGAACAGATATCATCGATGAAATAGTCGGGGTATCTGTTCTTTTTGTTATGGGAAGTTTGACAGAAAGTTCCAAGAAAGAACGGATAGAGCGTATTTGAAAAATTATTTCAACAATCTGCATACCTCGCTTTATAAAAGTGTTTATTTAATGGATTTTAATAAAAAAATGAAAGAAAAGAGTTTTAGATTTGCATTTTTTAAAAAAAAGCAGTTGCAAGGATGGGAATAATATGATAATATCTTTCGGGTGAGAACAAATGTGTTTCACTGGCAAACAAATATGCAGAAGAGAGAAATTACTGTTCTGTACAGGAGATTACAATATGGAGAATGGTTCGAAATTTTATATGGTAAAGAAGAAAGCTTTGCCGGAAATTTTATTAAAAGTAGCGGAAGCAAATGTTCTTCTAAACAGAGGAAAGGCAAAAACAATCAAAGAGGCGATTGATGCCGTTGGAATCAGCCGGAGTTCTTATTACAAATATAAAGATGACATTTTCCCGATTCATGAAAAGATTCAGGGAAAGACAATTACCTTTGTAATGGAAATGGAAGATCAGCCGGGATTACTTTCCAGTATACTGAAAATTGTGGCAGACTGCAAGGCAAATATCTTGTCGATACATCAGAGTATACCGGTGAATCATATCGCACTGATAACACTTAGTGTAATGATTTTACCAATCACAGAAGATGTGGCAGTACTTTTTGATAGAATTGAAAATGCAGATGGGATTAATAATCTGAAGATTGTTTCAGAGGAATAAGGAGGATAAAGATGGTAAATGTAGCGGTGTTAGGATATGGTACAATTGGTTCTGGAGTTGTAGAAGTATTGCAGACCAATACCGAAGTCATTGCACAGAGAGCCGGAGAGGAAATAGCCGTAAAGTATATTTTGGATTTAAGAGATTTCCCTGGAGATCCGAATGCAGATAAAATCGTTCATGACTATGACATTATTGATAAAGATGAGGATGTTCAGGTTGTTGTAGAATGTATGGGTGGCGTAGAGCCTGCATACACATTTGTAAAAAGAGCATTACTTAATGGAAGAAGCGTGGCAACCTCAAATAAAGAACTTGTTGCAAAGCATGGAGCAGAACTTATTGCCATTGCCCATGAGAAAAATATCAACTTTTTGTTTGAAGCAAGTGTCGGCGGCGGTATCCCAATTATCCGTCCGTTAGTACAGTGCCTTACCGCAGATGTTATCGAAGAAGTCAGCGGAATCTTAAATGGTACAACAAACTACATGCTTACAAGAATGAAAGAAGAGGGAATCTCTTTTGAGGAAGCATTAAAAGAAGCACAGGAAAAAGGTTACGCAGAACTTCATCCGGAAGCAGACGTGGAAGGTTATGATGCCTGCCGCAAGATTGCAATATTAACTTCTCTTGCTTATGGAATGCAGGTGGATTATGAGGATATCCATACAGAAGGCATCACGCATATTACGGAGACAGACTTTAAGTATGCCAAGGCTATGAACATGGGCATTAAGCTGCTTGGCACAAGCCGCAGAGCGGAAGGCGGTCTGTTTGCGCTTGTGGCACCGATGATGATTGCTAATGATCATCCGCTTTACAGTGTGAATGATGTATTTAATGCAATTTTTGTTCGTGGAAATATGCTTGGTGATGCAATGTTCTACGGAAGTGGAGCGGGTAAGCTTCCGACAGCAAGTGCTGTAGTTGCAGATGTTGTAGATGCTGCAAAGCACCTTCACAGAACTGTTGTAACAAGATGGGAGAGTAACACACTCGAACTTGTTCCGAATGCGGATGCGAAGAGAAGATTCTTCGTCAGAATTCGTGGAGAAGAATCTGTACTCAAATCCCGTGTGGACGAAGTGTTCGGACAAGTTGAATTTGTCAAAGCAGATGATGTCGAGGGAGAATTCGCTGTTATCACAGGCGAGATGACCGAGGCGGAGTATGCACAGAAGGCAGAAGAGATGCCGGAAGTTGTGAAGATGATCCGTATGGCAGATTAATTTGTATTTGCTTCATTGGATTCTGAAAGTATAATAGAAAGAGCCAGAGCAGGTACCATACATGGTAACTGTCCTGGCTCTTGTGTTACATACGGCTCAGTGTACTGTTATGGTACGCAGAACTAAAGGTAACGTCCTCTCCCAGCCATTGAGGTGCGGGATAGGTGTTAGCTGTTTCTTCGTCCGGGAATTCAATTTCGGCGAGAATCAGTGGAGCAAGGTCATCATGGAAGATATCTAATTCAAGAAAAATCGGAGTGGAACAGAAGTCTGCGTTTTCCGGGCAGACACAACTCATAGGAATGACATAGCGTGTTTTATGAATGATGCGTCCGTCGACTTTTTCTTTTAGATGCTCATAACTTTCTTTGGTAAGAGGAAGGTTATATTCTTCACGAGTCATAAGCCCTTTGGATTTGTAGGTGAGAACATAATCGTCATCCTCTCTGCGTATCCTTATGACAGGAGCAGTGCATAAGTAGCCTTGTTCCAGTTCTTTGTGCGGATGATTGAAAGGAGAAAATGGCAGCTCCTCAAGTTTTTGTATTAAAAATTTGCGTTCTATTTCCATAAGTGTCTCCTTTTATATGTCCATTTGGTATTGCTGATATTCAGTATACACTTTCGTTTGCTTTTTTAGTAGTAGTTTGATAAACTTATAAAGAAATATGAGACTATAAAGGTGGAGGGCGACAATGAAGAAAGTAGCAGTTCTGTTGGCAGACGGATTTGAAGAGATTGAGGCTCTGACCGTTGTGGATATACTTCGCAGGGCAAGTGTGTATGTAGATACAGTATCTATTACAGATGAATACAAAGTCAGAGGTTCACATGGAATTAATGTGCAGACAGAAGATCTATTTGATGAAGTGAATTTTGTAGAGTTTGACATGATCGTGCTTCCGGGTGGCATGCCGGGTACGACCAATCTGGATGAGCATCCGGGTGTAAAGAGAGTGGTAGAGGATTACGTGACATCCGGCAAATATGTAGCTGCAATCTGTGCAGCGCCAAGCATTCTTGGAGGTATGGGACTGTTAAAGGGAAAACGTGCGGCATGTTATCCGTCGGTAGAAGACAAACTGTCAGGCGCAGTGATTAGCAGGCTTCCAGTGGTACAGGATGGTAATATCATCACCAGCCGGGGCATGGGAACAGCAATCGATTTTGCATTAAAGCTTACAGAAATCCTATTTGACAGAGAGAAAGCAGAGGAGCTTGCAGCATCCATCATTTACGAATTATAAAGACATTATAAAATACATAAATCTATACTAGCCAAGCACAGAGGTTTGTGTTATACTAGTGCAATGAGTGTAATGTAAGATGCTTGTTCCTCACCTACCGGGGAATGAGATAGAAATAGGAGGAAATGTCAATGAGTTTACAGGTAGAAAA
>OGQE01002860.1_pt1 | contig 11768 bp, 9 predicted proteins | sample 1553131 | NCBI WGS metagenome assembly OGQE01 (sample SAMEA2579929, study PRJEB22360) | human gut metagenome | biome: human gut; feature: human-associated habitat; material: faeces | place: Denmark | collected 2008/2010
ATACAATAACTTTGAATCATATAAAATGTGTCCGATAAGTGTAGATTTTCCATCATCAACACTACCGCATGTAATAAATTTAAGTAAACCTTTCATTCTAGAAGTACCCCTCTTTCTTTCTTCTTTCCATGCTTCCTGCTTCCTCATGGTCGATAACACGGCTTGTTCTCTCTGATTCAACCGCACTTAAAGTCTCTTCGATAATCTCGTCAAGAGTTTCTGCGTCTGACTCAACACCGCCTGTAAGTGGATAACAGCCAAGAGTTCTGAATCTTACCTTCTTCATCTGTGGCTTTTCGCCCGGAAGAAGTCTCATTCTGTCATCATCAACCATGATGATATTGCCATCACGGTATACAACAGGTCTTTCTGCTGCAAAATAAAGAGGTACAATATCAATCTTTTCTCTCTGGATGTACTGCCAGATATCCTTCTCAGTCCAGTTAGAGATAGGAAAAACTCTCATGCTCTCGCCCTTGTGAATCTTAGTGTTGTAAAGCTTCCACATTTCCGGACGCTGGTTCTTAGGATCCCATGCCTGTGCTGTATTTCTGAAAGAGAAAATTCTCTCCTTAGCTCTTGATTTCTCCTCATCTCTTCGTCCACCGCCAAATGCTGCTGTGAAGCCGTATTTGTTAAGTGCCTGTTTAAGAGCCTGAGTCTTCATGATATCAGTGTAAGCTGAACCGTGGTCAAATGGATTAATTCCCTGCTTAACACCCTCTTCGTTAGTGTAAGTAAGCATCTCAATTCCAAGCTTCTTGGCCGTCTCATCTCTGAACTTAATCATTTCCTTGAACTTCCATGTTGTATCGATGTGAAGAAATGGAAATGGCGGTTTCTCAGGATAGAAAGCTTTCATTGCAAGATGAAGCATAACTGAGCTGTCCTTTCCTATGGAATACAGCATTACCGGCTTTTCGCATTCTGCTGCAACTTCTCTTATAATGTATATCGCCTCTGCTTCGAGTGCGTCCAAATGTGATAAATTACCCATGATATTCCTCCCTATTTAGTACTTATTAGATTCCTGTCTGTTGACCTCAAGCGCCTTAACTGTTCCGTCCGGCGAAGTCACCGTCCATGTATTGATGCTTCCATTCTGTCTGAACGAAAGAGTGCTTCCCTTGCCGCCGACATCAGCACCCAGAAAGAAATTAATTGCCTCAAAACGACATTCTTTAAGACATGATGTGCAGCCCCAGCAGTCCTTGACATGCTTTATAAATGCTTTTCCATCAGTATCTTTCTTGATAAGGTTGCCAGGACAGGCTTCAACGCACTTCCCGCAGCCAACGCATTTTAACTTATTTATCTGAATGCTCATAGCTGTCGCCTCCTCTCACAAGGTCTCTTATGATTATCTTAATCTCGCCATTCTCCTTGCGGGAGTTGACATATTTTAACCAGTCATCACTCTTAGCCGGATAATCCATATTCTCCGCAAAGCTGTGCCAACGGGTTTCTTTTCTTGCTTTCAAATGTGCTATAACACTTCTGCACACCGTAAGTCTTTCTCTTATCTCATAGATTCTAAGCAAGTCGTCTGCATCCTGTGCCGCAAGATTATCAATGCTCTGCTCTAAGAATTTAATCTTCTCATCTGCAAGCTCAAGTCTTGCTTCATTGTACTGATAATCAGTGCTTATGCCGCCTGCGTACTGGTCCATAATCTTCTGCATTGCTTCCTCAGTCTGCTCGATATCAACCAGTCCCTGCTTATTATTAAGAAATCGCTCATACTCGCTCTTCTTTGCAAATGCGTTCTCAGACAATTCTGAATCTGCCACCTCATTTACAACGAAGCCCTTTCCTGAGCCTTCAAGCCTTTCAGCTATTGCCTGTGCTGCAATCTCGCCCTCTGCCAGAGCTCCTGTTACATATTTCTGCGGACATCCGCCTGCAACATCACCCGCTGCAAAAAGCCCGTGAATTGTAGTCTCGCGGTTGTTATCAACCCAGTAACCACTCGCTGTATGACCTCCGACTATGTATGGCTCAGTTCCTTCTATCTCAACATTTTCCTCAGAAGGACCGCCCGCTGCCTCAAGCCACTTAAGTGTCTGGCTCGGTGCCATGTTAAGATATGCTTTGTAAAGGTCTTCCTCCTGCTCCCTGCTTATTCCCTTAGTTCCAAGATAGCAAGGGCCTCTGCCCTCGCGGTTTTCCGTAACTGTTCCATAAAGTCTCTGTGAAGTTGTAAGACCATATTTGTTCTCGTACACTTCACCATTAGAATTAAGCTGCTTTGCCGGAACGCCCTGTGCAATAGTTCCTGTCGGAGCAATCGTATCTTTACATCTTAAAGCAATGAATCTCATTTCAAATGTGGTCATCTCCGCACCCGCATTGATTCCCATTGCATATCCGGCTCCTGTATTGAACGGTGGATACCACATTTTATGTCTTGAAAATCCAGGATTGTTAGGTCTGTAAAGGCCTGCCGCTCCACCAGTAGCCACAAGAACTGCCTTCGCATTTATCTCATAGAACACTGCATCATTGACATCAAATCCGTATGCACCTTTAATCTCGTTATTCTCTACTATGAAATCTGTTATATTCAGGTGATTGATTACCGCTACATTGTCCTGCTTCTTAACTGCATCCGCCAGTATCGGCTTGATATTCTCACCATTTATCTTAATGTTGCGGTTTCCTCTCGCAACATAATCTCCATTCTCATCTTTAAGGATTACAAGTCCTAAGTCCTCCATTACTTTAGTGACATGATTGAGTCTTTCCGACATTGAAAGAAGCAAATCCTCTCTTACAATTCCATCTGCATCTTTCTTACAATAATCAACATAATCCTGTGGGACTCTGCCCTTAGTGATATAAGCATTAATTGCATTAACGCCTGCCGCAAGACAGCCGCTTCGTACAATATTTGCCTTCTCAACAATCAGTACATCAAGGTCTTTCTTCTTTCCAAGCGTAATACCTGCAAAACCCCCTGCCGTTCCGCCACCTATAATAAGTACATCTGTGTCAATAATTCTATTCTTCAACCTTCATGTACCTCCTTGCAAAATCTATTTCCATATAAACATAGTATCTTGGTATGTAAATCATTATATTCTCAATTTCCTATTTGTCAATAGGATTTTTGCAGATTCTTGTTGACTTATTCTAACTCTGAACTCCAGTGGCACACCTTTTGGACTTTATTGTGCCTATTTGCTGCCTTCCCACCACTTCAGCGTCCAATCCGCCATACTCTCGCTCTCCTTTTGGACTTTATCCTGCCTTCTCACCACTCTAACGTCCAATTTGCCACCCTCCACCTTGGAGTTAGAACATCCTATCAAAAAACACTTGATTTTCAGACACAAATATATACATAATTAAGCAATGCCAATATGTTTATGGCAATTTTGCATACTCTGAAGCTGAATGGACATCATATATATATCAGTGGACAGCTCCACCTGCAAAAGGAGGTTTTATGATAATAGATTTTCATACACATACATTTCCAGATGAACTCGCTGACAGGGCTGTTGGTACATTAGCCCACAGTGGCGGCATCCATAACTATCTTGACGGAAGAGTGGACTCACTTAAGGAATCCATGAAGAAGGCAGGAATTGATTACTCAGTGCTGCTTCCTGTGGCAACCAAGCCTAATCAGTGCGACACAATCAATACACTTGCTTTAAAGACTAATGAAACAAGTAAGACAACCGGATTAATTTCATTTGGGGCAATACATCCGGCTTGTGAGAATTTCAGAGAAATATTGAACTGGCTTTCCAACAATGGTTTCAAAGGAATCAAGCTCCACCCTGTTTTCCAGAAAACCAATATAGATGATATGCAGTCATTAAGACTTATCGAATATGCATCAGCACTCGGGCTTATAATACTTATACATGCTGGCTTCGATGTGAGTTTTCCGGGCTGCGATGAATCAAGCGTAGACAGACTTACAGCAATGATTCAGGAAGTAAAACCAGAAAAACTCGTACTCGCACACATGGGTGGCTGGGGACAGTGGAACGAAGTTTCTTCCATATTAGAAAAGGATTACATGAAAAATGTATATCTTGATACCTCATCATGCATCAAGAAACTCAATCATAATGCCAGCCTTCCAATAGAGAAATTCAAGAAAATGGTCAACATCCACGGTGCAGACCACATATTATTCGGCTCTGACAGCCCGTGGGACGACCAGAAAGACGCAGTAGATTTAATTAAAGAATGTGGATTTTCAGAAAAAGCTACCGATGCCATACTTGGTAAAAATGCGGTTACACTCCTTAATTTATAGACTATTTAAAAAGTTTTGCGGTTATAACCCGAAAAATTTTATGGTTCATTTGTTTGACAACGCACATATTCACCAGACACAAATCAAGCAGGCTGTCCCATATAACAGCCTGCTTACAATTTAACCACCAATAAAATCATCCCCACCACATGCACAACCAGCATCGCAGGAACCGTATATTTAAAATACCACTTCCGCGTCTTATGCCTGAACACATGCATTGCAATAAAAGCTCCAAGCGAACCGCCGATTAGCGCTGTAATAAGAAGAGTCGCCTCCCTTATGCGCCATTTGTTGTGTATCGCTTTCCACTTATCAATTCCATACAAAGCAAATGTTACTACATTAATAATCAACAAATATATTCCTATAATCTTAAGCATTACCTCTCTGTAAACGCATAATTCCAAGTCTTTGCGCCGTCTGGCTTATTCTGAACAATTGACATATTCCACTTGTCATTGCCATTAATTGAGTAATATAGCGACTTCACACTGTCCGACATATAGATTATGACGCTGTCTCCTTTCGCATCTGGTGTATCCATTGTACCATAGAATACGTAAGATGCATATGAATACGCCTCATCTCCAGCCTTTACATAACTGATATATTCAGAATTTGTTTCAGGTTCATACTCCTTTACACTCATTTCGCACTTATCAATCACAAGACTACGGTAATATACCTTAAGATACTCTTCAGCCTCCTTCTGTGTCTGCTCCGAAACCTCTGCCCTGTTATTATCCTTAACCTTGAAAATCACTGGTTTAATAAGCACTATAATAACAATGACTGCAAGCAGAAATACTGCAAATGCAATAGCAAGAGTTACCCTTTTCTTAACAACATTTTTATCATCCATAAATCTTGCCCTCCTTTTTCAATGTCTCTTATTAAAAATGTGCTTCTTTATTTACCACAATTATATAACACGAAACTTACATCCAGCTTACATTCGCATATAATATACATTTGTACTTGCCAATCTCATGATAATCTGCTAAACTACACAGGCTGTGTTAATATACAGCATATCGTGTGTTCGAGACCTTCCACACGCAAAACAAAACTAAAGGAGATAATTGAATATGAAGAAAAAAGGAATGAGTGTGAAATTCATCACACAAGCCGCTGTAATTGCAGCAATCTATGTAGTACTTGTAGTAATCTTTAACTACATCAGTTTTGGACCAGTCCAGTTTCGAATCGCAGAGGCACTTACAATACTTCCTTACTTTGCACCTGCAGCAATCCCAGGATTATTCGTTGGATGTATAATTGCTAACATCCTTGGTGGTGCAATCGTATGGGATGTAGTATTTGGAAGTATTGCAACACTTATCGGTGCAATCGGAACATACCTGTTAAGAAAGCATAAGTGGCTTGCCCCAGTTCCACCAATTGTTGCTAACACAATCATCGTGCCATTCGTACTTAAATTTGCTTATGGCTCAGAGGGCATGTTTGCAATGTTCTTCGTTACTGTTGGCGCTGGCGAGATAATTGTTTGCGGAATTATCGGAATGATACTTTTATATGCACTTACACCAGTAAGACATGTAATATTCGGTGATGAAAAGTAATTCTAAAATACCAGCCCGCATACCGATTAATATGGTAACATAATATAAAACACTCAACTATAATAATTTATAAGACAAGGCTGCACTTCTCATGTAATCCCCCTATATGATATTTCCACTGATATCTTATTAAGATTATTATGTCACTTTTTGTAACATATATCAAATCTTTCATTAATCAAAAAAGTTTTACAACTTTCGAATTAAGAATCACTCCGGCAAGCACCACTCCAACTATTATGCATATTTGCAAAACCGATATTCCACCATAAAAATCAATATATGTTACAATTCCCGGAAATGTATAATAATGCAGTACATTAACACCTATTTTATAAATATAATACAGAACATTTATGGACAGACACGCTAACACGCCCACTCTGTAATTAATTTTTGCGGATAAATATGTAGCAATTGATGCAAATATATTTATTCCTAATATAGCCGTCACTATATTAACAATTATGTAACCTCTTACAGATATGTTAAAAGGATAATCTGCAAATGCATGAATGCTTTGAATTAATATATCATACCTTTGAATATCTAACACCTTGGTAACACTATGATAATAGTAACAATATACACCTGCACACATTACTGTATTAACCACTGCATTAATAAGCAGCTTTCTTATTATCCACCTCTTTCTGTTCCTTCCTGTCCTTACCAATGCAAGAACATTCTCGTCCTTTTCAAATGAAATCACTCCTACATTAAGCAGGCATGCTGTTATAAGACATATGCACATCAATAGTTCCTTATTATCACGCTGTCTTTCATCAAATAATTTATTATATTCATATTGATTTATAAGAGAAACATTTACGCCTTCATCATGCTTTTCATTTACATAATGAACCAGACTAATCTCATGATTAAGTATTACCATCTGTGCATTATTGTCTTTTTCTGCCTGCATTAATTGATATTCCTGTATGAGTTCTTCCTCCAGACTATATAATTCGCTTTCTGATAAGGCACTATTATTCTGGCAAAATGTATACACCGTACTTTCAACCATATTATACTTGAGCTTGTATGCAAATGTATAACTGCTGACTATAACAATCATAAGGCAATACACTATCAGCATCCGCCGTTTTATCAGAATTTTCCACAATTCCTTCATAAAAACAGGAAAATTTGAAAATATCCTGTTAAACTGCAGACTGATTTCCCCAAGAAGCCTCTCGATAACCCCTGCCTTACGCTGTGTCTTTTTGAGACTACATGCGAAAGCCATCATCGTTGATAATAATATTATTATCAAACCTACCCATACTGTACTCTCCTGTACATCACTTATAAAATATTTGTAACCCCAGTTCTCATATTTAAACCATATTGTATTATCTACAAGATTACTGATATTAATATATTTAATACCTCTGAATATGCTTTTTGCTGAAATCAATTTAGCAAGCAGAAGTTCTATTCCAACTATTATTACTGAAAATGATAAACCTATATTCTTATTATCAAATAAATTAATTAAAGCATATAAAAATACTGACATTGCAAATGTAACTGCCACTGTCTTAAAAGCAACAGTCAAAACCAGTCCCACTCTGCTCATCCCCATAGAAACAAGATAAATTTCTGAATCCGACCCTGACATTCCATGAATTGAACTCCAGTCATTATATACAAATAATGAAGTCATTGTAATCGCTGTATACGATAATAGTACTACAGCAATAGACAATATAAGCAGCACGGTTATACGCTTCAGCTCTAATATCATCCTGCCATTAGGAGCACTTTTTACAATATACTGCATTTTTTTCGAATCTGACTGCATTCCATAGATAAATATAAGCATTATTACAATGATAAAATATCCCATATATTTATATTCTGCCATACTTCTCAGCCATACATCACTACTATAATCGACATCATAATTATATGCCTTCTGCAAATCATTCTGTGTCTTTATTAATTCCAGTCTGCTTTCCCCTGATTGTGCATACATGGCATTATTTTTATATCTGTCTATATTCGCCAGCTTATTCTCTATATTAATCTTATAATTTCTGACAAATTCCACTTTTTCAGAAAAGAGCGTTTTAGCTTCTATATACTGTTCATTATCTGTAATATCAGGATTATCTGATTCATATTGTCTTATATATCCATGATAATCACTTATCTTTCCCTCATTTAATTCCCTGTTATATTCTTTCAGCATATTATCATATATTTTGTATGAATACTGTCCGTTATTAATAATGCAGAATAAAGCTATATTAAGCACAATTATGAGAACTGCTGTCAGAATTCTTTTTAAAGATATTACCTTAACTAATTCCATTTGCATCCCCCTTGTTCCCTCTCTATTTACATAATGCCAGCCTTACCGTTTTCACGAAAGACTGGCATTTTATTATTTACTCCATTGATATATTTTTTTCGCAGTACTTCCCTGTATATCTTTATCAGATAAATCTATAGCGTAGACAGAATATGTATTCACATATGGTTCAACTTTATTATCAAAAATTTCGATATTATTATTTTTCCAGCCTTTTGAATTATTACGCTGCATTCCTACATAGATATTATTGTTATCAATACCTTTAATTTCTATGCCGGAAAATGTTCCATCGCTTGATCCGTCACCAGCAAAACTGCATGTCCACACTACCTGTTTATCCGCATTTACAGCCTTTATATTCCCTTCATTATGTAAAGCCTCATAGAAATATATATCCCCGTTAATATATCTTAGTGATGATATTTCTAATGCTTCCGGATTGTTATATATTTCCTCTGTTTTTCCATCAACTGGTACTTTAATAATCCGCTTATTGTCTGTAACAAAATATAACGAATCATTATCATCCGCTGTTATAGAAGTCACTTTACTTATTATGCCTGTCTGGCTGCCAAGTATATCTGTTGCATTATCAGTATTAATGTTAAGCTTTTCCTCAAATTTTCCATTATAGATGTCATATCTGTAGATTCTGTACTGCACCGGAGTATTCTTTGAACCATATCTTGTATTTCCACCGGCTATATAATATACACACTTATCTCCGACGCATACCTTACAGCATGCCATATTAAACAATTCGTAATCTATTGGAAATATAAAGCTGCCTAATTCTTCCACTTTAGAATTACCATTAATTGCAATTCTGTTACAGCTCACCTTAGTATTGTAATCATCCTCAACAAGATTCTGTGCATTCGTTGGCTGTACAGAATAATAATACAGGTAATTCTCATGCATGGCAGCCACCGTTGAAGTATTCGCAGATGCTATTCCCACAATCTTTCCGTCTGACGCAAGACATGCTACCTTACTTTCATTATTAAACTTTTCATCATATTCCATAAGATAATCGCCAGACTCGTCCCTTTTTATCATATAAATATGATTATCCTTATACCATACCATATTACCAAGACAATTTACTGATACACCATTTAAGTCATATGGATCATAATCCATCTTATCTGCTGCAAATGCTTTGCACTTACTATCCTTATGTGAGCATGTCATATCCGGACACATCGGAACTGCTTCATTATCAGTCATATCATAAAAATACAGAATTCCATTTGTCAAAAAAATGAATCCGTTATCAGTAAATGCCGCACTGTTGCTCACAGATTTTTCATATAAATCATGATTATATGTGTAATTAATTGTCTGCTCCTGCGTAACATGATTGTCTGCATCCTTAGCCGTTGTACATCCACATAATATTGTTGATATACTCAACGCTATCATTGTAATATTTTTAAGCCTTTTATTCATACCCCATACCTCCTCTTTCAATCAATGTTTCCTTGTTATCTATATATACGAAACATTAATCAAAAAAGTTTTAAATATTACAACAATTTGTCATTATAAAAGCTTAATTCTTATGTACCCAAAAACTACAATCATCATTACAATAACAGCTATATTAAATGCTCTGTTAATCTTACCCTTTGTCAGATATGACATCAACAGACCTGCATTTGCAGCAATACATACACCTAAAATGTATATTACTGTCTTAAATGCAATGAAACCGCCTACACTCATAGATATAACAAGCTTCTTAACAGCAGGCAGACTATATATTCCTTTTCCAAGCTTGTCAGATATAACCTGAAGGCTGAGTGACGGTGCATGCATATATGGCATACCATATCTGTGGTACATGCAGTAATATTCTATTCCATATGTAACAACACATAAGACAAGTGCAAAAATAATTAATGATATATACTTTTTGATTTTTCTGCTTTTCCTTCCATTAACGGAACTATTCAATATATACTCAACACCAGTAGTATATTCAAGTTCTATATTCTCCTGAGCCATAAGCATAATAACTGCTACAAGTGTAATTAATATAATTGTCTCTCTGACTACAGAATTGCTTCCTATTATTTCTGCATATCCGCGTTCTGATATCAGCCATGCATCAACACCATATTGTTCCTTTACTCCATCCAGATATTCCAGTTTATCTGCAAATTCCTGAACATATCCAGCACGCACTCTTGCATACTGATACTCTCCATTTGCGTCATAATATCTGTCTTCCCAGTCATCAGACACATTTCCAGAATCCTTTTCAGCTATCAGTTCATTCAATGCTGCCATTGCATTTTTCAGGTCTGTAAGCTTCTCATTAGTATATTCCCTTATGTATTCTTTATCTTTACCACCATGCTCAAGATACATCTCATCCTTTAGTATCTCTGTATCTGTATATGTCATATAACCATTGCCAGAAAAATATATAGCCACAAATAAAACAACTGCTATATACCATACTCCATGACCAGAAAATACCAGCTTATGTATTTCCTTCATAAGCTGTGGCATCCTTGACAACATTCTCTGATACATCCTGTTTACTGCACCTGCAATTCTGCTCCACAGTGAGACCTTTCCATACGGGCGCATTACACCGCATTTTTCATATGCAATAATTGCTGCTATTGCTGAAACAACCAGTATACTAAATGTTACAACAGACGAAACATGAAATACATATTCTTTAAATCCCCAGTTAATATATGTACGCAATACCTCATTAAGATGCAGTACACTGACCACATTAATGTAATGCAATCCATTTAGGATACTATTATATTCAATATTCTTATACAGAAAACTTTCTAATCCAATAAATACAGCAATACACACAACTGCATAATTACGCTGTCTGAACATTACGAATACAGCCCATATTATCAGCCCCAGAGCTGCTATAAGCAGACTGTTTGCTGCAATAAGCAGAATTACATATTGCAGCTTGCTTATCGGATATGTAAATTTTCCAAAGCTGTATATATTCTGTATAGGATTTCCGAGTTCACCTATTCCTCCATATAACACCAGAGAACACACAAATGTTGAAAGTGCCATCGCAACAACTGATAATACAGCCGCCGTTATGACAACTACAATATTTGCTGCACTTATATAGTCTCTTCCGTTCCTAGTACAGAATGTAATCTGCCACACCCCATTTTCCCTGTACTTAAACAAATCATATACAATAATAAGCACAAAGAAAAATGCTATGTAGTATGAATAATAATAATTAACAAATGATTCAACCGCACGGCTGTTATCATATGAAACCTCAACATTCTGGATACGCCTGAAATCATTGGCTGTTCTTAAAATATTGCTGTATGTAAATGTTTTCCCCTTATTAAATATAGAAAATTTCTGCAGATAATCCGCATTCTTAATTACTGAATCAATCTCATCATGATATGACTCAATGTATTTATTGTATCTGTTAATCTCCCGCTCACTTTGTCCATTTGCACTCTTAGGAACATTAATATACATAAATAAAAACAGATTAATGCACATAAATACAGCAAGCATAATTATCTTTTTATAATTAAATACCCTTTTCACCTCTGACATG
>OGQE01002873.1_pt1 | contig 11687 bp, 9 predicted proteins | sample 1553131 | NCBI WGS metagenome assembly OGQE01 (sample SAMEA2579929, study PRJEB22360) | human gut metagenome | biome: human gut; feature: human-associated habitat; material: faeces | place: Denmark | collected 2008/2010
CTCCGGCGCCCGTTCCCATGCGGCATAGCGCATCAAATAAGCCAGGCACTTATACCGCATCAAAATCTCAATCCGTATGAAAACGTCCCGAATATCCTTTGCCCAAAAATCTGCTTTCCAGGTCCCTTCCCAGTCATAGCCGCACAGTACATACAGCTTAATCTTCTGATAAGGAACTGGGATCACTTCCCGCAAAAGTTCCAATTTTCTTACAATAAGTTCCTGATCTTTGATATGGTCAAAGGCAAAAATCATACCGTTATCCAATTTTCCAGATGCCAGAAGTTCCATCTGCCTTTTCTGCATAATCCTCAGATCCAGCCCCTGCCGGAATTGAAACCGCCTGCCTGTTTCCAGGACACTGGAAAAGATTTTTTCCCACCCTGCACAGGCAAAAAAGTTATCGTCCAAAAAGCATAACTTCTTTCTGGACGGGTCATAAAATTCTTCCAATGGGCTTGCTGGTGCTGCACCGGTGCTGTTTTTGTTTACACAGAAACTGCACTTCCGAAAACACCCCCTGGTGAGGAAACCAATGGAATACTCCGTATAAAATTGGAACTCTTTCTTCTTTTTCTCTCCTTCGCTATGTTCTTTTACCATCTGGTCATACAAATGATAGTCCGGTGTATGGTGTTCAATCGCTTCTGGAAGTACCGGTGCTTTATCGTAAAAAAATCCAGTCCCTCCATAAACGGTTGTTTCCCTCGTCAAAATATGTTCCGGCACAAAGGTATCCGTAAACACTTTTGATACATAGAGCCGGTCATATTCCCCTGCCTGGCTATAATCCAAAAGAAGCTCTGTTTCAAATCCCTGCTCCTTCCAATAAGCGGAAAGTTTCATACATGCCAAGTTAGGAAACCGGTGTCTTTTCCGGTATAAAAGATCTGCATCTATAATCCCTATCCTCAACGCCTGCTCCTTTCCATACGGGTAGTTCCGGTTTTCTTCTCCCCTTTGACTGCCTCTTTTCTTTCTTCCTTTTCCTTGCATTCTGCCGGGCAATATGATTTTCCATTTGCTTCCATGATTTCTGCAAATTCACAAATATGGAACACCCTTGCCCCTACCTGTGTGTGGTATTCATCAATATAGGTACAAACCCGTTCTTCCCTTTTTCCATCTGGATATACAATCTCTATGGAGTCCCCGTCTGCTATGCTGAACAGGGTATGATAATGGCTGTCAATAAACCGTATTCTTTTTTTCTCTTCCATGCTTCTCACCTCATATTGCCAAAGAAAGGACAGCCGCAGCCGCCCTTTCCCAAGTTTAAAAACTGATTTTTATTTTCTATGCCTTTTTATGTCTTTTTCTGTAATAAAGTAGGCCTGCTACCATACCTGCACTTACACCAAGAGCCAGCAAAGGCAGGAACCAGTTTGTATCATCACCCGTTTTTGGTCCTGGTTTTACGGTACCTGGTGTTTCTGGTATTTTTTTATTCTGGATCTCTTTTACCACTTCAATGACTGGTGTTTTATCATTCTGATAGGTAAATACGATTTCCCACTCTTCTTCCGTCTTCTCATATCCCTTTAAGGTGGCAGTTTCTTTCAGCACATAGGTGATCGGTTCTTTGAAAACACCATTTTCATAAGTTCCAATTGGAAGTAGTTCTGAAACTGCTTTTCCATCTTTTCCAGTCTTCAAACGTCCTACTTCTTTTCCGGTTTCCTTTTCCAGCAGAACAAATTCTACTCCCTCTAAAGCTGCTTTACTGTCTGTATCAGTCTTTACAATAACCAGTTGTCCCATAGCACGCTCATCTTCCATCTTCACTTTCTGAATTTCTCCCGTTTCTTCTACTGTAAACTCCACGTCATTGGCCACAATATATCCGTCAACTGCCGCCTCTTCGTGCAGGGTATAAGTGCCTACCGGAAGATACTCAATCAGGTGTTCTTCTCCTGTGGTCCAGGACTCTACCACTTCCCCGTCCTGATCCAGGATCTGCAGCTTCGCCCCTTCAATCTCCTTACCATCTGTAATATCTGTTTTAGAGATAGAAACCTTTGTATGGTCGTCCTCCATTTTCACTTTTTGTACGTCCCCTGTTTCTTCCACAACAAATTTCACATCTTCTGCCCGGACATATCCCTGTTCCGTAGGCGCCTGCTCTTCATGCAGTATATATTCCCCTGGTGCCAGTGCGTAGACTACATGAGCTTCTTTTTTTGACACCCACTCTTCTACCACTTTTCCTTCCTGATCCAGGATCTGCATTTTGGCCCCTTCAATTTCCTGTCCACCGGTTAAATCTACTTTCGTAAACTCCGTAATAGTAGGCTGATTAGAAATTTCTTCTGAAAAAGCGAGCAGTTCAAGGGTCTGGTCTGTATAAGACGCATCAAAGGAATACACCTCATCATTTGGCAGGTATCCCGGCTTATGCTCTACTTCCTGAATATAGTATTTTCCATGAGGAAGATCTGCCTGAAATACCAGCTTGCCCTCTTCATCTGTTGTTCCCAGTTCAATCAAGGCATCTTTTTCTACAACTACTTCCCCGGCAGCATTTTTGATATCCTCCTGCGCATACAGCCCGAATACCACTCCTTCCAGCGGTTTTCCGGTTTCTGCGTCTTTCTTCAGAAGACTAAGGGAAACTTTCTGTCGCTGATTGGTAAGTTCCATTGTTACATAATCCACTGCTACTTCCTGTCCCTTATATGCAATTTCAAATTCTTTTGCTTCCGGGTCAAGCACGCAGTTCTGACCTGCTTTTTCTTCCACTACATAGTATTTTCCGATAGGAAGATTATTCAGGACTGCCTTTCCTTCTTTATCTGTTACCATACGGGCTACCAGGGCATCTTTTTCATATTTTACAATGCGGTTTCCTGCTTCGTCTTTCTGTCCGTCCGGGGTATAAATGGTTTTCTTTGCATGAATGGCAAATTCTGCACCTTCCATATTCCCTTCTTCATAGTCAAATTTATAACCTTTCTCTTTTTCCATGACTTCTTCCCCGGTGAAGAAACTGCTTACCTGATTTACGAAACCTACTACACCGTTTTTCATCTTCGTCAGGATCTTTTCTTCTACTTTAGAAGCACCAGAAAGTTTTTCTCCCTTTTTATGGATTGTAAGGCTTCCTACTGCTTCATCATTATACTGTTCAATGACAACAATAAATTTACCGGTTTCCTCCTCTACCTGGTGTACGGTATCAGAATCTACGGTAATAGTGATCGGCGCTTTCTTTGCCTCCTGGTATGTGCCTCCGTCTGCAACTTCATTCAGTGGAACTTCCTTTCCGTCTTTTAAGAGGGCATTTTCAAATCCTACCTGTACATAATTTTCCGGCGCTTCCACTTCTTCAATCCGGTAAGTGCCACATTTTAACTGCTCCGGTGTAATCAGGTATCCCTCTTCGTTGGTCCTGAACACAGATACCACTTCTTTTTTCGGATATCTTACGATCATTTCCACATATTTTTCTGCTTCCACATCATAAATCTTATAAGCTGCACTGTTATCCAGCACCGGCTTCTGCGTCTGGGCATCTTTTTTCACAATCTTGAAGTAATACTGCAAAGGACGGTCATCAAACACACGCCATACCTGGGGTTCCCGGCTGTCTTCTGAAATCTGTACGATAAATGGACGAATCCCTTTTAAATTTTCCGGAACTGTAGACTCAAACACCACATAGGTTCCATAAGGAAGTTCTGGACTCTTTAAATATCCTTTCTTATCTGTAAACAGCTCTGGTACCGTAATCTTTTTACCATTCTCCCAATAAGAAGCGGTTTCGTCTTTGCTGTAATCATAGGTGATAAAATCTTCCGGGGTATAATAAGAACCATTTCCCGGCTTCAAACTTCCGTCTTTTACACCAGACAGCTCACTGATGAGGAATACCTTAAATCCAGCTCCTTCTACCAGTTCTGTTTCTGTCTGCTCCCCGTCTTCTGAGATCTTGATAAGCTGAAAGGCCTGTTTCTTTACAGTTTCCTTTACAGTCACCTCCCGGTGTACAATCTGTACTTCCTGTCCCTCATACGAAACCTCTACGGGATACTCTGTTTCATCTAACAGATACCCTTCTGCCGGCTCTATTTCTTTCACGAAATAATTTCCAAGATACAGGTTTTTGAAATCTACGGTTCCTTCACTGGAAATCGTACCCTGCGCTACAAGTTCCCCTTTTTTATGGACAATCCCATCTTTCTTATTGGGGTGTTCAATATCTTCTGCAGCATATAATCCGTATTTTGCCCCTACTAAGGTTGCGTCACCCTGAGAAATAAATCCCTGGGAATCCTGATCAATCTTACTTACATGAACTTCTCCCCGTACTTCCTCATTTTTAAAATCATGAGAAAAAGTATATGTGTAGGTGCTGTCGTCTTTATATTCATAGAAGAAACGATACACCTCATCTGTCATATAATACTTATCCGGTGCCTGGATTTCTTTTACGCTGTAATGGAAATTCAAAGGAATATCCGCATGGAACACAGCCATTCCTTCCCTGTCGGAAACAGCACGTTCCACCAGGCTTCCTTTTTCTACAAGGACCTTTCCGTCTGCTGCCGTCAGGTCTTCTTCTACATACAAGCCAAACGTCGCACCTTCCAGGGTAACATCATCATGTTTCGATTTTTTCACTACATTTACGGAAATCTCCGGTCTTGCATTGGTAAAAACGGTTTCCCCCTGGGATAGCTCTACATTCTGTCCTGCATAGGACAAGGTTAAAAACTGGGTACGTTCCTGTTCTGTTTTCCCAATCACCAGATTTTCCGGTGCTTTCTGTTCTACAACCTTATATTTTCCAAGATACAATTCTTTGGAAACAGCGCTTCCATCTTCCCCTGTTGTCAGACTTTCTACCAGATCCCCTGCTTTATGCACCTTCGTCACTTTATCCTGGCTGTAAATATCCTCTGCCGCATAAATGTTATATTCTGCCCCTGCAAAGTCCGCATTTCCATATACAAAAGTCAGGTTTCCCTCTTCTCCGGTTACTCCGGTCAGAACCTCACCTTTTTTACGGATTGTGATTTTTCCTTTCTGTTCCTCATTCGTCACTGCAACAGAAGTTGTTTTTCCTGTTTCCAGCTTCACGTTAAAAGACTCTGTATTCAGCTTATATCCTTCTGGAACAGAAATTTCTTTTAAATATACCGTATCCTGGGTTTTCGGAAGCTCCACCTCAGAAGTACCGTTGCTGTCTGTGGCCGGCATCTGCACAAGAAGATTTTTACATGCACTGTCTGAATAAATACCAAAAACAGCGCCGGACAGATTTACTTTACTGTTCTTATCTTTTTTTGTTACCTTTACCCTTGCCAGGTCCAGCCACTTCACCGTAAATTCCACAGAAGCACTTTCTTCTTCAAAAAATGCCCCATACCCAATGTCCTGGGAACCAGAACCCGTAGACAATACTAAGGTCTTCCACTGGGTTCCCATTTGTCCTTTCAGCTTACCACTGTTCCATGTACCAGTTACAGTTTTGGGAGCACTGAAATAGAATGTGGTATTCCCATTGATCTTTACGGTTCCTGTCTGTTTTGTACTTCCACTGTGATAAGTCACATTCTCTGGCATTTTTAAAGTAATATAGTTTCTATGGTCACCTTTTAAAGTAAACTCCCCGGTACGCTGTTCCTTTCCACTTTCATAAGCCTTTGCTTCCTTTGGGGACAACGTGATTGCTGCTGTCGGAGGTGCTTCCAGGCTGTAAATATGCTGGATATATCCCCACACACCGCTTGCCTTAATATCTTCAAAGGTACAGCCATAAAAACCGTCCATGCCACAATAAGAATAAGCGGCAGCTAAATGCGTAAAAATATACTTTGTCTTCCAGTCAAAAGAGGGCATATACTCCCCGGTAATGTCCCCAGGACCGCCATATCCATAATAAAGGACTTTCTGCAATTCCGGGTTGCTTTCAAATTCATTTGCTACATAATCCGAGGTCGGCGGGGAAGCCTTCATAGACTCCAGACAATATGCTACATGGCCATTTACAGTGAAATAGGAAGTAGAATAGTTCCCCACGTTAGAAGGGTATGGGATTTTTTCTCCCTGTACCAGATGTACATTGCTTCCTTTTTGCTGCTCCATTGCTGCCGGAACAACCGATAAGAACATTCCCTTATCCTCTTTTGGTGTCAGATCAATCAACTCTGCCCCTGCATCTGGCATTTCCGGTTCTTCCGTCAGTACCTCCGGTATCTCCGGGTCAGGGTCCGCCTCACCGTCCTCACCGGAGTCATCTTCGGTATGCTGGCTTACTTCTCCCTGGGGTTCCTGTGTGCTGTTTTCCCTTGCTTCTACCACAATTCTTCTCATAATCTGATAGGAAGGGCTTCCGCTTAACGGATCAACACAATAAAATGCCTGGTAAGAACCTGGGGTATTGAAATCAAAAGAATTGCCGGAGTCCCCTTCTGCTTTCAGAAACGTTACCTTTACTTTTTCATCATTTTTCTGAAAACCCCTGTAATCTGTTTCCAAGTCAAAGGACTCTCCTGCTTTTATGGTAAGGTCCTCTGCATACACCAGTTCTTCTTCTGTTAGTTGCTCCTTTACCTCTTCCAACTCCGGTAATGTTTCTGAAGCAGCCTCCTCCTGTTTTACTTCCTGTATCTGTGCATGTTCCTCAGACTGTTCAGAAGCCAGTGCGGTGATCCCTGTATTGAGTAACGTAGAACAACTAAGAAGAAGTGCCAGCGTCCCAGCCAGCAGCCTTTTCTTTTTTCCTTTCATCATAGCTTTGCTCCTTTTCATTTTTTCGTCAAAAAAAGCAGGCCACACAAGCCTGCTTTCCATTTTCTATCTTCTTTTTTCTATCATTTGTATACGGTCTGTCCCGTATCCAATGCACCTGTCAATCCCCTTTCTATTCCCTGCTCCCTGCATGGAACACTGCCAAAACAAGCTGCAGAACCAGCAGAAACAAACATATTACCAGTTTCCCTGTCAGATACAGCAGTTTCCCCACTGCAATGAAAATCCCTTTTACAACTTCCCATACACTTCTTCCTACTGCCATATCTTTTTCCTCCTTATTCTTCAAATGCCCCATAAAATTCCGCAAACCGTAAATCTTTTTCCATACAGGCTTCTTCCTTTTCCCTGTCCTCTGCTATCGCTCCACCGTCAGAAAGTTCTCCCTGAACTGCCTTTTCCAGCACACCTAGCTTCTCAAAGGCTTCTTCCTGTGCCTTTGAAACCGCTTCTTTTACGATTTTACAAAATTGTTCTTTCTGGTTTTCCAGAAGGGTATTTAATAGTTTCATCTGCTGTACTTCTTCTTCCTGCTGTAGATACTTGGCAAAATAAACGATTGCTTCTGCTATAAAGTCGTCTTTTGTCTTGAAAATATCTTTGTTATACTCCTTCAGATACCGATAAGCCTGATGATGTACCGGTCTGCTTTTATACAGCCGCAGTGAAGTTGTATATACTTTTTCCGTATCCATAAGTTTTCACTTCCTATCATGCTGTCCGCATTTTCCTCTGTTTTGCCCGGATAATACTTTTCACTGCCTCTTCACAGCCCCTTGCATTGGCATGTATATCCGTTACAAACTGTACATCTTTTCCCTCATTGGCTCCAAAATGCTCCACAATGGAAGAACCGCCGCCCATAAACACCATTTTGGTCAGATCCAGATTATAATGGTTTGCCTGTATGATACCATAAATTTCCTCTGCGTAGGACTTCAAACAGTTTTTTATGACGTCCTGATACTGCTTCGGGCAGTCATAGCTTCCTGTTCTCATAAATGCTTCTGTAATGTATGCCGGTACCCCTGCCCCTGTTTTGGCAATGGCTTCCTCATTGACTTTTCCGATACAGTACAAAGCTGCCTTATCTGAAATCGAATACTTCCCGTCCGGCATTCCGTCAACAAACTCTACCAGGTCGGTAGTTCCTCCACCAATATCTACTAAAAGGCAATAGCCGGGAACTGCTTCTAAAAGCGTATGGATCACCACATGCCCCTGCATAAAAACAAACACATTTTCCAAAGACACATGATAATGTACTCCTTCATAACGGAAATGCAGTTCCTTTGTCTTTAACAGATATTTCTTAAAACTTTCTTTCTGCTGCTGAAATCTTCTGGGCGGCAGGGCAGCTCCCATTTTTACGGAAGCGTCTGTCAGTCCCCGGCAGCGCATTTCCTGTGCCAGTGCTGCAAGGGTAAGAAGATAATAATTTTCATTCTCTGTCTTATCCACACACTCCTTTTCCGGTACTTTCCCTCCCACATAATAAAACTGGTTCTGGTATTCCAAAATGTGCTCCAGGCTGTCCGGCCTTGCCTGCAAAGGCTGGATTGCTGCTGAGAATACCGTATTTGCAGTTTTCATGTTACGGTTTCCATGATCAATTCCAATAATCATTTTAGTTTCCACGTTCTTATCCTCCTGAAAGTTATAGTTTGTATTTTATCTTGTTCTCTTTGGTTCTTGACCTGTTTCTTTCTTTTCTTTGTCTATCACAGGAAGTTTTTCAAACAGTTCCCCCATCACAGCTTCCATTTCCTGAAACTTCATTTCATCTGGCATACACAGAAAAACAATCACTGCATCAGTCAGACGTTCCCCATTCTCTTTCCGGTAAAGTTCCGTATAGGAACCCCAACAACCGTCCTCACCCGCATAAAACTTTTTTGTCTTCTCATTTACTTTTATGAGGTATTCTTCGGTATCAACAAAAATTTTCCGAATGGATACTTTTTGTAGGTCGTATTTCATGCTGTCCATATAAACCGGAAGGTGTTCCTCTGGTGCAAAATAGACATACATTGTGCAATAGGTATCTCCCTCCGTCCCCATCTCCTGTAAGACAATCCCGGCTTCAAACATTTCCGGTGGAGCATAATCTACTACAAAATCCGAATCCTTACCCTGTGGAGATTTTTCAAAACGCCCTGAATCTCCAACCAGAAAATGTTTGGGGCACTGAATACGAAACCTTTCTTCCCTCATTCTGTATATTCCTCCATAATCTCACTAATATCTTTTTGAAATAACCGCTGAAGTCGGACAACTACATAGACATTGGGCTTTTGCTGTCCGTATTCAATCCTCTGATACGTCCGAAGACTGATACCCAAGACAGCCGCAAGTTCTATCTGTGTATATCCATGAGCTGTCCTGAATTTTCTTAATTTTGTTACTTTCTATCACGCTCCTTACGTCTGAGGGATAGCTTCCTGATAAGCAAACAGATTGGATATATAGCTGTTTGCTGTCAATGTGGCATTGTATAAAGCGGTAAGCAGCACTGCCCGGATATTATTGGCTTTCCTTGTACACTGCTTAATTGAGTCTATCACATACTCTACGGTAAACTTATCCAGCTTTTTATACATTCCCTGTACAATGCCAAGAGGTCGTTCTTCCTGATTTACCCTTATGGTCTTTGCATTGGACGTCAAAACATCTACTGCAAGCCCTACAATCTCATTGAGCAGTTTTCTGTCAAAAGGTCTGTCTATCCATATCGCATCATAATCAATCTGATCTTTGAACTGTTCTTCTGCTGCCTGATAGGATAAGATAGGATTATCTCTATACCCATTCCCTATTTCTGTTGTATTCTTTTGGGTACTTTCTGCTGTAGTCTTTGTAGTAATCTCTGTATTTGTCTGCCCGCTATCAGTCTGAGGTACCTCTTTGGGTATCCAGGGCTCTGTTTCCCTGTCGGGGTATGCTCCCTCTTTGAATGGTGACACCCTCTTCCTTTGGAAAGGGACAGCCCTCTCTTCTACAAAATGTATCTCTTCCTCTATGGCTGTATGGGAACTGATTTTCTCTGCTTTGGATTTCTCTCTTCTTTTTTCAAAGGAAACCGGATCTGCTCCTGTTTCTTCTGGATAAGTCAATTCTTTTAACCGGTCTACGATCAATTCCAGATACAGAACATTATTTACAACAATCCCATTCATGGAAATGGTTCTAAATACCCGTTTTACCACACCCAGCTTCTCTAAAAATACCACTGCATTTGTCGCTTCTTTTTTGGAAATCCCAAACTGTTCGCTGATCTGCTGGTAACTTCTCTGAAGAAAGTCTGACTTAAATTTCTTTCTTACCCCAATGACCTGTCCGGTTCCTTCATCTCTGATTTCTGTAGGCTTATACCAGTACACAATATCTGCCAGTATAATAATCGCTGTCAGATTTGGCTTTCCGCTTTCTCTGATGATTGTCCGATACCACACCTGCGGAATGATATTTCCAGATATATTCAGTTTTGCATTTTCATCTACGATTTCATTTCCAGTGCTATAGATACCTCCATTCATTCGTTTATTCCTCACTTCCCTGCTTCTTTTCTTTTTCAAACAAAGCACTTATTTCTTCATCTGCTCTTTTGCCTGCCACCAGACACGCATACAACGAAACGAGGAAAAAAATTATTCCAACAATCATAATCACCTTTATCATTGCTCTGTCCTCCCAAGAAAAAAAGGACTAAGCCAGCTAACAGAATCTTTTAACTAACCTAGTCCTTAACATATTTTTTTACAATGTATTGCAACCGAATGGTTTTTCACAAACTTGACCGCCTGTGAGAATGGATATAATTTTGACAGGACCAGTAGCAATAGGTTTCTATCTTTAAGAGCTCCTGCCTTCTCATTTCTACTATGAGAAATTCATTCCCGGTCTATGAATTTTCTACCCTTTATGGTATAATAGAAAAAAGACTAAATTGGCGTGAGCCCTTATTTTATAAGGAATCTGCTAACTTAGTCTTATTTTAACATAATCACCAGAACCGGATTCTCCAACGATTGCCACATATTCTCCTTTGGGAACAGAAAAACTAACATCTTTCAAAGCCTTGACTGTGGTTTCTCCGCTGCCATAGGTTTTACAAATATTTTTGACTTCTAATAAGTTCATCGTGCAAACACCTCTTTCTCAATGATTTTGCTGTCGTAAACGGGTAAACTTTCGTTCCTGTCTACGATGGAAAGAATAGCACCCTAATATTACTGTAGCCCTACAACCAGCCTACAATTTTGTAGGAATTGGGAAGTTCATTATAAAACTCGTTCCAATTCCTAATTCACTTTCCACTTCTATTAGGCCTCCATGAGCTTCGATAATCGCTTTTGCCAACGGCAGGCCAAGCCCGATCCCCTGTGTATCCTTTGAAAAACGGCTGCGATAAAACCTTTTGAAGATATGGTGTAAATCTTCTGGATGAATTCCGCACCCGTTATCCTTTATTGTGATTTGAACAGCGGAGGGTAGTGCCGTCCATTTGATGTAAATGGTATCGCCCTTTCCTGTATGGTCAAGTGCATTTTTTACAATATTGCCAATCGCTTCGCCCAACCAATCACGGTCACAGAAAAGAGAAATATCATCTGCACCAGATAATACGATTTCTTTCTGTTCCTGCTTGGCACGATATGCAAAGTGTAGCTCCAAATCCTGCATCATATCCGCTACATTTTCTATTTCCTTTTCAAATGCAATAGAACCAGCGTCCAACTTTGTGATTTTGAGAAGGTTTTGCACCAGCACTTCAATACGGTCCAACTCCTGCTCGGACAGATTAGCAAATTCTTTCACAGAGGACACTTCTATATCCTCGTCCTGAAGCAGTCCGTTATAAATGTTCAGAGCTGCCAGTGGTGTTTTCAGTTGGTGTGAAATGTCGGAGATTGTATTTTTCAAAAACTCTTTCT
>OGQE01002884.1_pt1 | contig 11631 bp, 5 predicted proteins | sample 1553131 | NCBI WGS metagenome assembly OGQE01 (sample SAMEA2579929, study PRJEB22360) | human gut metagenome | biome: human gut; feature: human-associated habitat; material: faeces | place: Denmark | collected 2008/2010
GATACTGCAGTGTCGGTCATCTGGACGTTCTGCACAGTGTCGTACGCGTCCGATTCACCCGAATCGGACATTGAGGATACGGAAGCCGTGGAGGCATCGGCGATCGCGTTACGGACCCGCTTGCGTGTGCCGCGCGCCAGCAACGCCTGCATCAGCGCCACGCCAACCGCGGCCGCGATCAGACCGCCGGCGAAACTTCCCGCAAGATAGCCGAGCGCGCTGCCGAAACGCTGCTCGCGCATGCCTTCCATGGTTTCCAACATCACGCCGGACATCGTCGACAGTCCGCCAAGCAAACCAAGCCCGACGCCACGGCTGACGACCTGCCGTACCCTGCGGCGCAGCCACGACGCGGTCGCCATGTATTCGGTCAGCATCGCAAACAGGAAGCAGGCGAGCATATTCGACACGAACGTGCCCACCACGAACGGCGAACCGTTCACCGACGGCAGCAGCAGGTCCGTGGCGCGACGGAACCCGACGCCGACGAAACCGCCGACGAACACCACGAGATACATCAGACCATCGGCAAGAGGGTTGAATCGCGCCTGCATGCGTTTCATCGGCGCGAGCGGAATCTGCGGCGGATGCTTGGATGCGGCGGCACCGGACGGGCGCACATCCGCGCGCGCCACTTCGGCGACGTCGATCGACTGTGTGGCGGGATTCGGCTCATCACCCGCGTTTGGCGAGTCTGCCGCCCGTTGTTCTTGCGATTCCATCACATTCCCCTTGTACTTGGCTTTCCGCGGACAGCGTCGTTCCACCCCAGCCATACGGCAACGAGCTGGCCGCAGGTCTGATGTCCCCCCTCCGGCCACGGACTGCCCCGCAGGTGCCGTCTTCCTAACCTTGTACGAGTCTACACGTGCATTGCAACCAAACATCGAACATGTCCGATTCGGTGGATAACTGTGGATAACTTCGGGTGGCCCTAGACGTCTACGAATGGTTATGGAAGACAGTAAGGCCGCGTCAGACGGACACGTCGCACAGCCGCCGCATCGCATGCCGTGCGTCGCTTTCGTCCTCGCCGCTGAACAGCACGACCAGATAGTCGCCGGCACGCAGCCGCGTATCGCCATGCGGCACGATCTGCCGTTCGCCGCGACGCAGGCCAATCACCAGACAGCCGTACGGCCAGCGCACGTCACGCATCAGCTTGCCGTCCGCGGTCGCGCCCATTTCCACAGGCAGTTCCATGATGCCGTTGTCGATGCGATTGGCGATTGCCGTCGTGCCGCCTTGCGCGCGCATGTACCGTTCCAGCAGCTCGCCGTAGATCGGTTTCGTACGCAGCAGGTCGGAGACGAGCAATGCGATGAACGCGACGGCGGCGACCGGCAGCATGTGCGTCAATGTGCCGGACATTTCCACGGCCAGCAGAATCGACGTAATCGGTGTTTTCACGGACGCGGCCAGCGTGCCCGTCATCACGCATACCGAGAAAATCGCCACGGAATCGGACGGCAGGTTGCCGAACTGGTGCAACGTCTCGCCGCAGATACCGCCGGCGAGTGAGCCAACCGCGAGAATCGGCATGAAAATGCCGCCGGGAGCGCCTGAACCGAAGCTGGTGGAGGTGAACAGCACTTTCGCCACGAACAGTACGCACAGCATGCCCAAGCCGACGCGCGCATGCTCGGCCATGGCGATCAGGTTCGAGCCGCCGCCGAGCACGTCAGGCAGCCAAATGCCGATTGGCAGCGCGAGTGCGATCGCGATCAAAGGGCGGCTCCATGCGGGAAGCTTGCCGTACAGCGTTTGGAAGCCGAGCAGCGAACGGTTCATCAGCGAACCAGCCAAACCGGCCACCAATCCCAGCGGAATCAGCCACCCGTATTCGCCGAGCGGCAGTTGGCCGATGGTGCCGAAGTCAAGCACCGGACGCAGGCCGAAACAGTATTTCGATACGAAATCGGCGGTCAGGGACGCGGCGGTGGCGCCCATCAGAATCGCGGGCGAAAAACTGCGATGCACCCCTTCCAAAGCGAACATCATGCCGGACAGCGGTGCGCTGAACGCGGCGGACAGGCCGGCCGCGGCACCGGCGGTGACCAGATAATGCTCCTGCACGTCCTCACGTTTCTTGCCGCGCAGCCGGTGCGATAGGAACTGCGCGCCCGATGCGCCGATTTGGATGGACGGTCCTTCGCGGCCGAGCGAGAGGCCGAAGAGCGATCCGAGCAGGCCTCCGATGAAGCGAACCGGCAGAATCGTCTGCCATCGCATTTTCAGGCCGCAGATCACCACGCCGTTGGTTTGCGGAATGCCGCTGCCGCCGGCCATCGGCTCTTTTTTGACCATCCATGCGATGGCGAGCGCGGCTGCGATTGCGGCGACCGCCCACGGTGCGACCAGCCACGGGGTTTCGCGGATGCGCGCGTAGATCCAGCGCGCGGTGTCGGTGCCGTATTCGATGCCGAGACGGTAGAGGACGACGAGGAAGCCGGAAATCAGGCCGACGAGAATGCCGGCAGCGGCCATCTTCCATTTCAGGTGGTCGAATCGCGGGACCAGTTTGCTGAACCTGTCAAACCTGTCGAACCTGTCGTTAGGCGGCATTGCAGTCATCGCACTCCCCTTTTCCGTTCCTCCGCCGCGCACCCCGTCGGTGTGTATGCGGTGTGCGTCATACGCGCACGCCATCGCACACACCATACGCAAAGTGCCGGCAGGCACAGGCCCACCGGCACTTGTCATTGACGTTCGTTACCGACGTTCATATCGACGAATCAGCCGAATCAGCTTCAGTCGATCAGCGAGTTGATCTGGATGATGTGGTCGCGCTGCGGGCCGGTGCCGATCACGGAAATGCGGCAGCCGGACAGTTCCTCAAGACGCTTGACGTAATCCTGGCAGGTCTTCGGCAGATCGTTGAAGTCATGGACCTGGGAAATGTCCTCGTCCCAACCCGGCATGGACTCGTAAATCGGCTTCGCGGCGGCGAACTCGGCCTGGTCGGTCGGCATATCGTCGCGACGCTCGCCGTTGACGTCGTACGCCACGCACAGCGGGATTTCCTTGAGGCCGGTGAGCACGTCGAGCTTGGTGAGCACGATGTCGGTCAGGCCGTTGACCTGGGCCGCGTAACGGTTGACGACCGCGTCGAACCAACCGCAGCGACGCGGGCGACCGGTGGTCACGCCGTACTCGTGGCCCTGGGCTCGCAGCCATTCGCCTTCCTCGCCGAACAGCTCGGTCGGGAACGGTCCTTCGCCCACGCGGGTCACGTACGCTTTGGAAACGCCGATCACGCGGGTGATCTTGGTCGGGCCGACACCGGTACCGGTGCATGCGCCGCCGGCAGTCGGGTTGGAGGACGTGACAAACGGATATGTGCCGTGATCCACGTCGAGCATAGTGGCCTGGCCGCCTTCGAACAGCACGGTCTTGCCTTCGTCAAGTGCCTTATTGAGCACCAGCGAGGTGTTGGCCACGTACGGCTTCAAACGTTCGCCGAGCTTGAGCAGCTCATCCGTGGTTTCGTTCACATCAATCGGACGACGATTGTACAGCTTCACCAGCATCTGATTCTTCTGATGCAGGCTTGCTTCAACCTTGTCGTGCAAATGCTCAGCATTGAACAGGTCGTGCACGCGGATGCCCACGCGATTAATCTTGTCGGCATACGCAGGTCCAATGCCGCGACCGGTGGTACCGATCTTGTGCTTGCCAAGGAAACGTTCCGTCACCTTATCAAGCACACGATGATACGGCGCAATAATGTGCGCACCCTCACTCACCAGCAGTCGGGAGCAGTCCACACCGCGGCTTTCCAAGCCGTCGATCTCTTCGAAAAGCACTTCAGGATCAACAACAACACCGTTGCCGATAACCGGAGTCGCGGTCGGGCTGATGATGCCGGAGGGCAGCAGGTGCAGCGCATACGATTCGTCGCCGACCACCACGGTATGGCCCGCATTGTTGCCGCCGTTGAAGCGGGCAACATAGTCGACCTTCGTGCCGATCAGGTCGGTCGCCTTACCCTTGCCTTCGTCTCCCCACTGGGCACCGATCAAAACAATTCCAGGCATGTTGTTGCACCTCCGCGCGTATGCGATTTCGCCTCAAAGCCTTACCAAGGCCTTACAAAGACTATCCTGCGCCCTCTACCGGATATCTGCCGGATATGCACCGATCGGCCGTTGAAACTAGTCAGTTCCATCGTTTTCGTCTCATACAACGCGACACACCCACCGTGCCGCCACACGCCGCATGCATTACGCGGCGCGTGCGGCATCACACTACTTCAACGCCTTGCCCGCGCTGCCAAGCTGCCTGCAAGCCTCCACCACGCGTGCGGCCATGGCGCTTTCCGCTTCGCGCCCCCACGAACGCGGGTCGTACATCTTCTTGTTGCCCACCTCGCCATCGATTTTGAGCACCGAATCATAGTTGGAGAACATGTGACCGGCCACCGCACGGCTGAATGCGTACTGCGTATCGGTGTCGATGTTCATCTTCACCACGCCGTAGCTCACGGCCTGCGCGATCTCCTCCGGCGCGGAGCCGGAACCGCCGTGGAACACCAGGGCGAACGGCTTACCGGGAGCGACATCCAGCGAGTGCGCGGGGTCGGGCATTTCGCCGGCCTTAATCGCGAGCGCGACCGTGGTCTGGATTTCGTCGAGCAGTTCGGGGCGCAGTTTCACCACGCCCGGTTTGTATGCGCCGTGCACGTTGCCGAAGGTGAAGGCGGCCATGTAGCGTCCGCGCTCGCCGAGGCCGAGTCGTTGCGCGACGGCGATGCCTTGCGCGGGCGTGGAATACAGTTTGTCATTGATTTCGGCGCTGTGCCCGTCTTCTTCGCCGCCGACCGCGCCGATTTCGATTTCCAGCACGGTGTGCGCGGCTTGGGATTTGTCGAGCAGTTCTTCTGCGATGTCGAGGTTTTCATCCAGCGGCACTGTGGAACCGTCCCACATGTGTGACTGGAAGGTCGGTTCCTGACCGTGCTTCACCTGTTCGACTTCATGGTCGAGCAAGAGGCGCACCCATTCGTCCAAATACTGTTTGGCGCAGTGGTCGGTGTGCAGGGCGATGGTGATGTTGGGGTATTTCGCCGCGACTTCGTGCGCGAAGGCTGCGAAGGCAAGCGAGCCGGTGACGCGGTCGTTGACGCGTTGCCCGGAGAAGTAGGCGGCGCCGCCTACGGAGACCTGGATGATGCCATCGGATTCCGCCTCGGCGAAACCCTGGAGTGCGGCGTTCAGGGTCTGCGTGCTGGTCACATTGATCGCGGGATAGGCGTAACCGCCGCGGCGTGCGGCGTCCAGCATTTGCGCATAACGTTCCGGCGTTGCAATAGTCATGCCTCCATTATCGCCCGACCCTATCCCACTTATCATGTGACAACATTCGCCATCTTTCCTTTCCGTTTTCCCGACCGTCCGCTCCATATCCAGGTCGCCCGCCCCACTAGGGCCATATGCCGAGCGTTTTCGTCTCATATCCCGACATTTGCGGGACCGACCATTAAACAGGGCGAAACCATTGCGATCGTTCCATCGGAAGTCATAGAATATCCACCGGATCGCGCGACGAAGAGCCCAACCGGGTATTCCCGCACGGGCATGCCGCCGCACGTAGATGTTGCGACCAATACCCGCGAGGAGGCTTGATGCACCAGGTTTTCGCCATCTTCCTTCGAGACGTGAAACGCATTCTGAAGAACCCCGTGGCGCTCGTCGTCACGCTGGGTGTGGCCATCATCCCATCACTGTACGCATGGTGCAATATCCTCGCCAACTGGGACCCGTACGCGAACACAGGCAACATCCAAGTCGCTGTGGCGAACGAGGACAAGGGCACAACCTCCACGCTGGTCGGCCATCTCGACGCTGGCCAGCAGACCGTCAACCAGCTTAAGAAGAACCATCAGCTCGGCTGGCGTTTCGTTCCCGAGCAGCAAGCCATCGAAGGCGTGGAATCCGGCAAATACTATGCGGCGATCGTACTGCCGGAAGACTTCAGCTCCAGACTAATCGGCACCGTCACCGGTAAAGGCGACCGACCGTCGATCACGTACTACATCAACGAAAAGCTGAACGCGATCGCGCCGAAAATCACCGATACGGGCGCGACCACGATCGACGAGCAGATCAACACCACTTTCGTTTCCAGCGTGGCCGACGCCGTGGCGAAGGAAGTGAAGGAGGCAGCGGGAGAAACCACCGGCAGCGTGAAAAGCGCGCAAAGCGACGTCGTCAACGATCTGACCGACACCATCAACCAGCTCGAAACCGTCCAACAGCAGCTGCGCGGCACGCGTTCCACGCTCGACAAAGCCCTCACCACCATCGATTCGGCCAAACAGTCCAACATCGCGCTCGCCTCGGGAATCACCAACTCGCTTGACACCGTCGGCAAGGCGTCCGACTTGCTGAGCGAGACGCGCACACAAACCGAACGATTCTCGAACACGCTGGTCGGAGCGCTCGACAACGGCAGCACGCAACTGTCCGGCCTGCAGGTCAACGTGAGCAATGCCACCGGCACCGTGCTCAGCGGACTGAACACCACGCAGGACGCGCTCGACCAAGTGTCCAGCACCATGCATCACGTCAACGCCACCACCGGCAATGTGCTCGACGGCGTGGAGAAGGCGTTGCAGGCCAGCCAGCTGGATCCGAACAACCAAACGTATAAGGATCTTTCCGCGCAACTCGCCGAAGCCCGCAAACAGCTGACGTTCCAGCAGCAGCGCATCGACGCCTTCGATCAGGACACCACGGCTGCGATCAACGCGGGGAAGAACACCGCGAACGGGTTCAACGACGATGTCACCACGCTGGCGAAGAACGGCACGGCGTCGATGGCGAGCGCACACACGACCATCACCGGCACGGTCATGCCGAATCTCAACACCGGGCTCGATACACTCAGCCTGGCCAATGGGTCGCTGTCCGGCACGCTTACCACGCTGCAAAGCACGCTGGAACAGGGCAACGGGCTGCTCGACCAGTTGTCGCGCACCGTGACCCAAACGAACACCACCATTGCTGGCACGCAGACGCAGCTCGCCAATCTCGCCAAACAGCTCAACACCACGCGCACCGATGTGGCCGCGTTGAGCAGTTCGGCGATGTTCCAGCAGCTTTCCCAAGCGCTCGGACTTGACGCGAGCGAGGTCGGCTCGTTCGTGGGCGAGCCGGTGCATTTGGACGAACAGGTCCTCTACCCGGTCAAAAACTATGGTTCCGCGGTCACGCCGTTCTACACGAATCTTGCGCTATGGGTCGGCGGATTCGTGCTCGTCGCGATCTACAAGCTTGAAGTGGACCGCGATGAGAAGATCCGCATGTACACGCCACGCCAAGGCTATATGGGCCGTTGGCTGCTGTTCGTCACGGTCGGATTCCTGCAGGCGATCATCGCCACGATCGGCGATCTCGCGCTGGGCATCCAATGCGAGCATCCGTTCCTGTTCATCCTCGCCGGCATTTTCGCCTCGTTCGTCTACGTGAACATCATTTACGCGCTCGCCGTGGCGTTCCGGCATATCGGCAAGGCCGTCGCCGTGATTCTGGTGATCATCCAGATTCCGGGCGCGGCAGGCCTCTACCCCATCGAGATGATGCCGGAATTCTTCCGCCGTCTGAAACCGTTCCTACCGTTCACTTACGGCATCAACGCGATGCGCGGGCCGATCGGCGGCATGTATGCCAACCATTATTGGATCGACATGCTCTCGCTGTTCTGGTATCTGCCTGTGGCACTGTTCATCGGCTTGGTGGTCCGCAAGCTGGCGTTGAACCTCAACCGCCTGTTCGACAACCGTCTGGCGGACACTGATCTGATGATCACCGAACATAACGAAGGCACGGTGGAACCGTTGCGGCTCACCGAGACCGCGCAGCAGATCGCCGAGGAGTTCCCCGAACTCGCCCGCAGACGGGCGATTCATTTCTTCCGCCTGTACCCGCGCCTGGTGCGTTGGGGATTCCTCGCGCTGGCGGTACTGCCGTTCGTGTTCCTGCTATTGCTATTCATCACGCGCATGAAGCTCGCCATGCTGCTCGGTTGGATCATTTCGATCATCGCCATCGACACGTATCTCATCGTGGTGGAGTATCTGCGCGAACGGTATGCGAATTATCTGGGCGAGGAAGCGATGAGTGCGGAAGAGTTCCGCAGCGCGATCCTGCACGAGAACCTGCTGTTCCGGCCGGGCATGCATTACAAGCCGATGCATGCCGTACGTACGAGGCTGTATGAGGCTGTGCATGGTGGTTCGGCCGGACATGCGCCTGAACATGCGGCTGGAAACACGGACGGAAATGCTGGCAGGAGTCGGCGTGAGGAGGGGAGCGAACAGTGAAAATGATCTGGGGCATCTTCAAGCGGGACATGTGCCACGCCACCCGCAACGTGATCGCCGTGATCGTCTCGATGGGCCTGGTGGTGGTGCCGGCGCTGTACGCCTGGTTCAACATCGCGGCCAGCTGGGACCCCTACGGCAACACCAAGGCATTGAAGGTCGCCGTGGCCAATAACGACAAGGGTTACAAGTCGGATCTCATACCGGTGCGCGTCAACGTGGGCGAAACCATCATCAGCACACTGCACGCCAACGACCAGCTGGACTGGCAGTTCGTGAAAAGCGACAAGGCAATCGACGGGGTGAAATCCGGCGAATACTATGCGGCGATCGTAATTCCGAAAGGTTTCAGCGCCGACATGATGACGCTGTTCTCCCCCGACATCAAACACGCGCAGCTCAAGTACTATCTGAACGAGAAAATCAACCCGATCGCCCCGCATATCACCGATCAGGGCGCGACAACCGTGGTCAACACGATCGACAAAACCTTCGCCAAAACGATTGCGCAAGTCGGACTCGACCTGGCCTCAAGCATCCTACACTATTCGCAAAGCCCGCAAATGGCCGAATACATGCGCAACCTCAACGGCAATCTCACCACTATGGCGGATACGCTGAGCGGCGCATCGCAGCAGGTGACGTCGTATTCGCAGCTGCTCGGCTCGGCGAACGACATCGTGGATTCCACGGGCAAACTGCTCGCCTCGGCGACCAAGGCGGGCAAACAGGCCCAGAACGCGTTGAAGCAAGGCAAATCAGGTGCCACGTCACTCACTTCTGCAGGTGCGAACGTCACCTCCTCGGTGAACACCGCGCTCGACCAGGTGTCAGGCGCGTTCGACCAAGTAGCTGCCAAGGTGAACAAGGCGTTCGACGCGATCGGCAAGGGCTCAGACACCGCAGCCAGCCAGTTGACAACGTTGAGCGAACAAGTCTCCAGCAGCGAATCGCTGTACGACACGTACATCACAAGCCTCAACCACATGCGCGAATCGGTGGAACAACTACCGGACAGTGATTCCGCGAAACAGGCGCTGCTGGAAGCCATCGACCGGGAGATCACGCTGCTGGAAGCCGCCAAAGGCGATTCGCAGAAGCTCGCGCAGCAGCTGAAAGACGCTTCCACGCAGGTCACGCAGGATACCGCAGCCGCGGAACGCTCCCGCAAGGAGATCCTGAACCGCATCACCTCCGCGAAGCAGTCGATCAGCAATGTGCGCGACGATTACGCCACGAACGTCAAGCCGAAAATCGACGCGCTCGCCTCCACAGTCAGCACGCTGATCTCCCAAACCGACAGCATGATCACCCAGCTGAGCGGCACCGCCGACGATCTGGACGATGTGACGGGCGATGTGGGGACGAATGTGACGTCCATCCGTTCCACGCTCGGCGCGATCGCGAAGAAACTCGACTCGTCGGCAGCGACGGTGAAGGAGCTGATCACGAAGCTGGAGACGGGCGGAAACGCCGGTGACGGCAACAGCGATGGTGGCGACGGTGACAACGACGCCGATTCGGGCGAATCGGACGAACTACGTGCACTGGCCACCGCCAACGCGTCCACACTGTCCACGCTGATTTCCGCGCCCGTCGCACTGCATCGCGTCTCGGTGTACCCGATCGCGAACTACGGTTCGGCCATGGCGCCGTTCTATACGATCCTGTCAATCTGGGTGGGTGCGATCATCCTGTGCGCCATGCTGAAAGTGACGATTTCGGACCGCGAGAAGGCGCATGTGCTGGGCTTGGGCGACACGCTGCCGCGCATCGCCGGCCCGTCCGGCCCGGGGAACGCCTCACGTTGGGGACTGCGCCTCGACCACGAGTATTTCGGACGGTACGCGATCTTCGCACTGCTCGCGTTGCTGCAGGGCACACTGGTTTGCCTGGGTGACACGTATTTCCTTGGCGTGCAGGCGAATCATGCGCTGCAGTTCCTTGCCGTGGGGTGGCTTGCCGCGCTCGTGTTCTCGAATATCGTGTATACGCTGACCGTGTCGTTCGGCGATATCGGCAAGGCCGTGGCCGTGGTGCTACTGGTGATGCAGGTCGCCGGTTCGGGCGGTACGTTCCCTATCGAGACGCTGCCGAAGTTCTTCCAAATGCTCTACCCGTTCCTACCATTCCCGCACGCCATCGATGCCATGCACGCCGCGATGGCCGGATCATACGGCAATGAGTACCTGCTTGACATGGTGTATCTCGCCTTGTTCCTGATTCCTTCGCTGCTGCTGGGATTGGTGTTGCGCAAGCCGGTGATCCGGTTGAACAACTGGGTGAGCCGCAATCTGGAATCCACCAAGGTGATGTGACGAGGTGGATTTGAACGGGCTGGTTTAAGCCGGTTTAGATCAGTTTCGGCTGGCACACGGTCTGGGAGTCCGATTCGGGAGAAACGGACAACCAAGATGGGCGCATTACACCTTAGACGTCCGATTCTGCAGAATCGGACAATCAGCGGCGTCGCGCAAACCACACGTTGATCAGCGAGCCGACCACCACCAGCGCGACACCGATCCAGAATGGCATGCCCAACGTCACGCCCAATAGGAGCGTGCTGGAAGCAGTGGAGAACAGCGGCGTCGCATACGAACCGATCGCAAGCGTTTCCATACTGCCATGTAGCATGCCATACCCCCAGCACGCGTAGCCGCCGGCAATCGACGCGGCACATGCGAGCAGCGCAATATAGCCGCCGATGCCAGGCGCTACAGCTGGCAAACCGTCGCCCGAAACGAAATGGATAATCCACAGCACAACAGCAACGCAACAGAAGAAAATCGTCGTACCATCGTAACCATCGGACATCGATGGCGTCACGGTCGCGTAAGTCGCCCAAATAAAGGCGCCTGCGAACGCGAGCGCGTACGGCAATGGATTGCTGGCGATATTGGCAACCGCTTCCTGCACATCAAGGTTTTCACCGCCGACCGCCATTGCCACGCCGACGGTGGCTACGATTGCACCCGGCAGCGCTTCGGAGACCGAGCCGCGTTTGTGCGACACGGCGGCGGTCATCAGTACCAGCAGCGTCGGCCACAAATAATTGACGAGGCTGACTTCCACAGATTGCGCGTTCGTTGTGGCCAGACCGATCGACAGCGAGATCGACGCCTCGTATGCGATGAACATGAGTCCGCCTGCGACGAGGTACTTGCGTGGCGCTTGGCTAATCGGTTTCGGCCGTCGCACGATGAGCAGGAGCATGCCGCCGACAGTGTAGATGAGCGCCGAGCCGAGCGTGGCGCCGAACGATTCGGAAACGAGTCGCACGAGGCCGGCCATGAAGCCCCACAGGACGA
>OGQE01002886.1_pt1 | contig 11618 bp, 10 predicted proteins | sample 1553131 | NCBI WGS metagenome assembly OGQE01 (sample SAMEA2579929, study PRJEB22360) | human gut metagenome | biome: human gut; feature: human-associated habitat; material: faeces | place: Denmark | collected 2008/2010
GCAGGCCGAGACGCTTCCCGAAGACGCGCCGCGCTTCGACGCGGCATTGCCGGGCGGCGGGCAGGGCGTCAAGACTTCCGCGGCCTGGCTCATCGACCATGCCGGCTTCCATAAGGGGTTCAAAATCAACGAAAACGCTCCGGCTGGCCTGTCCACGCTGCATACGTTGGCGTTGACCAATCGTGGGGGAGCATCAGCCGAAGATATCGCCCGCCTCGCCAAAACCGTGCAGGACGGCGTCGAGGCCGCGTTCGGCATCCGACTGGTGCCCGAGCCGGTCGTCATCGGCATGAATCTTAAATAGCGTCACGCACGCCGTCAATGTGACGAAAACGACTTATACTTGCGCCTTGTGCTCTAGAAGGTGGAGCGTGAAACCGCGCGGGCGGAAAGAAGAGAAGGACGAGACATGAACGTATTTCGCAAGAAATCCGTCGAACAGACGCTGGCTGAAACAGGTGAGTCCGGCCATGCGCTCAAACGCGATCTGACCTGGTGGGATCTTGCCATCATGGGTGTGGCCGTTGCCGTGGGCGCAGGCATCTTCTCCATCGGCGCGCAGGCGGCTGCCTTCCATGCCGGTCCGGCGGTGGTGCTGAGCTTCCTAATCGCAGGCGTCGTGTGCGGCGCCGCCGTGATGTGCTACGCCGAATTCGCCTCCATGATTCCAGTGGCGGGTTCCGCCTACACCTTCACCTACACCACCGTCGGCGAGATCGTGGCATGGGTGATTGGCTGGGATCTGATCCTCGAAATGCTCATGGCCGGTTCGGTCGTCTCCAAATACTGGGGCGTGTACCTCAACCAGTTCTTCGAGCTGATCGGCTGGAACATCAACACCAACATCGCCATCGTTCAACTTCGACCTGGCTCCGGTCATCATCGTCGCCTTCTTCACCGCGCTGCTGGTGATGGGCACCAAGATCGGCGCCCGCGTGGACGGCGCGCTCACCATTTTGAAGATCGCCATCGTCGTGTTCATCGTGGTCGTCGGCTTCTTCTACATCAAGGCCGAAAACTTCACCCCGTTCATTCCGCCGAGCGAACCCGCAGCATCCACCGACGGCTCCGGCGTCTCCGCGGTCATGGAACAGCCGCTGTGGCAGTGGGCCACCGGCATGGCCCCCAGCATTTATGGCGTGACCGGCATCATCTCCGGCGCGGCACTCGTGTTCTTCGCTTTCCTCGGCTTCGACGTCGTGGCCACCGCTTCCGAAGAGACCATCAACCCCAAGAAGAACGTGCCGCTGGGCATCGGCGTGGGCCTCGGCCTGATCATCGTGCTGTACACCCTCGTGGCCATCGTCACCACGGGCATGGTCTCCTATAAGGACCTTGCCAAACAGTCCGATCCGTCACTGGCCGTCGCGTTCAAGATGGTCGGCGCCGACTGGGCCGCGAAGATCATCAGCCTCGGCATCGTCATCGGCATGGCCACCGTGGTCATGGTGCTGCTGCTGGGTCTGACGCGAGTGGTGTTCGCCATGAGCCGTGACGGTCTGCTGCCTCGCGGTCTGAGCCATACCGGCAAGCATGGCACTCCGGTGCGCCTGCAGATCATCGTCGGCGTGGTCATGGCGCTGATCGCGGCCTGCTGCAACGTCGGCATCCTGTCCGACATGGTGAACATCGGCACGCTTTCGGCGTTCACGCTGGTGGCGATTTCCATTCCGATCATGCGCAAGAAGCGCCCCGACCTGGAACGCTCCTTCAAGATCCCAGGCAACCCGTGGGTGCCGATCCTGATCGCGATCGCCAACCTGTGGCTGATGGTCAACCTGAGCGTGCTCACTTGGATCCGTTTCGTGGTCTGGCTCATCGTCGGCTTCGCCATCTACTTCGGCTACGGCTACCGTCATGCCCGTCTCGGTGCCGGCGAACTCGAAGTTGCCGCGCAAGAGTAATCTGGAACAGTACACGTTGTTGTTGAGGAGGTAAGCATGCCGTACGTTGTTGCCCAGCCGTGTGTGGACGTCAAAGACAAGGCCTGTGTGGACGAGTGCCCGGTCGATTGCATCTACGAAGGCTCCCGTTCCCTGTACATCAATCCGAACGAATGCGTGGATTGCGGCGCATGCGAACCGGTGTGCCCGACTGAAGCCATCTTCTATGAAGATGATCTGCCAGACGAGTGGGCCTGGTACAAGGATGCCGCAGTCAGCTTCTTCGCTGAAGTCGGCGATATGGGCGGCGCTTCCGCAGCCGGCCCGATCGGTAAGGATCCGGAGCAGGTAGCTGCTCTGCCGCCGCAAAATCAGTGATCGGCATTTGAAAGCGGCCTTTTCCCGTTGGAAGAGGCCGCATATTTTTTGTTTATAGAGGATTATAAGGAGTTTTCACGATGGGCTTTCATGAGTTTTCTTCGCCATACGATTGGTCGTGTATCGCAGCATACAAGCGCACGGCAAAAGCCGCGTTCGGAGGCATGATCGACCTGTCCGTGGGATCTCCCGTCGATCCCGTGCCCGACTCGGTGCGCAAGGCGCTCGCAGTGGCGGCGAATGATCCGAATGCGTATGGATATCCGGCTACTGCAGGTACTGCCGATTTACGTGCCGCGATTGCTGAATGGTTTTCGGCGGCTCGCAATGTTGATTTGCAGGCGATCCATGCTGATGTGGTGCCTACCGTCGGCTCCAAAGAGGGTGTTGCGTTGATGGCGTCGCTACTGCATTTCGGTGAGGATGATGTTGTGGTGCAGCCGAAGGTTTCGTACCCGACGTATGAGATCGGCACGCAGTTGGCTGGAGCGCAGGTGCTTAAGGTCGACGATGTGGCTGATGTTGCGTCGTGGCGCAATGTGCCTGGCATCAAAGCGGTGTGGGTGAATTCCCCTTGCAATCCGACGGGCGAGGTGTATTCGGCCGAGCGGATGGCTGGCATTGTCGCAGCTGCGCGTGAGATCGGCGCGGTGGTGCTTTCCGACGAATGCTATGCGCTGATGCAGTGGAGGGGTGCTACGAATGGCACTGAAGGTGAAGCTGATTCACTTGCGTCGACGCCGTGCGCGCTTTGTGACGATGTGTGTTTGGGCTCCGCCGAGGGCGTGCTGGTGCTGTATTCGTTGAGCAAGCAGAGCAATATGGCTGGGTATCGTACCGCGTTCATTGCCGGAGATGAGTCTTTGATTGCATCGATGAGTGCATATCGCAAGCAGATTGGTCAGATTATTCCCGGTCCGGTGCAGGCTGCGATGGCTGCCGGACTGCGTGATCTGGAATCCGTCAAGGTTCAGCATGCGCGCTATCGGGAACGTCTCGGCGTGTTGGTGAGCGCGTTGCGTGCTTACGGATACTGCACCGACATGCCGGATGGTGCATTGTATGTGTGGGTGAGAGCCAAGTCGGGCGATTGCTGGACCGATATGGAGCAGCTTGCCAAGATCGGCATCATCGCCAGCCCCGGCGAGTTCTATGGTGCGCCGGAATGTCTGCGTTTCTCCGCCACCGCCAGCGACGAGGCGATCGCTTCCGCAGCTGAGCGCTTGACGCGCTAAGCCGATATGCAAAAGGGCTTCCGGCAATCGCTGGAAGCCCTTTATCGGCGGAGTCAGAGGGAGTCCAACGCCCATGCGTCTTATGGTTATGCGCAGCTGTTGATGTCGCTGATGGCAAAGTGAACGGCGTAGGCTAGGCCGCAGGGCGTCGTCCCTGGTTTATATGGGTACGTGTACAGGTGAGGATGGTGGCGGTTCGTCTGTTGAGAATATGTTCCATAACGGAATCCTCTCAGTGGGGTGAAAGCTGTGTCGTTGATCCTAGGACACATGGCTTATGTGATTCGGAATGGGCGCAACGATGCGTCGCTTCTGAATTATGATATCGAGCTTCTTGCCATCTATGATGTTTTGCTGACACTTGTCACAGTAGTTTGAGGTCTTGTTTTTGAAGATATGTTTGCGCTGTTGTTCGGCGTGTTCGGTTGGCGGGGACAGCGTAAATAGTTTTCACAGTTAATCGTGTTTGGGCGGAAGTCTGTAATTTCCTGCTTTTGAAATACTTAAATCTATTCGAAAATATCGTAAATATTTGCATATAGAACTTTCGTAACAAAAAATTTTAAGTATTTAGTTAAGTGACTTGACTTTCTTGAAAATCAAGTTATATAATCAAACAGTGCTTTAACTGAAATGCTAAAGCATCTATGAAACATAACGATGTGTGTTCATGCATGTGTCACCAAAGGAGAAAGACATGATGAGGTCAAGAACTTGGAAACGAGTGCTTGCTGCTGTTTGCGCTGGTGTAGCGGCCGTTTCAATGGCTGCTTGCGGCGGAGGTACTAATAGCACCGCGAAGGACGGAGTCATTATCAACAGTGTTATGAATTCAACTTCGCAGGCGTCGTTGAATTATAATCCGTTCTCTTCTACAGCTTTGACCGGTGTGGTCGGTGCTCTGTACGAGCCATTGTTCTATATGAACAACCTTAAGGACGACCCTACTAAGCTGGAACCGCTAATGGGTAAATCCTACACTATCAGTGACGATGCGAAAACTATTGATGTAACGATTCGCGACGGTGAAAAGTGGTCTGATGGCAAACCTTACACTGCCGAAGACGTTGAATACACATTCAACCTCCTTAATTCCAACAAGGCTTTGAATACCAGTGGCTTTGCTGGCTCTGTCAAGGCCCTTAGCGATACGGAAGTTCGTATCACTTTGGACAAGCCTGAATCGGTGAATGCTCTGTCGTATCTGTCCGGCACGATGATTGTCCCGAAGCATGTGTGGGAAAAGATCGATGATCCGGTGACCTATACCAATAAAGACGCTGTTGGCTCTGGGCCTTTCACAGTTAAGGGCGGGAACTTTTCCCCAACCGCTTACACGTTTAAGAAGAATCCGTACTACTGGGATGAAGGTAAGCCTGAAATTGATGGCGTCCGTTATGTTCTGATCACCGGTGGCACCCAAGCTTCTCAAAATGCCTTGACCGCTGGCGATGTGGACTGGATGTCTGCGATCTTCCCGAATATGGATGATGTGCTGTCGGAATATCCTGATATTAAGACGGTTAACGTTCCTTCTAGTCAGATGGCATTCATGACCTGTTCGAACAAAGAACTCGGCTGCAGTGGTCCTATCACTGATCCGGCAGTGCGCAAGGCTATCTATTACGCTCTTGATCGTAATCAGATTAATAAACTCGCTCTGAATGGCCAGTACAGTGAGCTGGCTGGTTCTCTGTATCCGTATGGACAGTTCACCAAGTACGCTTCGGATGACGTCCCGGATTCACCTATTCCGGGTAAAGGACGTACGGATGAAGCCGTCAAGATACTGGAGGACGCCGGCTATACGAAGGGTGATGACGGCATCTATCAGAAGGACGGAGTTAAGCTGAGCATCAAAGTCGCTGTTATGAGTGATATCTCTGACTGGATCAACGCGATTAACGTCGCCTCGCAGCAGCTGAAGAAAATCGGTATTGAACTGCATGCGGACCAAATGTCTTCTAATGAATGGACTCAGGCGATGCAGCAGGGCCAGTTTGAAATGTCCATTTTTGGTCTGTGGGTCGCAGGTGCCGAACCATGGATGTTCTACAACCAGTTCTATGCCACTGCCAATACGGCTGAAGTGGGTAAAAGCGCTTGGCCTAATTACGCTCGCTACAGCAATAAGACCGTGGATGATGCTCTTAATGTCATCAATACCACCACTGATGTGGCGACCAAGAAGTCTGAATATGAGAAGATTCAGGCTCAGGTGTTTGAGGACATGCCGTATATCCCGATTCTGCGTCAATCCGGTCTGAGCGAAATGTGGAGCGATAAGGTTACCGGTTGGCCGACAGACGATAACGTCTATGCTAATCCGCAGACTTGGGCAAATCCTGATTTGGGCATTGTTCTGAAGAACCTGAAGGTTAAGAAGTAACCTGACGGATTTTATGAATCAAACGGTGCACAAGGCGTTTTAGCTGTGCGCTTTGTGCACCATTTTTCCGTGTAGAAATGAGGTAACGATGAGGTTCTACCTGAAAAAGATAGGATTTTACCTTGTTGCATTGTTTGCGGCTTTGACATTGAACTTTGCCATCCCGCGACTGATGCCAGGTGATCCGGTTTCAGCTGTTCTTACCAGGCTTGCATCGCGAGGTGGTACTGTTGCACCCGAAACAAGGGAAGCGATTACTGCAATGCTGGGACAAGATGGAGGCAACATCTTCCAGCAGTATATTGGTTATCTGAAGAATATCTTCACCGGCAACTGGGGCGTATCTGTAACGTATTTCCCCAACCAAGTTACAACGTCCATTGCTTCTGCACTGCCTTGGACCATTTGTCTTGTCGGCACAACCACGATTATATCGTTCTTTGTTCAACAGGCTCTTGGTATCTGGGCTGGTTGGCGTCGTGGTGGCACTTTTGATAACATCATTTCCCCTGTGTCCACCATTTTCCAAGCTGTTCCTTACTTCTGGCTTGCACTCATCTTCATTTGGGTGTTTGCCCGTACGCTGCATTGGTTCCCTCAGTCAGGCGGATACAATTATCGTGAGGTTGTGCCCGGCTTCACTTGGGAATTCTTCTCGAGCGCAGTGAAGTATGCAATCTTGCCGGCCTTGACGATTCTTGTCAGCTCTCTGGGCATGGGGGTTGTCGGTATGCGTAATATGATGGTCTCCACGTTGTCTGAGGACTACATTGTTACTGCTGAGGCCAAGGGCTTAAGTCCTAAACGCATTATGATGTGCTACGCAGCTCGTAATGCAGTGTTGCCATCCATTTCTGGCTTTGGCACGTCTATCGGTGCAGTGGTGGGCGGATCGCTGCTTACTGAACAGGTGTTCTCCTATCCAGGTGTTGGTCAGATGCTTTTGCAAGCGGTGACCAGTAACGATTACGCGCTGATGCAAGGTATCTTCCTGATTATTACCGTTACTGTTCTAGTCGTGAACTTTATCATTGATTTGCTTTACGGCATTATCGATCCACGTACGCGGCAACAGGATTGAGGTTAAATATGTCTGCAACAAATTCTTCTGCTGCTGTGGCTCGTAGCCAAGCTAAACATCGTCGCTCCGCTTTGGATTCTCTCAAGCGAGTTCTTCCTGAGCGTTCTGCAAAATTGACGGCTGGATTAACCATTGTGATCGCAATGGTTTTGTTCGCCATTATTGTTCCTATCTTCACGAAGGATCCTAATAAGATTAATGACATTGGCTTGTCTGCGCCATCTGCCCAGCATTGGTTGGGCACTACGCAGTCTGGCCAGGATGTTTTCACTCAGCTTGGCTATTCTGTCCGTGGCTCTCTGATTATTGGCTTTGCTGTTGGCTTGATCGCAACTGCGATGTCGTTCATTTTCGGTGTTTTGGGCACATATATTGGCGGAATTTGGGATGATTTGTTCTCTCTGATTACCAATATCATGCTGGTGATTCCGGGGTTGCCTCTGACCATCGTGATTTCTGCGTTGATGCCTTCCAAGGGCACGATGATGTTGGTCATTGTTATTTCAATCACCGCATGGGCTGGCGGTGCCCGTGTACTGCGGGCGCAAACATTGTCGATGCGTGGGCGTGATTATGTTCTTGCCGCAAAAATTGCAGGTGAACGTCCGTGGCGCGTGATTACCGTTGAAATTCTGCCTAATCTGTTGCCTGTGATGGGATCGCAGTTTGTGTTCTCCGTTATTATGGCAATTCTGAGTGAGTCTTCGTTGTCCTTCATTGGCCTGGGATCGACCCAATCCTTCTCGCTGGGAACCATGCTGTATTACGCGCAGAACGGTTCTGCTCTGAACACGGGCGCATGGTGGTGGTTCCTGCCGCCGGGACTGATGATCGCTACCATCGGCGCCGGATTGTCCTTCATTAATTTCTCCATCGATGAAGTCATCAATCCGCGACTGCGTAAGCCTACCAAGAAAAGCAAGGGAAAGAAAGGGTGAACACGATGGCGACTCAGAATTCTGATATCCTGCTTTCGGTCGATAACCTCGACGTTATCTACGATACGGATAATCCGGTGCACGCCGTTCAGAACGCTACATTCGAATTGCGTCGCGGTGAGATGCTTGGTTTGGCTGGTGAATCCGGTTGCGGCAAGAGTACATTGGCGTATAGCATCAATCAAATGCTGAAAGCTCCGGGTAAGATTAACTCTGGCTCTGTGATTTTCCATGATAAGTCAGGGAAAGATATCGATATCCGTGCTTTGTCGGGGCGTTCATTGCGTGAATACCGTTGGGAGAAAACCTCCATGGTGTTTCAGGGCGCCATGAATTCATTAAGTCCTGTAACTAAGATTGGTAAGCAACTTGCCGATATTTATAAAACTCATCGTCCTCATATGGCGAAGAGCGAACGACAAGACCGTTGCGCACATTTGCTTGAGATGGTGCATGTTGATCCAAATCGTTTAGCTGCTTACCCGTTTGAACTTTCCGGCGGCATGCGTCAGCGTGTGATGATTGCCATGGCTTTGGCTCTTGAGCCGCAGCTGATTATTATGGATGAACCGACCACAGCGTTGGACGTTGTTGTACAGCGTGAAATCATCGAGGAAATTTCGGAATTGCGCCGTGACAAGGGCTTCTCTGTTATTTTTATCACGCATGATTTGCCGATGCTCTTGGAGATCACGGACAAAATTGCTGTGATGAAAAATGGTGTCATCGTAGAACAAGGCGTTTCTGAAGACGTGTATTTCAATCCGAAGCATCCGTATACACAACGGTTGCTGAGCTCGTTCCCATCTTTGACAGGAGATCGTGGCTCATTCGTTCGTGTTCCACGCCATGCGTGAAAGGAATAATCATGTCAGTATTGAAGCTTGAGCATGTGAAAAAAGATTTTACCCTGCGTAATGGTTTGAAAACCACGACGATTCATGCGGTGAAGGATGCATCATTCGAGTTAGCTTCGGATAAGACCATTGCTCTTGTTGGTGAGTCTGGTTCCGGGAAATCGACAATCGCCCGAATGATTACATGTTTGGAGACGCCGACTTCTGGAAGCATCACGTTGGACGGCAAGCCTGTCCCTACGCATGGTAAGGATTTGTACGAATACCGTCATAATGTGCAAATGGTATTTCAGGATCCGTTCGCTTCCTTGAATCCATATCATACGATTTTCCACCATATTCTTCGTCCTCTTATGATTAATCACATGGCAAATAGCCAAGAGGAATATGAGCAGAAGGTCATCGAACTGCTGGAACGTGTTGAATTAACGCCTGCCGTCAATTTCATGTATCGACGCCCTCATGAGCTGTCTGGTGGACAGCGTCAGCGCGTCGCAATTGCACGTGCATTGGCTCCTAAGCCAAAGGTTCTAATTGCGGATGAGCCTGTTTCGATGTTGGATGTTTCTTTGCGGTTAGGCGTGCTTAACCTGCTGTCTAGAATTCAGCAGGAAGAACACATCGGCATGCTGTACATTACCCATGATCTGGCGACTGCTCGCCATTTTTCGGATGAGATTATGGTGATGTGTCATGGAGACATTATTGAACATGGTCCTTCTGATGATGTGATTTTGAATCCGCAGCAAGACTACACGAAAGTGTTGCTTAATGCCGCGCCTGATCCGGAGAAGCATTTCGCGAAGATTCGTGACGGGCGTAGCCGTCAGTAATGCCGCATGGAATACGTCTGATCATCATCTGATTGCTTGCAACTCCCTCGGCCTATGGCCGAGGGTTCCATATAAAGGAGCACTTTATGCAAATCGCAAACCCCGTTCTCCCGGGATTCAATGCCGATCCCTCGATGATTCGGGTCGGGGATACCTACTACATCGCCAATTCCACGTTCGAATGGTTCCCAGGTGTCCGTCTGCACGAGTCTAAGGACATGGTCCATTGGAACCTGTTGCCGAGTCCACTGAGCCGCACGAGCCAGCTTGACATGCGCGGCAATCCGTCATCCGGTGGCATCTGGGCTCCGGATCTTTCCTATGCGGACGGCAAATTCTGGCTGATCTACACGGACGTGAAGGTCGTGAACGGTGCGTTCAAGGATTGCACGAACTATTTGGTCACTGCCGAAAGTATCCATGGTCCGTGGAGCGAGCCGATTCGCGTGAACGGTGTCGGTTTCGACGCAAGTCTGTTCCATGACGACGATGGCCGCAAGTATCTGGTGCAGCAGACTTGGGATTTTCGTGAGTACCATCATGGCTTCGACGGCATCACACTGACCGAATTCGATGTGAAGACGATGAAGCTCAAGCCGGAAACTGAACGTACGATTTGGCGCGGTACGGACGTCAAACTCACCGAGGGACCACATCTGTACAAGATCAATGGCTATTACTACCTGTTCGCCGCTGAAGGCGGTACCGTGTATACGCATCAGGAAGTCGTGGCCCGATCCAAGTCTTTGGACGCGTTGTCCTTCGAAGGCATGCCGTCGAATCCGTTCATCACGAATTTCGACACGCCGCGTTCCTATCTGCAAAAGCAGGGGCATGGCGCGCTGGTCGATACCCCGTCCGGCGAATGGTATTACGCCTCGCTGTGCGGTCGTCCGTGGCATCACGACAATGAATCCTTCACTGATCCGCGCGGCTGGTGCACGCTGGGGCGTGAAACCTCCATCCAGAAGGTCGAATGGACCGAGGATGGCTGGCCGTATATTGTCGGAGGCCATGGCGGACAGCGTTATGTGGATGCTCCGAAGGATGCCATCGAGACCGAGGCACCTGCGGATCACAGCCAGCATGACGATTTCATGTCCGATACGTTGGATTTGAATTGGAATACGCTGCGTGTGCCGTTCGATGGCGAGATGGGCAAGGTCGGTGGCGGCGTGTTGGAACTGCGTGGCCAGGGCTCGCTGTGCAACCTTTTCGATCTGTCGTTGGTGGCACGTCGTTGGCAGGCGTTCAACTTCGATGCGACCGTAAAGGTTGAGTTCGATCCGAAGAACTACCGCCAGATGGCCGGCCTGACGAACTACTACGATGATTTATGCTGGTCGTGGGTGTTCGTGACTTGGGACGAGCGGCGGCAATGCCGCGTGATTGAGGTCGCTCAGAACGATTTCAACAACTACACGTCGTTCCTGCGGGATACCGCTCCAGCAGTGCCGGATGACGTGAAGTCCGTGTGGCTGCGCACGAAGGTGCGCAAGCAGTGGTATTCGTATGAATATTCGTTTGATGGAACTTCATGGGTCGATCTGGGCGTGAAACTGGACGCGAAGATCCTGTCGGACGACTATATCCTGCGTCGATACGGCGGATTCTTCACCGGAGCATTCGTCGGTTTGGCTGCAATCGATCTTTCTGGATACGACAGGGTTGCGAAATTCAGCGAATTCGATTATCGGGAATTGCCCGATAACGAGTAGGTGTTTTGGTGGCGACGGGAGCTGTGTTTTCGTCGCCACTGACGTATGCAAGCCGTCATGAATCGTATATGGAGACTTTATGTGGACTTGTCAAAGATGGAAGAAGGAAGAGCAACGATGCTTGCGATGCCGAAGATTTTCGATGACGGATGTGTGCTGCAATCCGGGCAGTACGTACCGGTATGGGGTTGGTGCGAATCATGGCGGAGCGTTACTGTCACGGTTTAGGAACATGTGTGAATAAGGAGATTCAGCAATGAAGTTTGAATACCATGTCAAACCAACCGGCAACGATGCTGCGTGCGG
>OGQE01002887.1_pt1 | contig 11617 bp, 8 predicted proteins | sample 1553131 | NCBI WGS metagenome assembly OGQE01 (sample SAMEA2579929, study PRJEB22360) | human gut metagenome | biome: human gut; feature: human-associated habitat; material: faeces | place: Denmark | collected 2008/2010
GCTTATATCAACCGCAGCTACCGCGTTCCGCTCGAAGAGGCCAGACAGCTGACGGCATGGGCGTTGGAAATCGGGCAGGGCTTTGATGTTGATCCGCTGCTTATTCTTTCGGTAGCGGCTACCGAATCGAGTTTTAATCCTAAGGCCAAAAACGGCTCTGGCGCAGAAGGGCTCATGCAGGTCATGACCAGCGTGCATACAGAGAAATTCAAAGCCTTCGGCGGTGCAAAGGCCGCAATGGAACCCTATCCCAACATGGTGGTGGGCGCTTCCATTCTCGCGCGTCTCATTGACCGAACAGGCAGCGTTTCGCAGGGCCTCAAGCATTACTACGGCGCGGGCAATCAGTCGAGCGACAACGGTTACGCCGCTAAGGTGTTTAAAGAACGCAGCCGTCTGCAGGTCGCTGCAGCCGGTGACTCGGACCGTGCGGTGGAGCTCTCGCGAGCTAATCGGACGGGGCCCGCATACAACGCGAAACATCGTCCCCGCAATCTTGGCTACGGTGAATGGATGCAGCTCTTGGAAACGCGTGCGCAGCAGGGCGGCAGTGTGAAACGCCTCGCGCCCGAGAGCGATGCAGTGGCGGAAAACCGCCGGTCGTCAGATTCAGCTGAAGGCAGCAGTACTGAAAGCTAAGCTTTTATCGGCTGATATTGAAACGAAGAAGAGCGTGTCTGCAGCAGAATGCGGCGCTCTTTTTTCCTGATGGGCCTCAGCAGGCACGAGGAAGATCACCGACAAGTGTCTGAGCCCAAATAGCCGCGGCCAGTCCTGCGGTTTCCGTGCGCAGAACACGCGGCCCCCAGCCGTGAGCGGCGGCGAGCTCGATTTCGCGAGCAGAGAACCCGCCCTCGGGTCCGACGGCAAAGGCGACGGAGAGGAGCCCCGGCAGCATGCTCGAAGCCGCAGAGGCATCGGCACCGGGCGCCAGAACAAATTTGACGTCTCCAGAAACAGTCTTAAAGCCGGCTTCAAGAGAGGGGACTGCCCGAACGAGGGGCACGACATTGCGGCCGCACTGTTCAGCCGCCGAGCGGGCAATGTCGGTGAGACGGGCCAGACGTTTTTCCAAGCGTTCCCCGGCAAGCTTCGTCACGCTGCGTTCGGCCGGCATGAAGATAATTTCAGAGATGCCGGCTTCAACAGCTTTTTCGACGATCCAGTCCGCTTTTTCCGGTGCAACGAGGCTTTGAAGGAGCGTTATCGCCAGGGGAGACTCTGCTGTGCGGTCCGTGCGGTGCTCTAGCTCCACCCAGGCCGAGGCGTCCGAAAAACCGACGGGCCCCGACCAGGCAGCTCCCGTACCGTTAAAGAGTTCAACGATCTCACCCGCGGCCAGTCTGAGCGATCGACCGGCATGACGAGCGGTTTTGGGAGGCAGTTCAAAGCGTCCGCCCAGTTGGAAGGCGTCAGTAGGGGCGTCGATGAAAAAGCGCGGCGTCGGCATGGGGGAGTACAGCGGAAGGAACGAGGGAAATGGGCGGTCGGACACGGAGTCAGATGGTTTGAGCCGGATTGGCTTCGGTCGTCATGTTTGTTTTAAGCATCGAATCGACCACCCTTAAATGATAAAATCTTTAGTTTCAGCAGGGGCTCCTTAAAGACGGAGTATTCCCCGCTCAAGCTCTCACCTTCTCTCTTCCGCAAAAGCAAGACACATGTCACAGGTCTCCCCCCAGACGATGGCGAACGCGATCCGCGCGCTCGCGATGGATGCTGTTCAAAAAGCGAAGTCCGGCCACCCCGGCATGCCGATGGGCATGGCAGACATCGCCACGGCGCTCTGGACGCGTCATCTGCGCTTCAATCCGCAGGATCCCAAGTGGTCGGGCCGCGACCGCTTTATTTTGTCCAACGGCCACGGTTCGATGCTGCAGTACGCACTGCTTCATCTGACGGGCTTTGATCTGTCAATGGATGATCTGAAGGCTTTCCGCCAGCTTGGCAGCCGCACGCCGGGACATCCGGAAGTGGATATCACGCCGGGGGTGGAAACGACGACCGGCCCGCTCGGACAAGGTATCGCCAACGGTGTCGGCATGGCGCTCGCAGAGAAACTGTTGGCCGCTGAATTCAATCGAGATGGCTTCCCGGTCGTCGACAATCGTACGTATGTGTTTTTGGGCGACGGCTGCCTGATGGAAGGCATCAGCCATGAGGTCTGCTCACTGGCGGGCGTCTGGAAGCTCAATAAGCTCATCGCGCTTTACGATGACAATGGTATTTCGATTGACGGTGATGTACGCGGCTGGTTCCGCGATGACACCCGCGGCCGATTCGAGGCCTATGGCTGGAATGTGATTGGTCCGGTCGACGGACACGACATCAACGCCGTTGATCAGGCGATCGCTCAAGCGAAGGAATCCGCAGAGAAACCGACGCTTATCATCTGCCGCACGACAATCGGCAAGGGTTCTCCCAACCGTCAAGGCACGGCCAAGGTGCATGGCGAAGCGCTCGGCGACGAAGAGATCGCCGCGACGAAGGCCGCTCTCGGCTGGACTTACGGTCCTTTTGAGATTCCGCAGGATGTTTATGCAGCATGGGATCATCGCGCTGAAGGGGCGAAGGTCGAAAAAGAATGGCAGCAGACGTATGCGGGTTATAAAGCCGCTTACCCGGAACTGGCCAAGGAACTCGAGCGCCGGCTGGGGGGGGGTCTTCCCGACCCATGGGATGCGCCGACATGCATGCTGTTTGTCAGGCTGCAGAGGCGGCCGAAACGGTGGCCACCCGCAAGGCCAGTCAAAAGGCGCTTAATGCGCTGGCCCCTGTCCTTCCGGAGCTCCTTGGCGGTTCGGCTGATTTGACCGGGTCAAACCTGACCAACTGGTCGGGCTCGACGAGCCTGAATACGGGCGACTTCCATGCACGTCACATCAGCTACGGCGTGCGCGAATTTGGCATGTCGGCCATTCTGAACGGCATTGCGCTTTACGGCGGATTCATTCCCTACGGCGCGACGTTCCTTACTTTCTCGGATTATTCGCGCAATGCCCTGCGCATGTCCGCGCTGATGAATCTGCGCGCCATCAACGTCTTCACGCACGATTCCATCGGGCTCGGTGAAGACGGTCCGACACATCAGTCGGTTGAACACATTCCCTCGCTGCGTCTTATCCCGGGCATGGATGTCTGGCGTCCCTGCGATACGGTTGAGTCCGTTGTGGCTTGGGCGAGTGCCATCGAGCGCCGAGACGGCGCTTCCTGCCTGATTTTCTCGCGTCAGAACGCAGCTTTCATCGACCGTGACGAAGTAGATGCGGATGCGATCGCTATGGGCGGTTATGTCGTCGCCGAAGCCCCCTTGGGTGAAGGCGAAGCGCAGGTCGTGCTGCTCGCGACCGGTACGGAGGTGGGGCTTGCGATGGATGCGCGCGCTAAACTCGCCGCGCTCAACATCAATGCCCGTGTGGTATCGATGCCTTGCACGAACCGTTTTGACCGCCAGTCGACGGAGTATCGTCAGTCGGTGCTCCCGCCGGGACTGCCGGTGTTCGCCATTGAAGCATCAAAGACTGATCTTTGGTGGAAGTACTTTACGGGGCGCGGCGACGTGCTTGGCGTCGACAGCTTCGGTGAGAGCGCGCCGGCCAAGGATCTTTGGATCAAGTTCGGCTTTACGGTCGACAATGTCGTCTCCAAGGTTGAGGCGCTCCTCCAGTAAATCCCTTTGTTTTTTACCCATCCCTTTCTTCAATATCTAGGAAGTTTCCGACATGACCATCCGTGTTGCCATCAATGGGTTCGGCCGCATCGGCCGCAACGTGCTCCGCGCTCATTACGAGTATGCCAAGCAGCACGACGTTGAAATCGTCGCCATCAATTCTCCGGGCGACCTTGCAGTGAACGCCCATCTCCTGAAGTACGACACGGTGCACGGCCGCTTCACTACGCCCGTTGAAACGGACGGCAAAGACATGATTGTCGGCGGGGATCGCATTCACGTCTTCAAGACGCGAGATCCCCGTGAACTGCCCTGGGCCGACCTCGGTGTCGATCTGGTGATGGAGTGCACGGGAGCCTTCAATTCAAAAGAAGCCTCGATGGTGCATATCGAATCCGGTGCGAAGAAAGTGCTGCTTTCGGCCCCTGGCAAGACCGCGGACGCGACGGTGGTCTACGGCGTTAATCAGGATGTGCTTAAGGCCACGGATCTCGTGGTGTCGAACGCCTCCTGCACGACCAACGGTTTGGCGCCGCTCGTCAAGCCCCTGCAGGACAAAATTGGCATCGAGCACGGTTTGATGACGACGATTCATTCGTACACGAACGACCAGGTGCTCACCGACGTCTACCACAAGGATCTGCGCCGAGCCCGCGCTGCGACACACTCGATGATCCCGACGAAGACGGGCGCAGCCAAGGCCGTGGGACTGGTGCTGCCGCAGCTGAAGGGCCGTCTGGACGGCTTTGCGGTCCGCGTGCCGACGATTAATGTGAGCTTTGTCGACCTGACGTTCATGGCAGAACGCGCGACCTCGATCGAAGAAATCAATGCGATCCTGAAAGAGGCGAGCGAGGGCGAACTCAAGGGCATTCTCGGCTACAACGATGAGCCGCTGGTGTCGATTGATTTCAACCATGATCCGCGCAGCTCTATCTACGATTCGACGCTCACGAAGATGTCTGGCGACCGCCTTGTCAAGGTTATGGCCTGGTACGACAATGAGTGGGGCTTCTCCTGCCGAATGCTCGACACGGCCTGCGCGATGATGGCCGCCAAGTAAGCTCTGAAAAATCAGACGTAAAGTGAAGCCCAATTTCATTGGCTGAAGCAATATCTGCCGCCCGCGGAAGCGTCCGAATGCCGGATGCTCCCGCGAGGCGGTTTTTTCTTTGGACTTACGGTCTAAAGAAGATCCAACGTATTTTTAATGCAAAGGAGCAGTTTCCATGCAAGTGAAGACTCTGGATTCCCTGGCCGCCTCGGGCGTTTTGAAGGATAAGCGTGTTCTGATCCGCAGTGATCTGAATGTGCCCCGCAATGATGAAGGCGCGATCACCAATGACGCTCGCATTGTGGCGAGTCTTCCGGCCATTAAGACCGCGCTGCTCGCGGGTGCGGCCGTGATGGTGACGAGTCATCTGGGCCGTCCTAAGGAAGGTGTTTTGCGCCCGGAAGATTCTCTGCAGGTCGTTGCCGATCGCTTGGGGGAACTGCTTGGCCGAGAAGTACCGGTTGTTCAGGATTGGATCGACGGTGTTGAGGTGAAGCCCGGTGAGCTGGTGGTGCTGGAAAACTGCCGCTGCAATGTGGGTGAAAAGAAGTGCGATGAGGCGCTTTCAAAGAAATACGCTGCGCTTTGTGACGTTTATGTCAATGATGCCTTCGGTACGGCTCACCGCGCAGAGGCGACAACGGTCGGCGTGGCGAAGTACGCTCCGATTGCTTGTGCGGGTCCCTTGATGGCCAAGGAAATCGAAGCACTCTCCAAGGCGCTCGGCAGCCCCTCTCGCCCGCTCGCCGCGATTGTTGCCGGCTCAAAGGTGTCGACCAAGCTCACGATTCTCTCGAATCTCGCCGAGAAAGTGGATCGCCTTATCGTGGGCGGCGGCATCCTCAATACGTTCTTGCTCGCAGCTGGCCGTCCGATCGGCAAGTCGCTCGCTGAACCGGATCTGGTGGACGAATGCCGCAAGGTGCTCGAGATTCTTGAAAAGAAGGGTGCAAAACTGCCGATGCCCGTCGATGTCGTGGCGGCCAAGGCTTTTGCGGCTGATGCTCCGTACCGCGTTTGCAGTGTTGATGAAGTGGCCGATGACGAGATGATCCTGGATGTGGGTCCGAAGACCGCAGAACATCTCGCACACGAACTGCGCTCTGCCGGAACGATCGTTTGGAATGGTCCGGTGGGTGTCTTTGAGATGAAGCCCTTTGCCAAGGGAACGGAAGCGCTGGCCTATGCGATTGCCGAGGCGACCGATAAGGGGGCCTTCTCCATCGCTGGCGGCGGTGATACGGTCTCGGCCGTCAACGCCTTCGGTGTGGAAGACCGCATTTCCTATATCTCCACGGGCGGCGGTGCTTTCCTCGAGTTCCTGGAAGGCAAGACGCTCCCGGCCATCGCCGTTCTCGAAGAACGAGCAGACCAATAATTCGCTCGGCGCCCCGCTGCTCAGCTCCGACTCCCCTTGATGCCAAGACAAACCATTGGCGGGTTTGACGAGGCTCCGGAGCTGAGAAGCGGGTTGTTGATGCGGCAGAAAAAATGTGCAGGACCAACAGCAGAAGTGAGGACCCTATGATTAATCGTGCAAACGAATTGCTCGAGCGCTTTATGCGCTACGCAGCCGTTACAACCCAGAGCGAAGCGGGGGCAAAAACTGTGCCGAGCACGGCGGGACAGCGCGTGCTCGCACAGATGCTTGCCGAAGAACTTAAAGCGCTCGGGCTCTCGGATGTCGAAGTTTCCGAATATGCTGTCGTCACCGGCCGGCTGCCCTCCAATCTTTCCGCAGGGGCCCAAGCGCCTAAGGTGGGTTGGTGCGCACATCTGGATACGGTCGACGCCGGACTTTCCCCGGACATTCATCCGCAGGTTGTGAAGAACTATCAAGGGGGCGACATCTGCCTTAATGCAGAGAAGAACCTTTGGCTTCGCGTGGCAGAACATCCTGAAGTGGAACGCTACGTAGGCGACGATCTGCTTCTTTCCGACGGCACGTCAGTGCTCGGCGCAGACAATAAGTCTGCCATTGCCAACATCATGACGGCACTGCACATCATCGTTGAGGAAGGTCGTCCTCACGGTGATATTTATGTTGCTTTTGTGCCGGATGAAGAAATTGGTCTTTGCGGCGCGAAGAAAATTGACTTTTCAAAGTTCCCGGTCGATTTTGCCTACACGATTGACAGCTGCGAACTCGGTGAAATCGTTTGGCAGACCTTCAATGCCGGCAGTGCCTGGGTGGATATTCAGGGCATTACCGCACATCCGATGTCTTCGAAGGGACAGCTTTTGAATCCGATTCTGGTCGCGCACGACTTCATCGGCATGCTTGACCGCGGTCAGACGCCGGAATTTACCGAGAAGACTGAAGGGTTTGTATGGGTGAACGGCATTCAGGGCGGTCCCGCCAAATGCCGCGTGTCGCTTAAGCTCCGAGATCACAGCCTCAAGCGCTATGAAGAAAAAAAGACACTTATCCGCGCCATCGTTGACTGCCTGCGCGTGCGCTATCCGCGCGCGAAGATCAATCTGACGATCGAGGATGTCTACGGCAACATTGCCGACGCTATCAAACCCGAGAACAGTGCATGCATTGACATGCTGCGCCGCGCGATGGAAATTGAACATGTGACGGTAAAGGACATTGCCATGCGCGGAGGCACGGATGGTTCCTTCATTTCCACGCAGGGTATTCCGACGCCGAATTACTTCACGGGCGCACACAACTTCCACAGTGCCTGTGAGTTCATGCCCATGTCTTCGTGGCTGAAGAGCCTTGCGGTGACACTGAGGCTTGTTGAACTCGCCGCTGGTGTGACGAAGTAATTGACCGTTTCGCTTCAAAAGAACGGGCGGCTTGATTTGCTCAGGCCGCCCGCTCTATTTTTTATGACGCGCTATTCCACTCGTCCGTAGTGCTTGGCAAGCACTTCCTGCGAGTCCACAGCTTTTCCGTGTCTGGGCGGAGCGAGCCGCACATAAGTGCCGTCACTCTGGAGCTTCCAGCTCTGCACATTGTCGGCAAGCTGCAGGTCAAGTGTGGCCTTGATGCGGCTGCGGATGGCGGGATCGAGCACTGGGACGAGCACTTCAATGCGGCCGTCGAGATTGCGCGGCATCAGGTCGGCTGAGCCGATGAGCAGGAACGGATCATCGTTGTTGCGGAACCAGTAGGCTCGAGCATGCTCCAAGAAGCGCCCGATGCTGACGACTTGAATATTGTCGCTGATGCCCGGAATATTGGGGCGCAGGCAGCAGATGCCGCGGACGATCAGAGAAATCTTCACGCCGGCTTGACTTGCTGCATAGAGCGCCTGAATGACGGCGCGGTCAACGAGCTGATTGCACTTAAAGATGATTTCGCCCTTGCCGGTTTTCTGGTGTTCTGCCGCCTCGCGCTCAATCGCAGCAACAATGGAACTGCGGGTACTGTGAGGCGAAACGACTAGACGGCGGTACGTCGTCTGATCCGAGTAGCCCGTCATCACGTTGAAGAGGTCGGAGACGTCAGCGCAGATGGCCGCATTGGCCGTAAAGAGCGCATAGTCTGTATAAATCTTCGCGGTGGAAGGGTTGTAGTTGCCCGTTGAGATGTGAACGTACCGAGTCATGCCGTCGGCCTCGCGGCGCACGACAAGGCAGAGTTTGGCGTGAATCTTGAGGCCGGCAAAGCCGTAGACGATGTTGACGCCGGCCTTTTCCATTTCCTCGGCCCAGTTGATGTTGCGTTCTTCATCAAAGCGGGCTTTGAGTTCAACGACGGCCGTCACTTGTTTGCCGCGGCGTCGTGCATCGATCAGTGCGGCGACAATCGGACTGTTGCTGCCGCATCGATAGAGCGTCTGCTTGATGGCGACCACCTGAGGATCCGCAGCGGCGCGACGAATAAAGTCGAGTACGCCGCTGAAGCTTTCATAGGGATGGTAGAGGAACACGTCTCGGGTTTTGATGGTGCCGAAGATGTCGCCCTCGGAAAAGAGCAGCGGTTCAAGTCCCTTATATGGCGCATCCTTCAGGGCAGGACGATCGAGACCGCTCAAAGCCATGAATTCCGACATGGCCATTGGGCCTTTGATGCGAAAAAGCTGGAAAGGCAAAAGTTCGAGCTTATCCATCAGGAAGTTGGTCAGCGCAGCATCGGTGCCGGCTTCAATTTCAAGACGGATCACATCGCCGAAGCGGCGTTGGTCAACGAAGTCCTTGACGGCGGCTAAGAGGTCGTCAGCTTCATCCTCTTCAATTTCGATGTCGGTATTGCGGGTGATGCGGAAAACGCCCGACTTGACGACTTTGTGTCCGGGGAAGAGCTTGCCGAGATGTTCGCGGATTAAGTCTTCGAGCAGAATGATGTCGTCATCGCGCCCGGAGGAGTTGAAGCCCAGTTCAGCATAGGCAGATTCTTTCGTGCGGGGCACGAAGATGAAGCGCGGCATGTTGTTGGGGCACTTGAGGCGCGCATAACGCATGCTGCCGTCAACGGCTTCGAGCTCGACAATAAAGTTGAGCGACAGGTTGGAAATGGTCGGGAACGGATGTCCCGCATCGATGGCCTGCGGCGTGAGAATGGGATAAATCTCGTTGTCAAAGTACCCTTCAAGGAAGGTCTTCTGCTTTGCCGAGAGATTCTTCCACCGCCGGATGGCGATGTCTTTTTTAGCAAGCTCTGGCGCAAGCTTGTTTTTCCAGTGGTTCTGCGCTCTCGCGAGCATTCCGAGCACGCGGCGCCGAATTTCGGCGAGCTGCTTCACGGGCGGCAGGCCGTCAGCCGAAGTCGACGCCGCTCCCATCTTGTACTGACGAATAATGTTGGCCACGCGGACCATGAAGAATTCGTCAAGATTGTTGTGGAAAATGGCGAGGAACTTGAGCTGTTCAAGCAGCGGCACGCTCAGATCGCAGGCTTCTTCGAGCACCTTGCGGTCGAATTCAATCCAATTGAGCTCACGGTTAATGTAGAGCAGCGGATCGGAGAGGTCTGGCACGCCTTCTACGGGCGGCAGCGGGGGCGGCGCAGATTCGAGCGAAGCCGTACTGGAAGCGGAAACTTTGACCGCTTTGACTGTTTTTACGCTTTTCGCGCTTTTGACCGTCTTCGTGATTGTCTTTTTAGACGCCGTGCTGCGGCGGACTGCGGTCTTTTTGACTGCAGTGTGTTCGCTTTTCACTTCAGCTTCGGCAGGTTTGGCGTCTATTCCTGCGGGCTGGACAGCTGCAGGCTTGTCGGTCCTTGCTGTCGACTCTTTGGCTGCGGTTTCTGCACCCTCGGTCTGGAGTGCGGAAGCAGCTTTGCGGCTAAGGGTTGGTTTGTCTGACATCGAATGTTTTCACCGGGAATGAAAGCAGGTCTCATCTATTCTAAGCGCGCACCATTTCAAAACGATGAACCTGCAGTCTCTGACATATCTTGAGAAGACCGGCAGTGCGTCCGAGAGAGAGGGAAAGACCTCATTAAACGCTTTGGCCAATAAGCACATGGGAGCGCTGGCAGCGCTCCCATGACGGCTTTTGAAGATCGGTGAGGTCAGTGTCTCAGAATTTGTGTTCGCGCTTTTCGTGCATCTTCTGATACGTCTTCCAGACGTAGCCCACAAGAATGGGGCCCATAGCGGCAGCAACGACTCCGAGAATGAGGATTTTCGAAAGATTCTGCTGAATGAAAGGGATGTTGCCGAAAAGGTAGCCTGCACCAACTATCGATACCGCCCAGAGAATGGCGCCGAAGCCGCTGAAGAGTTCAAAGCGCAGACCATCCATGCGGGCTGCGCCGGCCACGAGAGGCGCGAAAGCGCGCACGATGGGAACGAATCGGGCAAGAACTACTGTTTTCCCGCCGTGTGAGAGATAGAAACTGTGGGCGTGCTCGAGCTTCTTGGCATCAATCCAATGAATACTGCCGTCATAAATTCGGTTGCCGAGCCATTTGCCAGTCGCATAACCTAGGGAATTCCCGAAGATTGCCCCCAAAATCACTGCCAGCATGATGAGCCATGGGCTGGCTGTGCCGGCTGCCGCAACGGTGCCTGCCACAAAAAGAAGCGAATCTCCCGGCAGAAACGACATGACAACGATGCCGGTCTCCAGGAAAAAGATCACGAACATTGCGATGTAGATAAGCGTGCCGTAGTCAGTGGCGATTGACACTAGAAAGTGGTCGGCGTTGGTAAAGAGCTCGACGATGAGTCCGAAGAGGTCCATGATCTTGAAAGTACAATTTTGTTTTGTGCGAAAGAGTCGAAGGGACTCGATGCTGTCTGCGGAGGCGGCTTAAGGGGAGTTGAACCGCAGCGATTCGAGCAGATCAGAAGTAGGCAGACAATGATAGCCGTTTGCTTCAACTAACTCTGATAGGCTGACGTCTCTTTGAATATCGCAGACTTCTGCCGTTCTGACCAAGACGGCAATACTTGCATACGTTTTTCTCATGCAGCCAAATCGTCCAATTGCAGAACTTTCGAGTCAGCTCATCAGTCAAATCGCCGCGGGTGAGGTGATTGAACGGCCGGCGTCCGTCGTCAAGGAACTTGTTGAAAATGCAGTGGACGCCGGAGCAGATCGCATTGAAGTGCGCATCGACGGGGGCGGGCTTTCACGGATTCTGGTGAGCGACAACGGCTGCGGTATTCCTAAAGCGGAATTGCCGCTGGCGGTGAAACGCCACGCGACGAGCAAAGTGGCCACGCTCGCTGATCTGGAAGCAGCAACGACGCTGGGTTTCCGCGGGGAAGCACTGGCATCGGTCGACTCCGTTGCGGAACTCATCATTGAGTCCAAAGCCGCGGGTGCGGGCGAAGCCTGGCGCATTCAGCGCGGAGCCGTCGAGCCGGCCGGCGGGATGACCGGCGGAACGCGCGTAGAAGTGACGGATCTTTTTTATAAGACCCCTGCGCGGCGCAAATTCATGAAGTCCGAAAGTACGGAAACGGCGCATGTGACGGCGCAGA
>OGQE01002894.1_pt1 | contig 11590 bp, 10 predicted proteins | sample 1553131 | NCBI WGS metagenome assembly OGQE01 (sample SAMEA2579929, study PRJEB22360) | human gut metagenome | biome: human gut; feature: human-associated habitat; material: faeces | place: Denmark | collected 2008/2010
TCAGGTCTCTTGCCTTTCTTGCGGCTTCTCTCGCACGCTGGGACATCACAGATTTCTCCACAATGATCTTACCAACGGCCGGATTCTGCTCAAGGAAGATCTCAAGCTGCCTGCTGACCACATTATCAACCGCACCTCTCGCCTCACTGTTACCAAGTTTCTGCTTGGTCTGTCCCTCGAACTGCGGGTCTTCGATCTTGACACTGATGATCGCTGTCAGACCTTCACGGATATCTTCACCGCTTAAGTTCGGCTCATTTTCACGCAGAAGCTTATTCTTTCTTGCATAGTCATTAAATGTCTTTGTGATCGCATTACGGAATCCGACAACGTGTGTTCCGCCTTCCGGAGTCGTAATGTTATTGACAAATCCATACGTATTATCGCTGTAAGAATCGTTGTGCTGCATAGCCACTTCTACAGACACATTATTGACCATGCCTTCACAGTAAATGATCTGCTCATAAAGTGGTGTCGCACTCCGGTTCAGGTAAGAAACGAATTCTTTGATCCCGCCCTCGTAGTGGAATGTTCTTTCTTTTGGTTCTTCCTCACGGTCATCCCTGAGCACGATCTTCAGACCTTTTGTCAGGAAGGCCATCTCACGGAATCTCTGTTTCAGGACATTAAAATCAAAGATCGTTGTCTCGAAAATGGTATCATCCGGCAGGAATGTGACTTTTGTACCTGATTTTCCTTCTTCACATTCTCCGATCACTGCCAGTTTTTCCATAACTTTTCCGCGTTCATAACGCTGCTGGTAGATCTTTCCATCATGGAAGATCTCTACTTCCAGCCAGTTGGAGAGCGCATTTACAACAGATGCTCCAACACCGTGAAGTCCTCCGGATACCTTGTATCCTCCACCGCCGAACTTTCCTCCCGCATGCAGTACGGTAAATACGACTTCTACCGCAGGAAGCCCTGCTTTGTGGTTGATACCAACCGGAATTCCACGTCCATTATCGATAACGGTCACCGAATTGTCTTTATTGATTGTTACATAAATCGTATCACAGAAGCCTGCCAGAGCTTCATCTACGGCATTATCGACAATCTCGTATACAAGGTGATGCAAACCTCTGGAAGATGTACTTCCAATGTACATACCAGGACGTTTGCGGACTGCCTCAAGACCTTCCAATATCTGAATTTCATCTGCGCCGTATTCATGCTGTACTTTTTCTGTACCCATTCTCAGTCCTCCTAGTTTTCTTTCGTTACCTGTCCGTTTTGGACATGGAACACTTTGTTTATTGAAAAGCGGTGATTTACAAAATCCTCAACTCCTGTACAGGTGATCAGGGTCTGTATATCATGTATGCTGTCTAACAGATAGTTTTGCCTGTGTTTATCAAGTTCAGACAATACATCGTCAAGTAAAAGTATCGGTGTGTCATGCGTTGCCAGCCTGACCAGCTCAATCTCCGATAACTTCAAAGACAGGGCAGCCGTTCTCTGCTGTCCCTGGGAGCCATATCTGCGGATATCCATATCGCCGGTCAGAAATCCGATGTCATCTCTGTGTGGTCCCACCGTTGTGCTCTTCATTCTGAGATCTCTGTCACGATACCGTTTCAGTGCCTGTTCAAACGGCAGATCCCCCGTACTTGGCTCATATATGATCTGCAGGCTTTCTTTGCCGCCGGTCAGCTTCTGATGGATCTTCGCAATGATCTCATTGATCTGTGCGACAAATTCTTTCCTTCTGGCGATCAGCCTCTCCCCATATTGTACCATCTGCATCTCCCATATTTCCAGTGTATCTGAAAGTTCTTTCTTACCGCCGAAACTTAACTCTTTCAGCAGACGGTTTCGCTGGTTCACGATACGGTTATAGTTCGACAGGTTATTCAGGTACACCTTATCGAGCTGCGAAAGTTCCAGATCGATAAATCTACGTCTCTCTGCAGGTCCGTTCTTGATGATATTGAGGTCTTCCGGCGAGAAGAATACAAGATTCACGATCCCGAAAAGTTCACTTGCTTTCCGGATCGGCATCTTGTTTATCGCAATCCCTTTCGGGCTGTTCTTCTTCAGGTGCATGTCGATCTGATAACTGATACCATTCTTCTCCACCACAGTCTCAATGTGGGATTCATCCTCACCGAACCGTATCATGTCCCTGTCTTTCGACCCGCGGTGGGATTTGGTCGTTCCGGACAGATACACCGCCTCCAGAATATTCGTCTTCCCCTGCGCATTGTTCCCGTAAAAAATATTCGTAGAACCGTCAAACTCCACATTCAGAAGATCATAATTTCTAAAATTCTTTAATTTCAGGGAATTAACCTTCAATTCTGATCTCTTCTCCGTCAAATAATACGATATCGCCGCCATATAACTTACGTCCGCGGCGTGTATCTGTCTCGCCATTTACCATGACCAGACCTTCCTGTATCACTTCTTTTGCTTCTACTCCGGATTCCACCATTCCCGCAGCTTTTAAAGCCTGTCCAAGCTTGATATATTCACCTCGTAATATAATTGTCTCCATACGTCTTGTATCCTCTCCCGGATATGCATTTCTTTGTATTTTTATGCATATTTTTCTTCTTTTAGCCGTTGTTTTATTATACTCATTGCTATATACTTTTGCAAGCATTCCTGCATTTTATCTTGTTTTTTATTTCGTTCCCGAAAAGGCTCTCTTCAGGTCTTCCTAGACAGTCCTATGCTGCGGAGTTAAAGTTGACCGGAAGGATCAGGTAGACATAACTTTCCGCATCATCCTTGATAAAGCAAGGTGCTTTTGCATTCATCAGATAGATCGTCACTTCCTCATCATCGATAACACGGAGTGCATCGATCAGAAATTTCGGATTGAATCCGATCAGCAGATCTTTTCCTTCTTTCGTGATCATGATCTCTTCATTCATAGATCCGATCTGGGATTTGATTTTTAATTCCATCAGTTCATCGCCGATGTTGATGATGATCGGTTTTTTATCGCCTTCTTTTACCAGAAGTGTTGCACGATCGATACAGCTGAGCAGTTCTTTTTTGTTGATTCTTACTTTTGTCTCGTAATCACTGGATAACATCTGATCGATTCTAAAGTATTCACCTTCGATCAGGCGGGATACCACGATGGTATTATCAAATTCGAACACGATATGGTTCTTTGTATATGAAATCGATACCACATTCTCAGCTTCTCCCGAAAGGATCTTACTGATCTCGATCAGGGTTTTTCCCGGTACAACCAGTTTTCTGTCCGCAACACTTTTCTTCAGCGGAACCTTACGGATGGAAATTCTGTGTCCGTCAAGCGAAACAACTTTCAGAATATTGTCACTGATATCAAACAATTCACCGGTCATAAGCTTGTTGCTCTCGCTGTCAGAGATTGAGAAAATAGTCTGACGAATGACTTCTTTTAATGTGAATTGAGAGATTTCGATAGAATCTTCTTTTTCGATAATCGGTAAGTAGGCAAATTCATCACCAGGTTTGCCGGCAATATCAAACTTTGCTTTTTCACAGGTGATCACGGTCTGAAGATTATCTAACGTTTCGATCGTTACTTCATTATCCGGAAGTTTTCGAACGATTTCTGAAAAAATCTTCGCATCGATTGCGATCATACCACGATCAATGATGTCTCCAGAGATCTCTGTCATGATACCAAGTTCCATATCATTAGCTGTTAATTTGATAATATCTGTTGTTGCATCGATTAAGATACATTCAAGGATTGGCATTGTTGTTTTAGAAGGAACTGCTTTGGAAACAATACTGACACCTTTGACCAGATTCGATTTACTGCAGGTAATTTTCATGTGTGTATAACTCCTTTCGCACGTGTGTAATGGATAAATAAATAAAATAGTTTCCGCCTCAGCCGTCTTAGGGGATGTGGAAAAGAGGAAAAGTGCCTCCAGCCCACTGTTTGCAAGGAAAATCGGCTTTGAAAACTCTGTGGAATCTGACTGGATTATGTGTGGAACTGTTGTTGAAAACTTTTTCGTTTCTAAAGACAGTTGCAGAAATCCTGTGGTTTTCCCAAGGCTATCCCATAGTTATCCACATATGATAATTAGATTTTCCACATAGTTATTCACAGCTGAAAACAGCAAAATAAGGCTAAGCCGGGTTGATCTTCTTCTTTATGATATTAATAGTGTTAGAAAGAGTCTCGTCCGCCTGTAATTCGTTCTCGATTTTTTCGATTCCATGTTTGATGGTAGAATGATCTTTTCCCCCAAGGATGACACCGACTGCTTTTAATGAAGTTTCTGTCATATTACGGATCAGATACATGGCAATCTGGCGCGGAAAGACGATCTCGGCGTTACGTTTGCCGCCTTTGAGGTCGGCAATAGACACACCAAAATGATCGGAAACGATATCCAGGATCAGTTCCGGTGTAACTTCTCTCTTATTATCCGAAGAAATGATGTCTTTTAATGCTTCTGCTGCGAGCGCAATATCGATGGATTCGTTATTGTTCAGCTTATAAAGTGCGATCAGCTTATTAAGAGAGCCTTCAAGTTCTCGGATATTTGTCTTAACGTTCGTTGCGATATACTCGAGTACATCATTCGGAATGTTATATTTTTCCAAATGATCCAGTTCGATCTTCTTCTGAAGAATCGCCATACGGGTTTCATAGTTAGGTGATGAAATATCAGCGATCAGACCCCACTCAAAGCGCGTACGAAGTCTGGCCTCCAAAGTCTCAATATCTTTCGGCGGCTTATCAGACGATATGATGATCTGCTTTCCGGAAGTATGCAGATGGTTAAATGTATGGAAGAACTCTTCCTGTGTACTTTCTTTTCCTATAATGAACTGGATATCATCAATCAAAAGTACATCATTATTACGGTATTTATCGCGGAATTTCGACATTGCGGACTCGTTTCCGGCGGTTTTACCGTTCTTCAGAGCTTCGATCAGCTCATTTGTAAATGTCTCACTGGTTACATAGAGTACTTTTTTCTTTGGATTCTTGTCCAGAATAAAATGCGCGATCGAGTGCATCAAATGGGTCTTTCCAAGTCCAACACCTCCATATAAGAAGAGAGGATTGTATACTTCTCCCGGAGATTCGGCAACAGCAAGGGAAGCTGCGTGGGCGAAATTATTATTCCCGCCGACAACGAAGGTATCAAATGTATACTTCGGATTCAGCCCGGCCTTCTCCGCAGCACTTTTGCTTTTTTTCTTCTGATTCGCTTCAATGGCCATATTCTGGATCTCATTCAGTCTGTCATCATCTTCCGAAATGAAGACAACGTCATATTCAGTTCCGGTAGTCTCCGCAATGCATACCTTTAATGGAAGCTGATATTTTTTCTCTATATATTCTACACTCGCATTCATATTTACCAATATAAATACGGTATTGTCTACAACATCGTAGACCTTCAACGGTTGTATCCATGTATTGAATGATACATTGGATAACTCGTGTTCTACCCTGAGATGTTCGATAATTTCAGGCCATTTTTCCTTCACTGTATTCATCATATTTACTCCTAATCTGTCTGATTCGCGGATTTTCACCTATAAACCCACTCTTCTACATTGTACATCAAAAAGTTGCTTTAGGCAATCTTTAATCGTGCACTTTGATGCATGTGAGAAACTGTGGAAAACTCAATCCCAATTATCAACATAGTAAAAATGCGTATGTAAAGGGGAAAAAACTAAAAAAATATATGATTTCCACACGTTATCCACAGAAATCCACAAAGTTTTCCACAAAATGTGGATAAATATATTTTAAAAATTTGCGGAATTGCTTGACGTAGAGCGGTTTTTTTAATATAATCAAGGCTGATGTCTTATGAAAATTAGGGAGAACATCCCTTGGAATAAAATAAGGAGGTGGATATCCATGAAGATGACATTCCAGCCAAAAAAGAGACAGAGAGCTAAAGTACATGGCTTCAGATCTAGAATGAGCACAGCAGGTGGAAGAAAAGTACTTGCTGCAAGAAGAGCAAAAGGAAGAAAGAAATTATCAGCGTAGGCCGCATATATGTGGCCTTTTCTTCTACTCAGAATAATTAGGAGAATCACACAATGAAGTATTCCGAATCACTGAAAAAGAACAAAGATTTCCAATATATATATAGAAAAGGGACATCTTATGCCAACAAATATCTGGTTATGTATGTACTGGAGAATGGGACAGGTCAGAATCGATTAGGAATATCTGTAAGTAAAAAAGTAGGAAACAGTATAGTACGGCACAGATTAACGAGGTTAATCCGCGAAAGCTATAGATTACAAGAAGAACGGTACATATGTGGATTGGATATTATTGTTATAGCAAGAATAGGCGCCAAAGGAAAAGGTTATAAAGAGATTGTCGGCGCAATGCTCCATCTGGCCCATCTTCATAAGATTATAGATGAGGGGTAACGTATTATGAAGAAGATTCTGCTCACTGGTATCAGATTTTATCAGAGATATCTGTCTCCGATAAAGGGCGGTTCCACCTGTAAGTTTTATCCGACCTGTTCTCAGTATGCGAAAGAAGCAATTGAGAAATACGGCGCGTTAAAAGGGGGACGGCTGGCAGTGTGGAGAATTCTGCGCTGTAATCCGTTTACCAGAGGAGGGTACGACCCTGTTCCTTAAAAAGATTACAACTACATATGGAGGAAAAAATTATGGTACCAAGTTTACTGACTGCCGCTAACTGGCCGATTGTCGGACAGCTTTGCTGGATTCTGGGTAAGGTAATGAACTTTATCTATAATTTACTGGACAACTGTCTGCCAAGCGATAATGGACTGGTAGGTCTGTCAATCATTCTGTATACGATTTTTGTGTATACGTTATTACTTCCACTTACAGTACAGCAGCAGAGAACATCGAAGATGTCATCTGTTATGAATCCGGAGATTCAGGCTATACAGAAGAAGTATAAGAATAAAAAAGACCAGGCATCAATGATGAAACAGCAGGAAGAGATTCAGCAGGTGTATGACAAATATGGTACATCGATGTCAGCAGGATGCCTTCCATTACTGATTCAGATGCCGCTGTTGTTTGCTTTGTACCCGGTTATCTATAATATCCAGAAATATGTTCCGGAGATCAAGACAGCTCCAAAAGCAGTAAATGTATTCCTGACCCTTCCTGACCTGACCATCTCACCTATGCAGATGATCAAGAACAGCGGGGACTATGGATTTGCACCGGTTGTTATTATTATTACTGCAATCTTGCTTCCGGTATTATCTGGTCTGACACAGTACGGAAGTATCAAGCTTTCACAGGCTATTTCCGGACAGCAGCTTGATAAAGATAACCCGATGGCATCTACGATGAACACGATGAATGTGACAATGCCGCTGTTCTCGGTATTTATGGTATTTTCACTTCCGACAGGTATCGGTCTGTACTGGATCGTCAGTGCGGTAGTACGTTGCGTTCAGCAGATATTTATCAATAAGCATTTAAGCAAGATGTCTGTAGATGAGATCCTGGAGAAAAACAAGGAAAAGGCTGAGGAAAAACGTGTAAAACGTGGCGAGAAGAATGAACGAATCGCAGCAATGGCTCAGATGAATACCAAGAATATGAACAACCAGGCATCCATGAAAAAGCAGAGTACATCTAACTTAAGTGAAAAAGAAAGAGAAGCCAGAGTGGAAAAAGCGCACCAGAAAGCAGACAATGCGAAGAAAGGAAGTCTCGCATCAAAGGCAAATATGGTGAAGAAATTTAACGAAAATGATTAGGGGGCGGCTGTAATGGAGGATTACATTACCTTATCAGCAAAGACACTGGACGATGCGATTACAGAGGCACTGGTTCAGTTAGGCGTAACAAGTGATCGTTTAGATTATATTGTTGTTGAAAAAGGAAGCGAAGGTTTCCTTGGAATCGGAAGAAAGCAGGCTGTGATCAAGGCCCGCAGAAAACAGGAAGAAAAACCGGTTGAAGAAGTTGTAAAAGAAGAGCCGAAAGTGGAAGAACCGGTAAAAGAATATTCACACGCCAGAAAACCGGCGGGAGAAGAGAAGCCGGAAGTAAAATCTGCTCCAAAGAAAGAAGCAGAACTTGCAAAGGTGGAACCACAGACGATCGAGACATGTGAGAAATTCATCTATGATGTGATGAATGCAATGGGCATGGAGGATGTAAAAGTTACATCTGCTGTAGATGAAGAAGGTGCACTTTCTATCAATATGGAAGGAAGCAATATGGGTATTCTGATCGGAAAACGAGGACAGACACTTGATTCTCTGCAGTATCTTACAAATCGTGTTGCCAATAAGATGCAGGATGGATATGTAAGAGTGAAACTTGACACAGAGGATTACAGAAGAAGAAGAAAAGAAACACTGGAAAATCTTGCAAAGAATATCGCAAGTAAAGTTAAGAGAACAAGAAAGACAGTTTCTCTTGAGCCGATGAATCCATACGAGAGAAGAATCATTCACTCTGCGCTGCAGTCTGACCCGGCAGTATCCACACACAGTGAAGGTGAAGAGCCTTACAGAAGAGTTGTGGTAACACTGGTAAGAAACAGAAATAACCGATAATTAAGAGACAGGGGTCTTTAAGCGGCCCTTGTCTTTTTTGATACCAAAGTATGGAGGAAATATGGAACAATTATATAATTCCACAATTGCCGCAATATCTACGGCAATGAGTAATTCCGGGATCGGAATTGTACGAATGAGTGGTCCGGAAGCATTTCAGATCGCAGACCGGGTGTATAAAGGGAAAAAAGAGAAGAAGTTATGTGAACAGCAATCACATACGATCCATTATGGGTATATGGTTGATGGAGATCAGGTGATCGACGAAGTACTGGTCATGCTGATGCGCGGGCCGCACAGCTACACCGGTGAAGATACGGTGGAGATCAACTGTCACGGCGGAGTCTATGTGGTAAAGCGTATTCTGGAGCTTCTGATCAAAAATGGTGCGCGCCCGGCAGAGCCGGGAGAGTACACCAAGCGTGCGTTTCTAAATGGCAGACTGGATCTTTCACAAGCAGAGGCTGTCGGGGACCTGATCGCATCGCAGAACGAATATGCTTTACAGAGTTCAGTGAGCCAGCTTAAGGGCAATATCAAAGATAAGATCGGTGAAATGCGTGAAAAGATCCTGTATCACACTGCATTTATCGAGACCGCACTGGATGATCCGGAGCATATCAGCGTTGATGGATACGGGGAAACACTAAAAAAAGTGGTTGATGAGATCATAGAAGCAATGAAAAGATTGCTAGATAGCTGTGATGATGGTAGGATTATAAAAGAGGGCGTACGCACAGTCATCCTCGGAAAACCGAATGCGGGGAAATCATCCCTGTTAAATGTACTTCTCGGTGAAGACCGGGCAATCGTTACAGATATTGCAGGTACAACCAGAGATGTATTGGAAGAACACCTGAATCTGAAGGGAATTTCTTTAAATATCATGGATACTGCCGGCATCCGTGATACGGAAGATGTGGTAGAAAAGATCGGTGTTGACCGTGCAAAAGAATATGCAGACAAGGCAGACCTGATCCTGTATGTGATCGATGCATCCAGACCGCTGGATGAAAATGATGCAGAGATCCTGCATCTGATCAAAGGAAAACGTGCGATCATTCTGCTGAACAAATCCGATCTGGATATGCAGGTGAAAAAAGATCAGGAAGAGCTGCCGGAGGAATTCCCGGTGATCGAGATCTCCGCAAAGAATGTGGAGGGAATCGGAGAACTGGAAGATACGTTAAAGGAGATGTTCTTCCAGGGCGAACTGACATTTAATGATGAAATCTATATTACGAATGTGAGACAGAAAACAGCACTTCAGGATGCATATGCCGCACTTGAACGTGTGAATGACAGCATTGCCGCAGATATGCCGGAGGATTTCTATTCGATCGATCTTATGGATGCATATGAAGCTCTCGGCAATATCACCGGCGAAACGATAGGAGAAGATTTGGTTAATGAGATATTCAGCAAATTCTGTATGGGAAAATAAAGATAAATATGATGTTGTCGTCATCGGTGCCGGACACGCAGGATGCGAGGCGGCACTGGCAACGGCGAGACTTGGATTTCAGACACTGGTATTTACCGTAAGTGTGGACAGCATTGCGATGATGCCGTGTAATCCGAATATCGGAGGAAGTTCCAAAGGCCATCTGGTAAGAGAACTGGATGCCCTTGGCGGAGAGATGGGAAAGGTCATCGACCGTACATTTATCCAGTCAAAAATGTTAAATAAGTCCAAAGGCCCGGCGGTACATTCGCTTCGTGCACAGGCTGATAAGGCGGGCTACAGCAGAACGATGCGCCGTGTACTGGAAGCGCAGGAGAATCTTGAGATCAAGCAGGGAGAGGTGGCAAATCTCCTGGTGGAAGATGGAAAGATTACCGGAGTGCAGACATTTTCGGGTGCAACTTATCACTGTAAGGCGGTTATCATCTGCAGCGGAACTTATCTGAAGGCACGTTGTATCTATGGGGATGTGAGTCAGTATACCGGTCCGAACGGACTGCAGGCGGCCAATCATCTGACCGATTGCCTGAAAGAACTGGGAATTAAGATGTACCGTTTCAAGACAGGAACACCTGCCAGGGTAGACCGTAAAACCGTGGATTTCAGCAAGATGGAAGAGCAGTTCGGAGACGAGAGGGTAGTGCCGTTTTCATTTACTACGAATCCGGACGATGTGCAGATCGACCAGGCTTCATGCTGGCTGACTTATACAAATGAGACGACACATGATATCATCCGTGCCAATCTGGACAGATCACCGCTGTATTCCGGAATGATCGAGGGAACGGGACCGAGATACTGTCCGTCGATCGAAGATAAAGTTGTAAAATTTGCAGATAAAAAGCGTCATCAGGTATTTCTTGAGCCGGAAGGACTGGAGACGGATGAGATGTATATCGGTGGTATGTCGAGTTCGCTGCCGGAAGATGTACAGTATGCCATGTACCGCAGTGTTCCGGGGCTGGAGCATGTGAAGATCGTAAGAAATGCATATGCGATCGAGTATGACTGTATTGATGCAAGACAGTTAAAACCATCCCTGGAATTCCGTAACATCAGTGGATTATTCAGCGCGGGACAGTTCAACGGAAGCTCCGGCTATGAGGAAGCTGCCGCACAAGGGCTTATAGCGGGCATAAATGCCGCCAGAAAGCTGCAAGGCATGGAATCCCTGGTGTTAGACCGTTCAGAGGCTTATATCGGCGTTCTGATCGATGATCTGGTTACAAAGGAAAGTCATGAGCCATACCGTATGATGACTTCCAGGGCAGAGTACCGTCTGCTTCTGAGACAGGACAATGCGGATCAGCGTCTGACGGAAAAAGGCTATGAAGTCGGTCTGATCTCACAGGAGCGTTACGACCGCCTGAAGGAAAAAGAAAGGCTGATAGAGTCGGAAATCGAGCGGTTAAAGAATGCTTATGTCGGAACCAGTGAAAAGGTACAGGAACTCCTGGAATCCTATGAAAGTACACCGCTGAATTCTGGAAGCAGTCTGGCAGAATTGATTCGGAGACCGGAATTGTCTTACGAAGCAGTTGCAGATATTGATGTGACCCGGCCAAAATTGCCGGAAGATCTGGCGGAAGAAGTGATCGGACAGGTGGATATTTCC